>OCTW011606915.1_pt1 | contig 50888 bp, 33 predicted proteins | sample 1539671 | NCBI WGS metagenome assembly OCTW01 (sample SAMN02144230, study PRJEB22623) | gut metagenome | biome: sheep rumen | host: Ovis aries | place: New Zealand | reverse complement strand
TGGAGACATAATAATGGAGGTGTCGCCTCATCGAGGCTTTTAATCATCACCAAATGGCCGTTATACAGGGGTTATCACCCCTGCCTATAACATACCGTCCCTTCGGGACTTGCGAAATTTGAATAAATTGTCCTATAGCTTGCAGATTTGAAACCTGCCCCTACGATCATGGAAATGTAGCCCAGAATGGGCGTCACAATTTAGGCAGGGGTATCAACCCCTGTTTTGTGGACGACGCGCGCGACGGGAACCCCGAAGGGGTGAAACAAAATGAAAAAAACAACCGTTGGAATGGAAATCCCAACGGTCGCTAATTCTTAATTTTTAACTCTTAATTCTTAATTAAGATTTTATTCGTGTCCGTAGCTGCTTCCGTCGAAACAGTGTGTGCAGACACATTCCTTAGGAAGACCTATTGCCTCGATGATGTTTTCAAGAGTGTTGAACTTCAATGAATCCATTCCCAAACGAGTGCGGATCTCATCCACCATCTTGTTGTAGCGTGCTGTGCCAGGAGTGATATATTCGTCGATATGGGCATCCATATCGCCACCTTCAAGCTCCTTCACGATACGGCGAGTGATCAGCTCAAGCACCGATTTAGAAGCTGAGAAGTTGATGAACGGACATCCGTAAAGCAATGGCGGACAGCTGATACGCATGTGCACCTCTTTCACTCCGTAGTCGTATAGCACCTTGACATTGTCTCTCAACTGTGTGCCGCGGACGATTGAGTCGTCGCAGAACATAGCCACTTTGTCTTTTAAAAGGGCTCTGTTTGGCACAAGCTTCATGCTTGCCACAAGTTCACGCATCTTCTGGTTGGTAGGAGTGAATGAGCGTGGCCAAGTAGGAGTATATTTCACGATGGCGCGACGGTATGGCACACCAAGACCGTTGGAGTAACCAAGCGCGTGGCCGATACCAGAGTCTGGAATAGCTGCCACATAGTCAGGCTTAACTTCGTCGTCCTTCGACATAAGCAGACCGCTCTTTACACGGAATTCATCCACATTGATATCCTCGTATGTTGAAGGTGGGTAACCGTAGTAGATCCACATGAATGAGCAGATTTGCATCTTCTTCTCTGGCTTGCGCAGCTGTTCGAATCCGTCGGCTGTGATAAGCACGATTTCGCCTGGGCCGATGTTGTAGACAGGCTCGTAGCCTAAGTTGGGATATGCCACCGTCTCTCCGGTCACTGCATACGCGCCCTCTTTCTTTCCGATCACAAGAGGAAGACGGCCATATTTGTCGCGGGCTGCGATGATACCCTTCTCAGTGAGAAGGAGCATTGTGCATGAGCCTTTGATAGTGTTGTAGACGCGTTCAATTCCGTCTACAAAATTCTTTCCTTCTGTGATAAGCATTGAGATAAGCTCAGTCTGGTTGGTGTCGCCACCGCTGAATTCAGCGAAGTGGTGCATACGGTTGAGCAGATCTCCCTCTATTTCCTTAAGATTATTGATTTTCGCTACAGTCGCCACGGCGAATCTTCCCAGGTGGCTGTTGACGATGATTGGCTGAGAATCAGTGTCGCTGATCACTCCGATTCCGGAGTTGCCGCTGAACTTTTCAAGTTCTGGCTCAAATTTCGTTCTGAAATATGTGCTTTCCAAATTGTGGATAGATCTCACGAATCCCTTTTCCGAAAGAGTCGCCAATCCACCACGTTTTGTGCCAAGATGCGAGTTGTAGTCTGTTCCGTAGAACAAATCTTTCACGCAACTTTCTTTGCCGATAGTACCAAAAATGCCACCCATTTGTATTGTCTTGATGAAACTGCGTGCAAATTTAGTGATAAAAATTAAAAAGATGCCGTCAAGCATCATTTTTTTGAAGCAGACGGTGCTTTTACGTTTCTAACTGTTTGAACGACAAATTATCAACCTCTGTCTTTATATCGTAATAATTCCCGCTACCGTCCACCGTCCACCATCCACCATCTTACGGATTCCATCTCTCCACATCTGTCTTTTCAGGTCTTGCTCTTTTGCCGTCCTCAATCTTTTCGTAAGATTTTGATTTAGACTTCTCGTTATCCTTTGATTTTACTGATTTTGGCTTACACTCGCTCTGAGTCTCAACCTTTGGCTTTGAGTGACGCACTCTGTAGCGGATTCTGTTTTTCTTCTCGAAACGGAACGGATAAGCGATAGTGAGTTGAGGGGAAACCCATGAAGAGATTTTTCTCTCTTTAGGAGCCTCATTTGTGACATATTCCACCTCTATTCCATCCTGCATGACAGTTTCCGTCTCATCTTCTCCCACTTTCTGCATATTATATTGTGGATAGATGGCATAGCCTAAAGCGCAAACAAGACATTTGCCTTCACGCAGAGGAATTCTGCCTCCGAAATAGAAGTCGACGTAGGGATATAGTTTGTCTTCACAGTAAGCCACACCGCCAGACTGGGCTATGGTGAGGATGTTTTTTCTGCCGAAAGTCCATCGTACGTTGACTGCGGCAGGAAATGCGAAAAAGTCGTTGAGCATATACATTGCTCCCACTTTTCCTCCCACGAAGAAATAGTTTGTGATCTGTGCTCCTGGAGTAGCGAACAATCCGAACGCAGGTTTCTTCTCACCTGTGGTGTCGGCAAGATCGGCAGTGAGCATGAAGTCACCGTAGAGTCGGAAGCCCGTCTTTTCTTTCGGTAGAGCCGAATGTTTTGAATATGATGAACGAGGATCTTTAGCCATAGATGTGAACAAACCGCACATCACGACCACCAACGTTAGAATTATTCTTTTTATATTCTCCATGTTTTATTTGCAAGTTTCAGTTTGCAAATATAATGTATTTATGCTCTTGTTTGGCAATTGATACTTCATTTTTAGTTGTAGAAACAGAAAACAGCATTTTGCCATACGGAGGTGGTTGTAGGGGCAGGTTTCAAATCTGTCCGCTGTTTTGGAGAATCGTCTGAAAGACGCTACCGATGTGTTTATTCTATATGTGCTCGCCTTCGGCACGCACGAGGAATGGAGGGGTTAGGGCGTTCCGCCCTTAACAATCCTCGGCTTATAACCTAATAAAAATCTATCTTATTTTATGACTGATTTTCCGTCTCTTTCTCTCTAAAAAAGTCGAAGACTTTCTCTTAAGACTCCTATTCTCTGTGTTTATTCTATATGTGTTCGTCTTCAATTCTATCTGGGAAGACGTTAGGGTCAATATCCACTCATTTCAAATTTAATTTATCATTCAGCATTTAGCATTTAGCATTTTTTCTTACTTTTGTTCGTTTTTATATTGCGGTGGCAAAACAAAGAAGAATATATGGGATCATCCTTTTTCCAGTTTGTGGATTTTTTAGACATCTTGCTTGGAGGCATCATCTTATACAAGCTGTATAAGATGCTTAAAGACACATCCGCATTCCGCCTTTTCATAGGAGTGCTGGTGGTGATTGTGGCATGGATGATCGTGACCTCTTTATTGCAGATGAAGTTGATAGGCGGTGTGCTCAACCAGATTGTCAACGTGGGAGCGATTGCCTTGATCGTGCTTTTCCAGGATGAGATACGAAACTTCCTTACAGGAATCGGTTCCGGCAATAATTTCCTTTCCCGTCTGCTCAACACGCAACGTGTGCAGACAATGGAGGAGAGCGATATCATGCAGATCGTGATTGCCTGCAAAAACATGTCTCGCGAGAAGGTCGGAGCTTTGATTGTGATAGAGAATGAGATGAGCCTGCAGAGCATAATCGTCACAGGTGATGAGATAACAGCCAAGATCAATTCGCGTCTCATCGAGAATATTTTCTTCAAAAATTCTCCTCTGCACGACGGCGCGATGATTATCGGAAACAAGGTGATAAAGGCTGCTGGTTGCATCCTTCCGTTGTCGCACAACATGAATGTGCCAAAATCGTTCGGACTGCGTCACCGTGCTGCTCTTGGAGTGAGTGAACGACTTGATGTACAGGCTATTATAGTGTCGGAGGAGACGGGAAAAATCTCGTATGCTGAGAATGGCACAATCATCCACGATATTTCAACCAAGGAACTTGAATCTATTTTGTCTAAAACGAAGGCGTAATGAGTGAACCAACGAATATGAACCAAGAAATAGTTCTTTCCGCTAAGGGAGTATGCAAAAGTTTCAACAACCTTCGTGTGCTTAACGATGTCTCTTTCGACATCCGTCGTTACGAATTTGTATCTATAGTCGGGCCAAGCGGTGCCGGCAAGACGACTCTTCTGCAGATTGTCAGCACTCTTGCGTCAGCAGACACGGGAGAGGTCACAATTCTTGGCAGAGAGACTTCACGTCTTTCCCATGAAGAGGTGTGCAAGCTTCGCAACGGCGATCTGGGATTCGTGTTCCAGTTTCACCAGCTTCTTCCTGAATTCACGGCTCTTGAGAATGTGATGATTCCTGCTCTAATTGCAGGACGTGATGAGGCGGAGAGCAAAGAAGATGCGACGAAATTGCTCACTCGTCTTGGTCTTGCGGAAAGAGCGTCGCACCATCCCAATGAACTTTCGGGAGGCGAGAAGCAGAGGGTGGCGGTGGCGAGAGCGTTGATCAACAAACCGCAGATTCTGTTTGCCGACGAGCCTACAGGAAGCCTCGACAGCCAGAACAGAGATGAGTTGCAGAAACTATTTCTTGATCTCCGTGAAGAGTTCGGACTGACGGTGATTATCGTCACTCATGATATGACTCTTGCCAAACAGTCTGACAGGGTAATTGAGATGAAGGATGGAAAGATTATCTAAAATCTTCAAGAAAATAAAATACTCGGTTGTCAGTTCATTATATCCGCACACATGTGGAGCGTGTGGGGCTGTTGTGGAGACGGAAGGGGAAACATTATGTGAAGAGTGCAGATATAGTCTGGAATATATTCCGCTCGGCGTTGATCTCACACCGTTGGCACGTGAGATGACGCAGGTCCAGCTCAGCTATTTCATGCCGCTGCTTTCGTATCGCAAATCTAATATAGAGTCACGTTTCGTGCTCAACATCAAGAATTCAGGCGTGCGCAGATATGGCATAGAGGCAGGGCGTATGATGGGAAGGATGATAAATGCCCGAGTCGACGCGAGGGAATTCGATTGCGTTGTGCCGGTGCCGATCACATCCAAGCGATACGAGATGCGAGGATACAACCAGAGCGAGCTGCTTGCTGCCGGCATAGAGATGGAGACGGGAATACCAGTCAGGACGGACCTTCTCATCAACGAAGGTACGGTGGTGAGCAACAGTATTGATGCAAAGCGACACAAAAGTTCCACAGCCAATAAGTATCTGGCAACGGATAAAGTGAAGGAGTTTTGTGGCAAACATATACTTGTGGTAGATGATGTGATCACCACGGGCAAAACCATCCGAGAGTGTTCAGCTTCGATTATGGAGAAGTGCGACAGCAATGTGAAGGTGAGCATAGCGGTGGTGGGCATGGTGTCTGATTTACTCGGCGTCTACAACGAGCAGAACAAAACATATACAAAGGATATTTTCGATGATTGACAATATCACGATTCAAAGAATTAAGGAGGCGGCAAACATTGTTGACGTAGTTGGTGACTATGTCACTCTTCGTCGTGCGGGCACCTCATACAAGGGGTTGTGTCCGTTCCACAATGAGAAGACGCCTTCGTTTATTGTCACTCCTTCTAAAAATATCTGCAAGTGTTTCGGCTGTGGTGGAGGAGGCGACAGCATATCCTTCATCATGAAGATGGAGAATTTGTCCTACCTCGACGCTCTACGTTTCCTGGCGAAAAAGTTTGGAATCACAGTCGTGGAGAAAGAGCTTACTCCAGAGGAGAAGGAGCAGCAGACACTTCGCGACAAAATGTTGGACGCCAACCAGTGGCTTCAGGATTATTTTGAGAAAACAATGCGTGAGACCCAGGAAGGACGCAGCGTCGGCTACCAATATTTCGTCCATAGAGGTTTGCGCGAAGATATAATAAAGAAGTTTCATCTTGGCTATTCGCCCGCAGATTATCAGGCATACACGAATGCCGCTCTAAGTCAGGGAATCAAGTTGGAGCATCTTGTGGCGTTGGGAGCGACGGTGAACACAGGCACACGCACCTATGACAAGTATGCCGGCAGAGTGATGTTTCCGATCCACTCTATTTCCGGCAAGGTGGTGGGATTCGGAGCCCGCACACTGAAAGCCGACAAAAATGTTGCGAAATACTTCAATCCGCCAGAGAGTGAAGTCTATAATAAAAGTGAGAACCTATATGGTATTTTCTATGCCCGTCAGGCCATCATCAAGAAGCAGAAATGCTATGTGGTGGAGGGATATGCCGACGTGATATCGATGCATCAGGCGGGTGTGGAGAATATAGTCGCGCCATGTGGTACGGCGCTTACAACCGGACAGATCCGTCTGCTCAAACGAGTGTTGCCATCAGTGGGCAATACATTGGCAGATGAGAAATATGTCACGATGCTTTATGATGGCGACTCTGCAGGCCAGCATGCCGCAATCAAAAACGGAAAACTGTTTTTGGCGGAGGGGCTGAATGTCCGCGTCGTCACACTTCCGCCTGAGGAAGATCCCGACTCATTCGCGCAGCACAACAATGCGGATGTGGTGCAGAAGTATCTGGAGGAGAATGAGCAGGATTATATTCTGTTCAAATCGAATGTGCTTCTCCGTGAGAGTGGAACCGATCCAGTGAAGAAGGCGGCGGCAATCAAAGATATGGCAGAAACCATATCCGTGATTGAAGATCCGATCAAACGTGATGTCTATTCCAAGGAGATCGCTCCACTATTCCATACAGAGCAGAGCATCATCATGGAGTATGTGGGGAAGATACGTCGTGATGCTGCCGCACAGAAGGAGAAAGAAAGACTCAGAGGTCAGACATTCCGTGAGACTCCTATTATCGCACCGTCTGGCAGTGGACATAATAATCAATCTCAGAACAATCATAATCAGGGGCAAACTTATGTAAATCAACCGATTGGTGGGCAGCAGGCGAATCAGCCACAAAACCAACATCAATATTCTGATGGTTATTTCGATAATCATCCTGACGCTACGTCGCAGCAAGGAGGACAGCATGCACAGAATACAGATTTCAATAAGTTTTCTGCGAAATCACTCGCCGAAATCAATAAGCAGTATGTCCCAGAGCGAGAACTGATGGATTTTGTTGTCAACGATGGAAACATAGAGGTTTGCCAGATTGAGGACAAGGAAAAGAAAGAATCAAAAGTGTTGAATGTGGTGGAGGCGATAGCCTATGATTTCTCCAAAGATGAGTTTGAACTGTCGAATCCGACATTCAAATTGATGTTGGAAGAAGCGTTGAAGAAGTATGAGGATGACAAAAATTTCGACATTGTCAAATATTTCCAAAACCATTATGACAGAGACGTCAATGAAGCGGTGACGAGTATTTTGTTTGATGGGTTGACTTTGGAGAATGCTATGACTGAAACAGACCGCCAGTTCTGCAAAGAGAAGAGAGAAAGAGAGATATTCAACAATCTTCGCACCACGATGACGAAGATTAAGAGGGAGTGGTATAATAATCAAAAGAAGACGCTACTGGAAGATTTACAAAAGGCGTATAATGCCGGAGATAAAGAGAAGGCAGCGGAGTTGGCTCAAAAATTTACCAAGGTGAGTACAAAAAGCAGTGATATATCGAATGCGGAGGGATTGGTGATCAATCAGAGTGTCAAGATAGAAGAGCCGTCGCTCATAAGATATGAGTTGCCTACCAAGGCGGAGTTGAGAAAGTTGGTTAAGACGAGAGTGAAGAATATGACGGAAGAGGAGAAAAAGAAGGAGAGTGAGACTGTGATGATGAAACTTGAGCACACTCAGCAGTTTGAGGGTGCGAAAACAATACTTTTTTTCCATTCGTTGCCGGATGAGGTCTGCACGCATGGATTGATTGAAAAATATGCGTCTAAGAAAAGGATACTTCTTCCTGTGGTAGATGGGGAGAAATGGTATATTCGAGAGTATAAGGGAGATTTGAAGATTGGAGAATATAATATTCAGGAGCCGACGGGAGTGAATTTCCACGACTACGAAAGTATAGATCTTGTGGTGGTGCCAGGAGTCTGTTTCGACAATGATTTAGGACGTGTGGGCAGAGGCAAAGGATATTATGATAGAATTCTGAAGGAGATAAAAGCTTTTAAGATAGGAGTTTGTTTTGACTGTCAATTGCTCAGCAAGGTTCCGACAGAAGACTGGGATGTGAAGATGGATCAGATTCTGACAGCAAATAAAGAGGTGTGATTTCAGGAAAATGTTTAATTAACGTCAATTTGACGAAATTAAAAAATAGGAGAAAAATGATAGTTGGAGTGTCATAAATGAGGATTGTTAAGGACGGAACGTCCTAACCCCTCCTGACGTGCGAGCCGTAGGCGAGCACATATATTTATTTTAATAGAAGCACAATTATTGCATTTTTGACCGCTCATCCTTGCGGATTCGCGGAGAGAGGGGAAGTTAGGGCGTTCCGCCCTTAACAATCCTCATTTTTAATTGCGGGATGAGTTTCTTTGGCAAAATATTTTAATTAAGCTTAAACAGAATCTAAAAGCTGGATCATAAATTTGTCCCGTTTTACACAATAAATCCTCAAAAAAAACGTTGTTTAGATAAAAAAAGCAAAAAAATGTTATTAAAAGGAGAATAAGATGGAATTGACGGCGTTTGCAATTTTATCTTTTCAACTATTATTACTACTTTTGCTTGCTAATTTAGTGTATTACATTCTGAGGTCAGAAGATAAATATGTTAAGAGACAAAATAAAAGACATACTTGTTGGGTTAGTCCTGGCAATACTTCCAATGGTTGTTAGCGCACAGCCTCGTTATATTGGCGAGATAGGTTTGCGTGGGGGTGTCGCGTTCTACAATGGAGACATCAATTCTTCGAAAGTATTCCGTGATTTATCGCCAGCGGCAGGAGCGTTTTTACGTTTTAAGGCGAATGATTTTTTGAATTTCAAGATAGACGGTGGTTTTGCTAATCTCAAGTGTGATGCGAGAGATTATCAGGAGAATGCGATGCCGGAAGTTCCGCAGGATGGAAGCGGCATCTATCCGTTTGCATTCGACAAGAGAATCATGACATTTGACGCATTGATCATTTGGAATTTCTTCAAGTATGGTTTTTCCACTTACGACAAAGACGTGAAGCGTCACACACTTTATGCTATGCTCGGCCCTACGATGTCAATAGCTAAAGAGTGGAGTGGAAACGAGTTCAGAGGAGGAATCGCATTTGGCGCTGGCTATAAGTTTAAAGTCAGCCAAAGAGTCAACATCGGAGTGGAGTTTACAATGCACAAGCTTTTCTCTGACGACTTGGATATAGGAGAATACGACGACTATACTGACGACCCATATAAGATGGGAAAAGTGAAATATAAAAACAATGACTACTACTCTCTGTTGATGGGATTCATCTCTGTTGATGTGTTCAGGAAGAGAGGTTCTTGCAGATATATAGGAAGATGAGCATAAGAGAAAAGATAGATATGAGCCGTCTGCCAAAACATGTGGCGTTGATTATGGATGGCAACGGACGTTGGGCGAAAGCACAAGGTAAAGAGAGAGTCTTCGGACATCAGGAAGGTGTGGATTCTGTCGACAAGGTGATGGAAGCTGCAGCAGAACTTGGTATTGACTATATCACTCTTTACGCATTCAGCACAGAAAACTGGAATCGTCCAAAGGCAGAGGTTGACGCGTTGATGGAAATATTCGCGTCGGCTATCACTACTTATGCGGAGAAGGCAAAGGAGAACAACGTAAAAATCATCATAATCGGTGATAAGTCACGTCTTAACGAGAAGACGATGGCGAAATTGAACGAAGGAATGGCAAAGACAGCAAACTGTACCGGACTGACGATGGTACTTTGCATCAGCTACTCTTCGCGTTGGGAAATCATCGAGTGTGTGAAGAATATAGCACGTAAAGCAAAGAACGGTGAGATTAATATCGATGACATTAATGAAAATATGATTTCAGATAATTTGGCGACAAAGGGAATGCCTGATCCTGATTTGCTTATCCGAACAAGTGGAGAGCAGAGAATCAGCAATTTCTTGATGTGGCAATTGTCGTACTCTGAATTGTATTTCACAGATATTCCTTGGCCAGAGTTCAAAAAGGAACAATTCTATGAGGCTATTTACAAGTATCAGAATCGGGAGAGAAGATTCGGCAAGACAAGTGAACAGTTGTAATTAAGGAAAGGAGATGAAGATTTACAAAACAATAATCGGCATAATTGCTCTTGTTTGTTCTATGAATGTATCTGCTCAGACAGAAACGGCTGATACATTGAAAAGCTTGACGGATACGATTGCCGCAACTGTAGACACATTGAAAAATGTGGTGGATTCGACTATCGCTAGTGCTGATACAAACAGCATTGTTAAGCCACAGCCAAGCGAGACTCCGACTATCACATATTCCACAACTGCAAAGACCTACACTGTCATGGAGGTGAAGGTAGTGGGAGCGGGAAACTATGATGAAAAGGTTGTTGCAAACTATTCTGGACTATATGTAGGTCAGAAGATAAAGATTCCAGGCAAAGATTTCTCAAATGCCATCAAACGATTTTGGAAGCAGGGATTGTATTCGGATGTGAAAATCTACGCCACAAAGATAGAGGGCGATAAGGCATGGTTGGAGATTTCTGTCAAGCCACGTCCGAGAATCTCAAGTATTTCATATTCTGGTGTGAAGAAGAAGGATAAAGAGGAGTTTGACAAGTCAATGGGCTTGACTACAGGAAGCCAGGTGTCGCAGAATATGCTTGATAGAGCAAGTGGTGTCATCAAAAAACATTATGACTCAAATGGATACCTAAACGCAGATGTAAAAATCAGTTTGGCAGATGATCCTGAAAAAGAGGGTTATGTGATTGTAAATGTTGATGTCGACAGAAAAGAAAAGGTTAAGATTTATAGAATCCATATCGATGGCAATGACAGTGTGCCAGCTCGCAAATTAAAGCATGCGATGAAGGACACAAAGGAAAAACATATTATTCCAAACTTGTTCAAGTCGAAGAAGTTTGTGCAGGCCAACTATGATGCCGACAAGATCAACTTGATAGACAAGTATAATGAGTATGGTTTTCGTGACGCTGAAATTGTATGTGATAGTGTATATCAGTCACCAAAGAAACCAGAGAGAGTGGATATCTATATCAAGGTAAACGAGGGAAGAAGATATTATATCCGCGATATTGTTTGGGTTGGCAACACCGTTTATCCGGAGAACTTGTTGAATTTGACTCTTGGAATGAAGAAGGGAGATGTGTACAACAAGAAACTCATGAATGAGCGTCTGCTAGAGGATGAGGATGCGGTGTCAAGTCTGTATCTCGACAATGGATATCTATTTTTCAATGTTGAGCCTGTGGAGGTGAATATAGATGGCGATTCAGTTGACGTGGAGATGCGTATTTACGAAGGAAGGCAGGCTGTGATCAACAATGTCGTCATCACGGGTAATGAGGCTATTTATGAGCATGTCATCCGACGTGAACTTGACACAAAGCCAGGTCAGTTGTTCAGCAAGTCTAATTTGCAACGTTCAGCACGTGAACTTGCGGCATCAGGACATTGGAATCCGGAAAAACTAGATATTCGTCCTGTGCCTGACCCAGAGAACGGAACGGTAGATATCGTTTATAATTTGGAGCAGAAGCGTAACGATCAGGTTGAGATGTCGTTTGGTTATGGTCAGACAGGTCCAAGCGGTACGTTAGGACTTAAATTCTCCAACTTCTCTTTGCGCAATATCTTCAATAAAAAGGCATACAGACCGTTGCCACAAGGAGATGGACAGCAGTTGTCATTGTCATTTACAACAAGTGGACGCAGCTATCAGTGCGCAAGCTTGTCATTTATGGAACCATGGTTGGGAGGAAAACGTCCTATCAGTTTTAGCACATCAATATTCTTCTCAAACCAGACAGCCATCAGTTCAAGATACGAGATGGATGATTATTCTGACTATTGGAATTCTGGATACGGTTCGTACATGTATGGTACATCCTATCGTTACGACTCAGATCCAGACAAGTATATCAGAACACTTGGAGCATCTGTAGGAATAGGAAAGAGATTGAAGTGGCCAGACGATTATTTCTCATTATATTATGAATTTGCTTATCGTCATTACACGTTGAAGGATTGGGACTACTTCACTCTTCACAATGGATCGGCAAATAATTTACGATTTGGTATAACATGGGCTAGAAACTCAATAGACAATCCATATTATACACGTCGTGGCTCATCAGTGTCATTGACATTACAGGCGACTCCTCCTTATTCAAAATTCTTCAAGAATGAGAGAGCAGATGCACTTTTGGCTAAGAAAGAGGCAGGAACGATGACCAGTGAGGAAGCTGAAAACTTAAAGCAGGAATTGTTCAAATGGGTGGAATATTATAAGACAGAGTTCAAGGCAAAATTGTTCACACCGCTTTCATCAAACCAGAAACTTGTATTGATGACACGTGCGGAGTATGGATTCTTGGGCTATTATGACAAAAACCGTCGTTCTCCATTTGAAAGATATTATGTAGGAGGAGATGGAACAACAGGAACTAGTGGAACGTATGCGTTGACAACAGTGACATTGCGTGGATATGACAACGGTACGCTTACTCCTCGTGAACAGTTCTATGCAGGAGATTATGTTCAGTATGCAGGAAACATGTACTCTAAGATATCGTTCGAGTTAAGATATCCTTTAATGCTGGAGCAGGCAGCGACAATTTATGTGTTGACTTTTGCAGAGGCAGGAAATGCATGGAAAAACTTTAAGGAGTTCAATCCATTGAATTTGAAACGTTCTGTGGGTGCTGGAGTGAGAATTTTCTTGCCTATGCTAGGATTGCTTGGCGTGGATTATGGATATGGATTCGACAAGAATGTCCTTGGAGAAAAAGGAGGACATAATTGTCATATCGTTATCGGACAGGAATTTTAATGTGTAACTTCAATCGAATAAAGATATGAGCAGAATAGCATCAAAAATATTGGTGGCAATTGTAATGCTTGCTTATTCAGTGAGTGGTCTTGCCCAGTTCAGCAGTGGTAAGGTGGCTGTTGTCGACGTGGAATATATTTTGAAGAATATGCCAATGTATGAGTCTGCCAATGAGCAGGTAAAGCAGATCACAAAGAAGTGGCAGACAGAGGTGGAACAGAAACACGAAGAGGCACGTATGCTACAAAAGAACTATCAAACAGAGGTGGTCTTCTTGTCGGATGAAATGAAGAAAGCTAAGGAGAAAGAAATCCTTGCAAAGGAGAAAGAAGCAAACGAACTTGGCAGAAAATATTTCGGTCCTGACGGTGAACTCTATAAAAAGAAGGAGAGTCTGATGAAGCCAATTCAGGATGAAGTATATGTTGCCGTGAAGGATGTGGCTGAGCAGAAGGGATATACTCTTGTGCTAGACAAGGCATCAACAGTAGGAATGATGTACTATTCTGCAAAAATAGATATCAGTGATGAGGTTTTAAGTAAACTTGGATACACAAAATGATAATGTCAGGCTTGAAATATTTGTCGTCGACGTTCTTATTGATACTGACTTTCGCATTTGCGTCTGCACAGAACACTCACGTCAAACTTGCTCATTATGATGAGGAAGAGATCGTCAAATTGATGAAGGAGACGGAGGCTGCAGAGCGTACGTTGAAAAGTCTGTCGGATCAGTATGAGGCTGAGATGGAGAAGATGGAAGGAGAGTATACTCGTAAAGCTGCTGAATATCAGAACGGACAAGCATCATGGGACGAGACAATTAAGAAAGTGAGAATGGAGGAAATCCACACAATCAAACTCAAGATGCAGAATTATTATGATATGGCAAGCAAAACATTGTCTGACAAGAGAAAAGAACTTTATATTCCCGTGCATAAAAAGATAGACCAAGCTGTGGCTGAAGTGGCAAAAGAGCAGGGATTTCTTTATGTATGGGATGTGAAGACCTTGAAATATTGTTCTCCACAGGCAGTGGATATTACAAGTATGATTAAAAGAAAATTAGGAATCAAATAAATAATTAAAACGAAATATGGTAAAAAGACTTTTAGCAGTTTTGTTGTGTGTTATGCCTCTATTCGCTAACGCACAGTCAGTGAAACTTGGACATCTAGATGTAAATTCTCTTTTCTTAAAGTTGCCAGAACTAAAGGATGTTGAGGCTAAGTTGAAGGAGGTACAAGCATCTTATGAGACAGAGATGAAGCGTATGGAAGAGGAGTATACTCGTAAGGCTTCTGAGTACCAACAGAATGTCGCAGCAATGGATGAGACAATCAAGAAAAACCGTGAGGAGGAGCTTTTGTCGCTTCAGGAGAAGATGAAGAACTATTTCCAGATTGCTCAGAATGCATTGCAGCAGAAGCAGGAGGAGCTTCAGAATCCTATTCGTGAGAAGATCCTTGCAGCTATCAAGACTGTTTCTGAAGAGAACGGCTTCACTTACATCTTCGACACAAACGCACTTCTATTTAAGTCAGCGTCTGCAACAGATATCACAGATCTTGTCCTAAAGAAACTTGGTGTCACTAAGTAATAGGAAGGAAGTATAGGACATTTGCGTCTGATCGCAAATCCTGAATTATAATCAGCCCCTCTTGCCTCGGCAGGAGGACTGTATACGGAATTAGCTCAGTTGGTAGAGCACTGGTCTCCAAAACCAGGTGTCGGGAGTTCGAGTCTCTCATTCCGTGCTGCAAAAATGAATCTGTAGAGACGGTGATGGCATCGTCTCTCATATTTTAGAAAGACGACGCTTAATTATAAGTTATGGAGAAGAAGGGTTCGATAGGTGTTTTTGATTCCGGATTTGGAGGACTGACAATTCTGAAAGAGATAATTAAGGTGATGCCAGAATACGATTTCTTGTTTCTTGGCGACAATGCTCGTGCTCCATATGGCACACGTTCATTTGACATTGTCTATGAATATACTCGTCAGTGTGCTAAATACCTGATGGACCACAACTGTCCGCTTGTGATTCTTGCGTGCAACACAGCTTCGGCCAAAGCATTGCGCACAATCCAGCAGAAGGATTTGCCGATGTGGGAGCCCCAGAACAGAGTGTTGGGAATCATACGCCCTACAGTGGAGAATATTCTTCAACGTACAAAGACCAAGCATATCGGATTGTTCGGTACGAGCGGAACCATCAACAGTAAGACTTATCCATTGGAGTTTGCCAAGACAGATCCTGAGGTAGTGGTGAACGGATGCGCGTGCCCGATGTGGGTGCCACTGGTGGAGAACGGAGAATACGACTCTCCAGGAGCCGACTATTTCATTGAAAAGAAAGTGAACGAACTGATGGAGATGGATCCGTTGATAGACACAATCATACTCGGTTGCACACACTATCCGGTGTTGCAGCATAAGATAGAGAAATATGTGCCATCCAATGTGACAGTCGTGCCACAGGGTAAAATAGTGGCAGACAGTTTGAAAGACTATCTATGCCGTCATCCTGAAATGGACGAAAGATTGTCGAAATACGGAGAGGGCAGATTTCTCACAACTGAGTCTGTTGAGAAATTCCAAGCGTCTGCAAAAATATTCTTGAATACAGACAAAACAATCGACGCCCATAGAATCATATTCTGATTAAACAATCCAATAAACCGATACAACCATTTTGGGATTGGCTACCGTCGGAGATAAAGGGTCGGTGATGGCAAACTAATGTATCAAGGTTATAACATTATAGATGGGTCGTTTCAAAATGCGATGAATGCAAAGGACGAATATATTCTTGCTCCACACTTTCCGTAAACTGTAAGTGTGATTGAGATTGAAGAAGGAAAAGCAAAAAGACGGACTGATACGTTTATCTTCAGACAAAATTTATTTGCCTAAAATATAAGTTTTATCGTTTTCCTAAATTGAGAGAATTCAAAAACGGCATTTTTACGTATACTGTGCTTAAATCTGGCATAGCAAATTTCTAAATTTGCATTATAATCAAAAAATGAAGACGGAATGATGATAGATTATGATTTTATTTTGAATCAAATTTATCTGAAAATATGTAGTTTGGGGTTAATAACAACACTTTTGTTAATAACCCGTCGACTTTATTAACAGTGTTGATTACTACATTGTGATTGTTAATAACTGAGAGTGGAATAATGCAAAAAGAATTGAAAATGGAATTAAATTTGCATTGTATTTGAAACACAGAAGATACACAATATTACATATACAAACCAAATGTGATACACAAAATTGTTTTGTAAGTCATTGGAAAATAAGTTCTTTGTTTTGAAAAGAGTCACAAGTGATTGCGACTCTTTTTTATTTCCGGCACGTACATAATTTTCAAATAATTACACGCGTATAACCATTATTTTCTATAAAAATCGTACTTTTGCAGAAAAGCATTAAAAACGAAAGACCAATGTATAAACTATTAGTCCTCGATATCGACGGTACTCTTACAGACTCGGCTAAGAAAATTTCAAGAACCACCAAGCGTGCGCTGAGACGCGCACAAAACAAAGGTGTGAAGATTGTCTTGGCAAGTGGACGCCCCACGCCAGGAATTGTGCCTGTGGCTGAAGAGTTGGGATTTGCGGAACATGGTGGATACATTCTTTCTTTCAACGGTGGAAAAATCATCGACTACAAGACCGGTAAGACAATCTTTGAAAGTGTGTTGCCGGGAGAGATGATACCAATGCTTTATGAAGACTCCAGAGCAAACAACGTCTCCATTATTTCCTATGATGCGACATCGGTGTTGACTGAGACGCCAGAGGACCAATATATAATAAAGGAGGCCAAGCTCAACAAGATGCCTATCACGAAAGTGAACAGCTTTATTGACGCTGTGCAGCATCCTGTGACCAAATGTCTGATGACAGGTGATGCCGAACATCTTGCGGAGGTGGAGCAACGTGAGAAAGACAAATATGGTGGAAAGCTGAGCATCTACCGTTCGGAGCCATACTTTTTGGAGATTATGCCGAAAGGAATAGACAAGGCCCAGTCGTTGCAGCGTCTTCTTGATCATCTAGGTCTAACAAAGAGTGAGATGATTGCGTGTGGAGATGGATTCAACGATTTGTCTATGATCAAATTTGCGGGTCTTGGAGTGGCGATGAGCAATGCTCAGAAGATAGTGAAAAGGAATGCCGACTATATCACTTTCACAAATGATGAAAACGGTGTGGCTCACGTGGTGGATAAATATATCCTTGGAAAAAATAAGCAGAGACAGCTTGAGTGGAAGAAGAATTTGCGATTGTCCAACATTACAGCAAAATTGTATAAGTACACTCACCGTCTACAGCATAAATAAAGAACTGAACCCTTATACTGCTATTTAGATATGAAGTTTTTTAGACAATACGGACTTTCTTTGGTGGTGGCATTGATCATTATGAATATGTGTATGATGCCGTCGACGAGTGTGCCTTCAATAACGTTGGGCGGCTGGGTGCCTGATTTTTTGCGCCCTTTGGCTGACTTTATTAAGGCGAATATCGACAAGTTTGCCCATTTCACATTCTTTTTTGTCCTTAGTTTTGCCCTTTGTCACGACTTTTGGGTGCAACGTGTTGATTTCTCAACCACGAAAATGAAGTTGTGGGGAATTGTGGCCCCGATGCTATACGGAGGTTTGATTGAAATTATGCAGGCCACACTGACAACCACACGATCAGGGGATATAGAGGATTTTTTTGCTGATACATTAGGAGCAATTTGTGGATTTTTCTTTGCCAAGAAGTTTGTTCCGAAGTGGTTTGAAAGAGAAAATAATGGAGGGGCAAAATGTTGTTGATGCGACCTCTTGCATCTATTCCATTTGATTAAAATATGATATTGTATTCAGGCGATGGTTGATAATCATCGCCTTTTTTGATTCACCAAAGCGAGGAAAATGATTAAAAAATAAAAAGACGGAAATATTTCCGTCTTCTCTTAGTTGCGGAGGCCCGACTCGAACGAACGACCTTTGGGTTATGAGCCCAACGAGCTACCGACTGCTCCACTCCGCGATCCATTCAACTCATTTCTGAATTGCACTGCAAAGGTAGCGTTTTTCTGCTTTATAACAAACTTTTTGGGGTATATTTTGCGTCAAAAAAATAAAAAGTTTTGTAATATATTGTAAATCAATGATTTATACCTAAGGTCAATTTTAGGGCATTTTTTAGTGATTTTTGAGTTTATTAGGAAGCTGTTTGATTTTTTTCACAACAATTACTATATGATTTTATATTATTACATAAGAAGATTTGGTTTATGACTGATTTCCCGTTTCTTTTCTTCAAAAAAACTTAGACTCTCTCAGATAACATCTTCCCTCTGTGTTTTTATATGTGCTCGTCTACGGCTTGCGCTAGAGAGGCGATCCTATTGCGGACAGGTTTCAAACCTGCCCTACGATTATGGGATTTTCGAATTATTGATAATTATGATACATATGTTGATTTCGTTGGACTCACGTGTATTCCGCATTTATAATTTTTAATTTCATGAAACAATACTCCATATTTATGAAACGATTTTCCGTGGCTATTTTTGTGCCGTGGACTAACTTTGCATTAACACTTGTGATAGTGTTGTGTAGGATTTGGAGTTTTTGACTGCATGGACATGTCAGGGTGGGAAAACAGAATTAGATATAAACGTTGGTAGAATTATAAAACAAAAGGATTATGAATAGAAAATTACTTAATCTTTACGCAAGTTTGGCATTGCTTGGCTTTGGAGGTACAGCATCAGCCGCAATTAGCCAGACTCCAGTGACGGGAAGCACTGATGGAGCAAAGAACATTTATAAATTCTTGTATGACAATTATGGCAAGAAGACAGTTTCCGGTGTTCAGACAGGAGACATGGACGGTGCGTCGGCACTGAAGAATCAGAAGGATTTTGCTGCGGTAGTTGAGAAATCAGGAAAGCAGCCAGCGCTTGTTGGCCTTGATCTTCTTATGTTGACTGGAGCTAAGGAGACGGATTCTTGGTATCAGAGCTATACTGAGACTTGTGTTTCTCTTGCGAAAGAACTTTATCAGAAGGGAGGAATCCCTGCGTTTACTTGGCATTGGAAAGATCCAAGCCGAGAGACAGAGGAACACAGCACTAAGGCGAAGTTTGATTTCCGTACAGCGTTCAAGTCAGGCACGACGGAATGGGATAAGGAGAGTGACGCATACAAGATAATGATCAAGGATATTGACGCTGTTTCCAAAGTATTCCTAAGATTGCAGGAAGACGGAGTGGCTTGCATCTGGCGTCCGCTTCACGAGGCATCAGGAGCTTGGTTCTGGTGGGGAATCGGTACGGCTGAGCAGTATAAGGCTTTATATAAGTTGATGTACGACCGAATGGTGAAGGATAATGGAGTCAACAACTGTCTGTGGGTATGGAACATCGAGCGTCTCAACAAGGCTCCTTACGATGAGAATGTGCTTGAGGCTTCATGGTATCCAGGCGACGAGTATTGCGACTTTATTTCAGTGGATGTATATAAGGATGCTAATGACAATGGATCATTGTCGGGCTACTTCAACAAGATTCAGGATTTGATGGGATCAGATAAGATGATCGCACTTTCAGAGAATGGTCCAATTCCAGATGTCAATAATATGCATAAAGACGGTGCTGTATGGAGCTGGTGGATGCCTTGGTACGACAGCTGGGGAGACAGCAAGTTTATCAGCCAGACTTCCAACTCGGTATGGAAGAGCAATATGGAGGATGAGCGTGTCATCACTCTTGAAGACATGAAGGATTGGGGCACATATAAAGGCTCGGTTGTAGTTGATGATCCTTGTACATTAAACACTTCAGTCCATATCGAGGCAGAGTGTGCCGACTACAAAGGCGTGGAAGTAGGTTCTGAAGTTTGCTCTGGAGGAAAGGCGGTGTCGGTCCAGGATGCCGACGGATATATCAATTTTGAATTTGATATTCCTGCTGATGGCAATTACGACATTATATTAGGGGGAGCCATACCTTACGATGCGGGCAAAGTGTGTGTTGTAAAATTGGCAGACGGGACAAGTGTTGAGGTTACTATCAATGAAAATGGAGCTCATACAGTTGGAACATTCAAACTAAAGGCAGGAAAGCAGACTATTTCGGTTGTGCCAGGATGGACATGGTGGGTTGTCGACTATATGGAGGTCAATCCAGCGGTAGTACAGGAGGTGAAGCCATCGGGCATTACAGATTCTAAGGCAACTGCGTCGGCACAAGCTTTATATAGATTTTTGAATGAGAATTTCGGAAAGAATATCATTTCAGGTTTCATGGCTGGAAGTATGGACGGATCTGATGGAAAATTCAAAAACCATGAGGATTACAAGGTGGTTTACACAAAGAGTGGAAAATATCCGGCTCTTGGAGGTGTGGATTTCATGAATGCGACAGGACAGAGCGCGTATGGAGCAAGTGCTTCTTGGTACACCGATTACACACAGAAGTCTGTAGCTCTTATGGAGGATTTGTGGAGTCTTGGTGGTATTCCTGCTTTCACATGGCACTGGCGTGATCCGTCGTATGAGACAGATCAGTTCTATTCAAGATATGAAGGTGGACAACTAAAGGAAGGTGACACAGACTTTGATTTCACCGTCGCCATGAATGCAGACGGATCATGGAATGAGAATTCGACTATCTATAAGAATATGATCAAGGATATAGACGTGATTGCGGATTTTTTCCTTGACATGCAGAAGAAGGGTGTGGCTGGCATTTTCCGTCCACTGCACGAGGCATCAGGCGGATGGTTCTGGTGGGGTCGCCAGGGAGGAGCCAACTATGCTAAGCTATATCAGCTTATCCATCATGAGATGGTCGACGTGAAGGGAGTCCACAATCTAATATGGGTATGGAATCCACAGAGTGTGGCAGATACAGACTGGAATCCGGGAGACGACATCTATGACGTGATATCAATAGACATTTACAATAAAGCGTTTGACTATCAGTCGAATTATGTGGTTTTCAACAATCTGAAGAAGATGTCAGGCTACAAGAAACTTATTGCTTTGAGTGAGAATGGTCCGGTAGTGGATGCGGACGCATGTATTGAGGATGAGGCGATGTGGAGCTGGATGATGCCTTGGTATCAGAGCTGGGGAAGCAATTTCGCTGATCAGACATCCAACGACGAGTGGAAGAAAGTGATGAATCATGAGAATGTGATCACACTTGACGAAATGCCAGGTTGGGAGGCATACACACTTGTAGACGATGCTCAGGCAAACGATAATGTGGTTTGCTATCCAAATCCAGTTAAGGATAATTTGATAGTGATTGCAGAGAATGCATCAATTAAGATTGTAGACATTGCTGGAAGAACAATCGCGTCGTCATCAGTAAATGGACAGACATCATTCTCTACCAAAGAGTGGAATAAGGGAGTGTATACTGCAATCGTAATTTCGGATCAAGGAGAGAAAGTTTTCAAGATAATAAAGTAAATTTCTCCGATAGAAGGATAAAAGCAGGGGTAGAATGCAATTTCTATCCTTGCTTTTTTTATATTTGCATTAAATTTTAATAAAAATAGACTCATGCGTAGATTCATTTATACAGTTATTGTGTTATTTATTGCGACAATATCAGTTTTAGCAAAACGCAATATTGCTCCAGGAGAATGGCAGACAATCCGTTCATATAATGGAATAACGAGTATTATTCCGTCTAAAGAGAAAGTGTATGTAGTTGCGAATGGCGGCATGTACAGTTATGATAAGAAGACTAAAGAAGTCAAACCGTTGTCTACACTTGATGGATTAAGTCCGTCGGCTATCGAGTTGGTCGAGTTTGTTGAGTCTACGAAGACATTGTTCATTATCCATTCCGACATGACAATAGACTTGGTTGTTGATGGTGTTACGTTTAGTGATGAGTCTATCAAAGATAGTGAGATAAGCGGAAAGAAGGTAAACAGCCTTAAAGTTGATGGCGATAATGTCTACATTTCTTTGGATGCGGGAATAGTTGTATACAACACAAAAAAGAGAGAAGTTTTAGACACTTATATAATTGGAACATATGGCGAGTATGAAACTGTTTATCAAACAGTAGTGTTGAAGGGCGATATTTATGCTTTGATGGCAGACAGAAGTCATTGTTCGCATAGAAAATTGCGTGTCTGCAAAGAGGGCAAGAATGCAAATGATTTTAGTGCTTGGCAACAAGTGGCTTTGCCAATAACATGTCCAGTTGATTCAGTGGTGATCAAGAAGATGGAATGTTCGTCAGGTCATGTTCTTCTATTGACCAGTGTAGGATTGTATGCACTTCTTGGTGATGGCACATGGGTGGATGTCAGTCCCAAAGGAATAGTACCTGATACTATACAGGTTTATAAAGATCGGTTGACAGCAATTACAAATTGGCAACTTATGGCTTTCCATAAGGATAATCTAGGAGATGTAAAATATCGAGAGTGTAGGTCGAAATTAGCAGTTTATGATGTAGATGAGGATGTTGTGTGGTTGGATAATGGAGATGGATTAAGAATTGCGGATCTATCGGTTGACGAATTGGAGGTTGAGGTGTCAGAACCAATTGTGTTTAATGGACCGAGTCAGATTGGATATTATTCTATACAAACAATAGATGGAGAAATTTATTTGACTGGAAACCATGGCTATAACACGCCTGCTGTGGCTGATTATACAAAGGATGGTAAGTGGCATTATTTGAGAGAATTTTTGAAGAGAGATTCGGTTGTTTTTAAGGATATCTCAAGATATGATTTTAATTCGGCGTATAGAATGCTTGTCGATCCTGAAGATAATAGACATATTTTTGTGCCTACTTGGTGGGGATTGCATGAGTTTTATAATGATACACTTATAAATATATATAATAAGGATAATTCTGCATTTCAGGGGACATCTTCTTCAACAAGATGTACAAAGGTTGAGTGTGCATGGTATGATGAAGAACACAACTTGTTTGCTGCAAGTCCAAATTCGTATGGTAATATGGTTTATGCTATGGACACGACAGGAAAATGGCATGAATTAAATCATAATAAATTTCTAAATCAGCCGTCTGCCCGTTTTCACTATCGTACAAAATCAGGAATAGATTTAATTATAGCAGATTATCGAGATCCTGCTATATGTGTTTTGGATATGAACAAGACACCATTTGATGATAGTGATGATAAAACAAAAATCATCGGTTCTTTCAAGTATGTGGAAGATGGTATTATGGAAACATTTAAGCCAGTATATATTTTCAGTGTCGAGGAAGATCTTAAAGGGGATATATGGATTGCCACCGATCAGGGTCCACTTGTCATGAAGAATGTAAAGGGAATATTTAATGATAAAGAAACATATGTGCGTCCTAAGATAACACGAGAGGATGACAGTCGATACGCTGATTATTTGTTGGCATCAGACAAAGTGAAGAAGATACAAGTGGATGGTAAAAACAGAAAGTGGATTGCAACAGAAGAAAACGGATTGTTTTTGGTTTCGGCCAGTGGAGACAAGATATTAGAAAATTTCACAACTAAGAATTCGCCTTTGTCTTCTAATGCAGTAATGGATATTTCATATGAGAAGGAGTCAGGAATCCTTTATATTTTAACAGACAATGGTCTGCTGATTTATGCCACTGACTCATCGTTCCCAGAAGACGATTTTGATAATGTCACGATATATCCTAATCCTGTTCGATCTGACTATGATGGCGACTTGGAAATCAAGGGATTGATGAGTGAGAGTAACGTCAGAATTACTGATCAGCGAGGAATGGTGATCGAAAACGGAATCAGCAAGGGTGGAACATACAGATTTTCAGCTCGAAGAAGTGATGGCTCACGTCTGCCTACAGGTGTCTATAATGTATTTGTAACTACTGCGGCTGATGACGAGGGTATGACTGAAACTAAACATTTGAAATTTGCAATTATCAGATAAAATGGAAAAACTAACATTGATAAAGGTAGGCGGCAAGATTGTGGAGGAAGCATCTACTCTTAAAAGCCTATTGGAGCAGTTCTCTAAAATCCCAGGAAACAAAGTGTTGGTACATGGTGGTGGACGCAGTGCCACACAGGTTGCAACCCAGCTTGGTATTGAGACGAAGATGGTGGAGGGCCGACGTATTACTGATGAGGCTATGCTTAAGGTGGTGACTATGGTGTATGCCGGACTTGTTAACAAAAATATCGTGGCTCAACTGCAGGCTAATGGCATCAACTCTCTTGGATTGACAGGCGCTGATATCAATTATATGAGAAGCGACAAGCGTAAACCTAATCCTATTGATTATGGATTTGTGGGCGACGTGAGGGAGGTGAACACTGATATCCTGGCTGATCTTATTGCTCGTGGAATTGTGCCTGTGCTTTCTCCAATCACTCATGATGGCAAGGGCAATCTTTTAAATACCAACGCTGACACTATCGCTCAGGAGGCTGCAGTCGCTTTGGCAAAGAGATTCGACGTCTCTCTAATCTATTGCTTTGAAAAGGACGGTGTGTTGAAAGATGAGAACGACGACTCTTCTGTTATCCCATTGATCACAAAAACTGATTTTGAGGCTTATAAGGCTGACGGCACTATCAGTGGTGGTATGATTCCAAAACTCGACAATGCGTTTACTGCTATAAGCAAGGGAGTGAAGGAAGTGGTGATCACTTCAGCTAACCATATTTTAAGTGGAGGCACTAAAATCAAATAATTTTTGTTGGAGATGAAGATAGTTTTGGCGACCAAGAACAAAGGCAAGGTTGCGGAGTTCGCTTCTATTTTGGGAGACAAGTTTGAGTTGATCACGCAGGCAGAGGCTGGCATTACAGAGGCTGCTGAGGAAAATGGAACTACGTATGCTGAAAACTCACGTCTAAAGGCAAAATTTATCTTTGAGAAAACAGGCTTGCCTACAATGGCTGATGACAGTGGTTTGGAATGTGATGCTCTCGACGGTGCTCCTGGCGTCTATACAGCTCGTTTTGCTGGCGAGGGGGCTACAGACAGCACTAATATCGACAAACTGCTTGCTGTGCTTGATGAGGAAGAGAACCGTAAGGCAAGGTTTGTTGCCCATATAACTTTGGTGATGGAAAACTATGAAATCCATTGTGAGGGCACTCTCAATGGAGAAATCACTAGAGGTCGACGTGGGTCAAACGGGTTCGGATATGATCCCGTCTTTATCCCTGAAGGCTACGATAAGACACTTGCGGAATTGGATGATAATGTAAAAAACAGTATTTCTCACAGACGCAAGGCAATCGAAAAAATGCAAAAGGCTTTGAGTGATCTGAATCTCAGTATGTAAGTTTTCAACAAACATATAAAAAAAGGGGTGAAATATTTGTTTTATCCTCTAAAAACTATAATTTTGCATTCCGATTTTCAAGGAATTTGAAAACAGAAAATTAGAAAATAATTAAAAAAGTTAAAATAAGATGAAAAGAACTTATCAACCTTCGAACACAAAGAGAAGACATAAGCATGGTTTTCGTTCAAGAATGGAGACTCCCAACGGACGTCGCGTGCTAGCTGCACGTAGAGCTCATGGAAGAAAGAAGCTTACAGTGTCTGACGAGCCAGCTTTGAAGAGATAATCTTGAAGGAAAGGCAGAGAAATAGGCGTGGAATGAAAATTCCACGCTTTTTTCGTTTGTAGAAAAAAATAGACGCAATTTTCACTGCGTCTATTTTTATTGGATTAGTGTCAGTATGCAAAGACGGCATTTATTCCGTCTCTCAATTTATTTAATGCATTTCACAACCGACTGCTTGCCGTTTGCGATAACCTTTACAAAGTAAACCGCTGATGGTAGATTGGCTTCAACTGTATTTACTCCTGCATTCAATGAGATTGCCTTGTTGATCCAAACCTTACCAGTGACATCCCAAACCTCAACTGTCGCATCTGCCGACTCTGATGCCATGATCTGGAGATTTCCGTTGGCAAATGAAGCAATGATAGTGTTGTCCGCAGAGTTCTGCTTTACACAGTCTGGGGATCCGTTGTTTTCAAATGTGATTGTGGCGATACTCATCTTTGGCATCTGAATCTCATCATCCAAGTTGATCACACCGTAATCTTTGCTTCTCTCATCTTTTGAAGTGGCTGTCATTGTCAAGCGGGCTACACTGCTTTCGAATGGAGAGTTGACTTTGACCGCATGGTTGTTGCCTTTGTTGATCACAACGATTGTAGCCTTCTTTCCGTCCGGGCTTACAAATGATGTGCATACCAAGTCGGAATTGTCGGTTGTGCTGCCGACGCAGATGTATCCTTTTGGTACAAATTTAGAGAAGTGGCGCAGACCGTGATAATCAAGACATACCTGATATCCTTCGTCTGTTTTCCATTGGCTCTTGTCCCATGGGTTGTTGACGGCAATACATCCGTCCATGTCGCTTGTTCCCCATAATAAGTTCCAATAAATATATGAACCGACGCGATTGTAGTTGAAACTGTTTGCCACAATCCATGCTGTGTGGACATCGTTGCCACTCTTCTCTGCTCTCATCGCGCAGTTCTCTGTCATAAACTGAGGCATATTGCCATATTTTGTCGCCAATTCTTTCTGAGCGTTGACAAATGCGTTAGGCTTTGAATATCTGTCGTCAGCATTCTCGCCACTGTGATAGTAGTGGAAAGCCAAGCCGTCGAGTAGGGAAGCGTCGAGAGCATCCATATATTTCTGAGTGTTGCCATATCCGATACCAAGCACTTCTGGACCGAGGATTTTTGGTACTTCGTTCAACTCCTTGATTTTGGATACAAAAATCGGAAGAGCCTTGTCGTATCCGGCGCGGTCGAACTGTTTGCCTGTGTAGTCGACGTAATGTTCCGTGGCATCGAATAGAGTAGCGGCATAAGTTGCCTCCATGTCTGGCTCATTCTGCATAGATATATAGTCTGGGTGGATGCCTTCTTCCTGATATTTTGCCAATGATTTTTTCCACCACTCGGCATATTCATTGTAGACGAAATTGCCATCAGATCCTTTCTTTAAAGTGTATGGACCATTCACGTCGCCATTTTCCTTCAGTGAACCAGGAGCTGCCCACGACGACATCTCCACGATGAAATTTTCTCTGCCAAGTCGTTTGACTGCTTCATTATAGACAGTCAATTCATCTTTCACATTATGCTCGTTAATGTCCTGTTTCCAGTTTCCGATACGAAGAGCGGATAATCCAAGACCTGTGTAGATGGTGTCGAAGATAGCCTCACTGTTAGGATGCTCTGTAAACCAGCTTTGATAGTAGACAATACCGCCACCTATACCAAGCACTTCCTGATGCTTGTCGCTGATGTCTATGCCGACAGATGCTTTTGTGTATTCTCCGTTGCCTGGATCCTGTGGCTCGACAGACAAAGCTTTCAGTGTCACATTGTCTATAAAATATGTGTTTGCTGTGTGGGCGATGTCGAAATTAAAACCGTCCACTTCGCCCTTAGATGTAAATTTAAGAGTCTTTTGTGAGTAAGACGCCGTCACTTCCTGATCACCTTGGTAGTTTTCTTCGCCGGAAGTGGAGACGCGTACAGAACCTGTGCCACTCTTAGTGCGGATGTAGTAGGAAAGCTCATATTCGCCAGCAGGAAGACCATCACCGTCTACCTCAAAACTTGTATGGATCTGCACTTTCCATTGGTTTTCAGGGTCGCTTATAGGGTTGACAACCATCATACAACCGACACCGTCGAACTGGGTTCCGCTTTCACGTTCGAAAGAGGCACCGTCGTCACCGCCATTCCACATCGCCCAACCGTCGACATTCTGTTCGAAAAATCCGTTGGAGATATAAGAGGCTGCATTCGCCATCGAAAATGAAAATAGCGAAATAGCCGAAAGAGTAAAAAGTTTATTCATGTGTGTTTATTTTAATATGTATGTGGCAAATATAGAATTTTATGATAGAAAAAACAATATAAATTGTATTTCGTAATTCGGATCCTCACGTAGAGACGTACGGTCGTACGTCTCAAAATATACCATGTGCGTCAAATATACCAAAATATTAATTTACGGTCGTACGTCTCTAAAACACGGTCGTACGTCTCAAAATATACCATGTGCGTCTCAAATATACCAAAATATTAATTTACGGTTGTACGTGTCAGAGGAGAATCTAAATGCGAAATGCAAGATGTGCGTAACGTCTGATATGCCATTTAGTTGAATATACCTTTGCAAAATGTCATGACGTTTTTTACTCTATATATAATCAAAAAGTGTGGCATGTGTGGTAAAATGTGACAAAATGAAAAATAATCTGGTCTAATTGTAGCATTGTGAAAATGTGACGAGCCTATTAAGATTTTGTCTATAACAAACTGTAAGCGTTTTGTTTTTTTAACCTTACAATTTGAAGGTATATTGATGTTTTTGGTGACAAACTGAATTTTGGCAAAAAAAAGTATCGATTTTAACATAAATTAGTTAGTATGGAGCAAATTCTTGCTTAAATTTGCAATGTCGGAAGGAAAACAAGGGTTTTCTACTTCCAATGGAAGTAAAAAAAGACCTTTTTGGCTGAAAAACGCCAAATTTTGCTTCCAATGGAAATTTGAAAAATAGTAATAACATTATAAAACGAGAATCATTATGTCAAACTTAAGATTCAAAGTTGTTAGCGAGGCTTTCAAGAAGAAAGCGCTTGCAGTGACATCTCCAGAAGGGATGACATCGGAATACTACGGAAAGTATGTATTCAACCGTGAGAAGATGATTAAGTATCTTTCAAAAGAGACTTACAAGACTCTTACAAAAGCAATCGACAATGGTGAAACCCTAGACCGTACAATCGCAAATGGTGTCGCAGCTGGTATGAAGAGCTGGGCAATGGAAATGGGAGCAACTCACTATACACACTGGTTCCAGCCTCTAACTGAGGGAACTGCAGAAAAGCACGATTCATTCATTGAATACGCAGGAATGCCTGGAGGTCCAGTCATTGAGGAGTTTTCAGGAAAACTTCTTGCGCAGGCTGAGCCAGACGCATCGTCTTTCCCATCAGGAGGTATCCGCTCAACATTTGAGGCTCGTGGATATACAGCTTGGGATCCTTCGTCGCCTGCATTCATTGTAGAGGATACTCTTTGTATTCCGACAGTGTTCATCTCTTATACAGGTGAGCAGCTCGACTACAAGACTCCGCTTTTGAAGGCTCTTGGTGCTGTAGACAAGGCTGCTGTTGATGTTTGCCACTATTTCGATACTTCAGTTAAGAAAGTGTTCTCTTACCTTGGTTGGGAGCAGGAGTATTTCTTGGTAGACGAGGGTCTTTACGCAGCACGTCCAGACTTGCTACTTACAGGACGTACGTTGATCGGACATGAGTCTGCTAAAAACCAGCAGCTTGACGACCACTACTTCGGTGCTATTCCTCAGAGAGTTCAGGCTTTCATGCGTGACCTTGAGTTTGAGGGTTACAAATATAATATTCCATTGAAGACTCGTCACAATGAGGTTGCTCCAAACCAGTTTGAGTTGGCTCCAATCTTCAATGAGACTAATTATGCTAACGACCAGAACCTTCTTATCATGACAATCATGGAGAAGATCGCTCGTAAGCACGGTTTCCGCGTACTTCTTCACGAGAAACCATTCGCTGGAATCAACGGTTCGGGTAAGCACAACAACTGGTCGCTTGGTACAAACACAGGTGTTGGACTATTCACACCAGGAAAAACTTCAGAGGAGAACCTACAGTTTGTGACATTCGTGGTCAACGCTTTGATGGCAGTTTACAAGAACAATGCTCTTCTAAAGGCTTCTGTAATGACTGCCCAGAATGCTCACCGTCTTGGAGCAAACGAGGCACCTCCTGCAATCATCTCCGTCTTCCTTGGAAGCCAGATCTCCGCAGTGCTCGACAAACTAGAGAACGCAACGTCGGAAGAGGCAATTATCATGGACTCTAAGAAGAAGATGAAGCTTGCTGTCGCTACAATCCCTGAATTGCTTATCGACAACACTGACCGTAACCGTACTTCTCCATTCGCATTCACAGGAAACAGATTCGAGTTCCGTGCTGTAGGATCATCAGCAAACTGCGCATGCGCAATGATCGCGTTAAACTCTGCAATGGCTGCTCAGCTTAAGGAGTTTAAGGCTACAGTTGACGCAAAAATCGCCGCTGGAGCAAGCAAGAGCAAAGCTTTGTTTGAGGTTATCAAGCAATACATCAAGGAGAGTAAGGCTATCCGTTTCGACGGTAATGGTTATTCAGATGAGTGGAAGGCTGAGGCTGCAAAGCGTGGTTTGAACTGCGAGACTTCAGTTCCGGTTATCTACGACGCTTACACAACTCCAGAGTCTGTCAAGATGTTTGAGAGCCTAGGTGTGTTCAGCGAAAGAGAACTTCAGGCAAGAAACGAGATCAAGTGGGAGACATACACAAAGAAGATCCAGATCGAGGCACGTGTGCTTGGCGATATGGCAATCAACAATATCATCCCGGTTGCGACACGTTATCAGTCGCTTCTTCTAGACAATGTCTACAAGATGACTCAGGTTTACGGAAAGGATGAGGCGTTGAAACTTGCTGGTACTGATTCAGATCTTATCCGTGAGATTTCAGAGCGTATCGCTAAGATCAAGACTTTGACAGCTGATCTAGTAGAGGCAAGAAAGGTTGCTAACAAGATTGAGGCAGAGCGTGAAAAGGCGGTAGCATACCACGACACTGTTGTTCCATTCTTTGAGAAGATCCGTTATGAGATCGACAAACTTGAAATGATAGTTGACGATGAGATGTGGACATTGCCTAAGTATCGTGAGCTATTGTTCATCAGATAAATCTCATACATACTGATTAATATTAAAAATCCGTCGGACGCAAGTTCGGCGGATTTTTTGTATATAAGTAATAAATTGACTTTACTTTAGTTCTTTCGTAAGTTTTAGCTTCAAGACGCCATCTTCCACAACGACATTGTTGGAACGTTCAAGCACATTTCCCATCTGCCAGTTGCCTCTTCCCCAACGTTTGCTGTCGAAAGAATCGAACTCATCTGTCCACTTTTCTGTAAATGAACCATCTTCGTTATAGTCGTAGACCTTGATATAGTCGATTTCTTGGGTGACGGGGATATTCTTTTGACTGAGTGTTCCTACCCACTCCGAGCTTTTGCTTGACCAGATGTTGAAACGCAGACTCTGTGGCTTGACCAATGCTGCCACCTGTTTCTTTGTGTCGTTCGACGCGTCGTTTCTTCTGATCTCTTTGCCATCGAGATACCAAGCGACGTAATCGGGAGTCCATTCTACAGTGTAGATGTGGAAATCGTTAGCGACGGGAGAATCGATCTTATGAACCTTTTCTGTTGTGACCTTGCTCTCCAATTTGCCGGTGATGATGTTCGACTGGAATCCGTTAGGCTCCTTACCAATGACCTCAATATCTATTTCATTCCAAACTTCACCGTTGCCTTTGTAGGAATCATTGTAGTAAAGGAACATTGAGCTGATGCACCCTGGAGCATAAGCCATCTTCATCTTAGCTTCAAACTTGCCATATGTGAAGGTTTCGTTTGAAAACAACTCTGCACCAAAGAAGTTGTATTTGGCAGTCTCTTTCTTTTCTTCTTCGTCGGTAGGATTCACCACAATATCTTTGTTTCCATCCTTGTTCTCATTTTCATCGTCGTCATCCTTAGAACATGATGTGCTTCCTAACATAAATCCTAGACAAAGTAAACTGAATAATTTGATTCTTTTCATCTTGTAGTTTTTTGGTTTTCCTTTGCTCAAAAATAGGATATATTTATGGATATTTCTATTTTTCCAACTCCAAAATTGAGAAGTTATTGAATATTAAAAATTTGTATGATGACTTCCATATTTAATGTCTGCCATTGTCGCTCGCACTTACGTGATTGCGAAAAAGGGAGGCTTAGATCGTTCCGTCCTTAACAATCCTCAAAAACAAACTCAAACAACTTCCAAAAATTTATCAGATAGCTTTTTGTTTTTTTGTACTCAAATATTGTCAAAATATACATATCCATATAGGGAGATCATATACAATCTCCCAAAAAACACTTTTGTAGAACATGTTTTCTATAATAAACATAAATCGTTGATTTTCAATAGTATATATTTTAATGTAAAATAAGGTGTTGAAGGACATATATTTTTGTGTACAATTATTAAGGTTTTGATTTAATTTTGTTAAAAACGTTAAAAAAACAGCGTTGCATTTAGGCGCAATTCCCACGCTGACGTTTTTATTTTAATCTCTTTAGGGAATTGGAGGGACGTAAAAGGATTTTGGAAAAGGGACACATTATTTAGGACTGATTTTGAGTATTTTTTATTGTAAATGAATGAGTAGAAAGAGTAAAAATGGGTATTGAATCTAAACTTTAGTTGATGAAAAAATGTTATGGATTTATAAACTACAAATTAAAAACGCCAGACGTAAGTTTGGCGGTTTTAGTTTTAAACGATAGCGGATTGCAAACAGAGCCATAAGCCAAAAGTCAACGTAAAATTTCCAACCTGCGCTGTTTTATTACATACATTATTCATACATTTGCAAAATAAAAAGCAGTAGTTATGGCAGGCAATCAATTGGCTAAATATGTATGGCTTGTAGATATCATACGCCAATACAAACATCTTACATACAAGCAGATAAGTGAGAAGTGGAAAAACTCCGATTTTGGCAGTGGCGAACCATTGTCTCTTCGTACGTTTCATAATTTTCGTGCTGGCATTGCGGAATCATTGGGAATAGATATAGAACTCGACAAAGAGAAAAGGGGATATTACTACCATATCGCGGAATCTTCATTGCAAGACGCCAAGTCGGTCAGATCATGGGTGATGGACTCTTATTCTGTGCTGAACCAGTTGCTTGCCGACAAAAAGTTGGAAAATAGAGTCCAGTTTGAGAAAATCCCTTCGGGAAATACCTGGTTGTCAACCTTTATGCAGGCCATGCGAGAAAACAAGGTTGTGAAGATCACGTATAAAAAGTTTAGCGACGACGAAGGAAAGACGTTTGATGCTGAGCCTTACTTTATGAAAGTGGCAAACCGACGTTGGTATGTGATTGTGCGTGCCTTGCATTATGTGGAGAAAAACAGAGAGAACAATACGCATGAGGATGAAATTCGTGTATACGCTCTCGATAGAATCGTAAATGTCGAGATAACGGACAAGACATTCAAAATCGACAAAGATTTCAATGCGGAAGAGTTTTATGACGGTTGTCTTGGAGTGATGCACAGTGAAGAGGAGAAACAGCGCGTCGTAATACGTGCATATGGAGAAGCAAGAAATTATATGGAGACGCTGCCATTCCATGATTCACAACGTTTGATTTCAAGCGATAATGAGTCGTCGGTGTTTGAGATGTATGTGAAGACAACGTATGATTTCATGCAGCATGTAATGGAGCAGGGCGATAAAATTGAGGTGCTTGAACCAGAGTCTGTGAGAGTGGAGATGAGAAAATTGGCTGAGAAACTGATGGAATATTATGAACGATGAACGATAAACGATTGACGAAATATGCATTCTAATTACACTGTTAGGTGATTTATATTGGCAAATCAAAAAAAATATTAATTTTGCAACGTCTAAAAAATAAAGGAAAATTTATGAAAAAAATTGTTGGCTTTTTTGGAATCTTTGCGTTGATCGCGGGATTTGCAACGTCGTGCAAAGAGGAAGAAAATAAAGATGACGAGAATGACCATCAGAAGAAATTGGTAAAGGTTGTTGATAATATTTTTACTTATGAGTTTAATTATGACAATGACGGAAGGTGTGTCTCTCTTTATTCATATATAAATGAAAAAGAAGAGTTATATTACAAGGGTATACACAAGTATGATGGAAATACGATAAGGATAGAATCATATTATACTAAAAATGCTAAAGATCCTAACATAACAACAGTGACTCTTAACTCAAAAGGATATCTGGAATCAAGAGAATTTTTGAGTGGTAAGCTCAAATATGAATATGATGATCAGGGTCATTTAATTGCAGAATATCATCATAATACAGATGGTAGTGTCGATACAATAAAGTATGAGTGGGAGAATGGAAATCTTGTAAAAAAGTATGATGACATGTATGTGTTTTTTTATAAATACACCAATAGCAATTACTCTTCGCCTATTGAGAATAAATCAAGATTCCATTTTTTTGATCCATACAGTAGCTTTGATGTTTTTTATGATTTTCTGTTAGGAGAACCATGCAAAAACATTCTGGTCTCTTTGTATGAAACTGTAGTATCAAATGGAAGTGGCGGCAGTGTTGAATGGGATGATTTAGATGCTGAGGAAGAGCTTCCATATCAGTGGGTGCTTGATAAAGATGGTTATCCTGTAAAAATGCAATATGAAGATGGAAGTGTGCAAAGAAGGGAATTGTATTGGGAATAATTAGTGGCGACGTGAATGTTCGCTTCTAAAATAATAAGAACGGTTTGGATGGAAATTCAAACCGTTTTTTTGTTTTTCATAATAAAGCATAAAAAAGAGAACCATTTCTGATTCTCTTTCTTTGTACCCAGACCCGGGATCGAACCGGGATGGGTTGCCCCACTGGTGTTTGAGACCAGCGCGTCTACCGATTCCGCCATCTGGGCATTCATTTCTGAATTGCGAGTGCAAAAGTAGATTGTTTTTTGGAAATATGCAAGTGTTTTGGGAAAATATTTTACGAAAAAATGTGTAATGGGTTGATTTTTAAAATTGTAATTTGTAAGGGCAACCCTTGTGGTTGATTCCAATAAAATGAACTTCTTGTTTATTTGGTAATTTGTACTGCGTAATTGTTCCGAATACGTTAAAATACTGTATTTATTTGTATTTCCGAAGAAAAAATTAGAAATTTGTAGGCTGAATTCTATAACAAAAAAACACTAATTAACATAATAATAGGGTACACATTAAAACTTAATTTGCATGAAAGGAATAATGCGTAAATCTACATATTTTACTGCAATTGCGACTTTACTAATGTCTGCAAGTACAGCCGTTGCTGTGCCTGTTCATATAAATTCGGGTAATCCTGCTTATCCATTCCCACAGTTTTTGGAATATGCCTGTGGTGGAAATCTAGGAACAGAGAATCCTGAAGGTCTGGTTCATGCCGAAATGGAACGATATATTCGTAAGGCATACCAGCAGCATGCCAATGAGTTTGAATACACTGGGAAAGAATATAAGGGAATCAAATATATATGGACTCCCTACAAGGCTGCCTACGATTGTTCGGAGGGTGACGGTTACGCTTTGTTGGCTGCTGCATATATGGCTGATAAGGTGACTTTCGATGGCTATTGGATGGCTACCCACGACAAAAGACGTGTCCATACAAAACGTTATTCGGATTGTTCGGATAATGCTCCAAACTATGAGTTCGGCAAATTCGCAATCAGTGATGGAGCGGACGAGGGTGGCAACACTGCCGCTGATGGAGATGTCGACGTGGCATTGGCTCTTTACGTCGCCTACAAACAGTGGGGTGAATTCATGCTTGACGAGAAAGGAGAGAAGGTGTTGGATGCTTGTGGCAATCCTATCAGCTACAAACAGGAGATGATCAATGTGATCAGAGGTCTTGTGGCAATGACTAACATGGATGCTGGCAAGAATCCTGCCCGTGTCAACACTGGTATCATCGGCCTTGATGGATATCCTCGTGGTGGCGACACTTGGAAGGAGCAGACAGACTGGGCTCTGCAGGAGGAGAATTACATCACTGTGGACGGAATAAAAGTCTATCCTCTTTTTGCAAATCCAGGTGGAGAAAAACAGCATATCGACTATTGCGCTCCGGCATATTTCCGTGAGTTCCATGATCTTTTCGTTGAGATGGCAGACGCCGTTGGCGCTACTGCTGAATGGGAGGCGGAGCAATTCCGTCGCGCCGAGGCTTCTTCCGACTGGCTGATCGGTGATTTGATTGGAAAAAACAAGACATCCCTTCCTACTGCCGGATGGAACACTGTCAGCAGAGACGGATCGGAGACGACATACAGCAATTTCCAGGATGGTGAGGATTACCGTTGCCCTTGGCGTACTATCAGCAACTATGCTTGGCATGGCAATCCTGAGTATTCGTGGAATCCCAAAACACACCAGGTGGAAAAGGGTGGCAATACATACGAATATGATGCTGCCGTAAAGTTGTCGGATTATATGCGTGACCCTGCCCATTGGACCGCAAGCTCACAGTGCTACACGAAGGGAGACAAGAAGATTCCATACTCTGGACCAAGAATGATGGGTTGGCAAATCGATCCGATGACGGGAGAGACATTGGATGATAAAAACACTTCCGCGCTTGGAATGTCGAAGGGAGCGTCTGCTTTCGCTGCTATCGGAGTGCAGGATTATGATCTGATGGGCGACCTTTTCACTGTCATTTATGAGAATTGGGATGCCAGTGGCACGACGGATGACGGAGAGTGGGTCTCTAATTACATGAGTGGATGGTTCCGCCAGACAGGTCTGATGGCTCTGACTGGTAATTATCAGGCTCCTTCAAAAATGGTGGCCCAACCAAATTTGAAGATTTACAGAGCACTCAAGGATAGCATGTCTGTTTGTCATGTGGGCGACACAGTCACATACCTTCTTTCCTACCGTAATTATGGATCGGTGGACGCAAAGGATGTGATGATAGTGGAGAATGTCCCTGCGGATTTTGCATTTTTGGATGCTGATAATAATGGTGTATACGATGCTGCCAGCCATACTGTGACATGGAAGTTGAGCAGTATCGCCGGATTCAAGAGTGATGATATTGTCGGTGACGCGTTGGATTTTTCAGCTCCTAATTTGTCGAAGACAATTGGTGGTGTGAGCTATCGTTGTGTGGCTAAAAATGGAGCGAAAGGTGTCTATAAGACAACGGCGAAAATCTCTTGCTCAAATGGTTTGGGTGGAGAGACGAATTTCTATCCTAACTACGTGACAGCCACTATGCAGCGCAATAATATAGAAGTAGTGCCTACGGGATTGAATGTGGAGAAAACAGCTGATGTCACATCTGTGTCAGAAGGCGACACGGTTTCATTCAGTACAATAATCACAAATGATACGGTTCCTGCGTTGGTCGGAGGACGCTCACATGTTAATGTGGCAGTGGCGGATATCGACAAAGGAGCTCAATATAATTTGATGTTCAAGATCTACCATGATGCGGTGGAGCCATATATTGATAATGGAAACTACCGTGTGACGGTGTTCAAGGATTTGAAGGATGCACAGAGTCTGCAGTGTTCATTTGATTTGGTGGAGGGCACACAGAATGGAGCGACGATGGGAACGAATGCCAGTGATTTCAATTTCAAGGATGAGATTTTGGCAGACGGCACACATAAGTTTTTCGTGCAGTTCCCACATGCGTTGGCAGCTTCCACTTATTTCTTGAATGAGATGGCAGGAGCGGCGAAGTTCAATTGTGATGGAGCCAAATATCCATTGCGAGTGGTGGCGCGATTCTATGATTCAAGTTGGAAAGTGCTTGATTGGTCAAAAGGATGGTCGATTTTGTCGACAGACAGTGATGAGGGCTACTATTATCCTGTGACTCCATCATATCAGGCGGGAGCAGATCCGCAGCCAGTGGACAGGTTGTTGCGCACTGCTTGTGATGAAGTTTCAAAGTTGACGAAGAATGTATTGGTAGAGGAATTCGACGGATATGTTTGGCGAAAGGTTTTGGGCGACACTCCGTTTGTGAATGGAGAGGATGCTCAGAATGTGGTGGTGACAGACACAATTCCATTGGGATTCCGTCTTATTCAATTGAAAGAGAATCCTAACGTTGTTTATGAAAAGGCAGAAGGCAAACCATACGCAGGAGTCATCACCTACCGTCGCAGCTCTGCATTACCGTTGGGCGAGAAAGATGAAATGACTTATGCGTGTGTGTATGAGGGAGGAGGCACCACAATGAGCGCAGGCTGCCACGTCGCATCCGACAAGGAGAAAGTGAATGCTGTGTCATTGGTGATCACAGACAAGAATGAGTCAGACATTAAGAATTTTGATTCTCAGAAAGTAGATGAATATGTAAATGTATATAACACATTAGGAGCATTAGTAAAACGCCATGTTCGAGTTTCCTCAGCTTTGGACGGATTAGATCCAGGCATCTATATGGTAGGAAACAAAAAGATGATAAAACACTAATCTAATTGGAAAATTGTATATTTGCAGAACGATATAATTGTATAATAGGAAAAATATAGAACTTATGAACAATAATATATTAAGGAAGACACTCCTTACGGGGTTCATAACCGTGGCCGCTGCGTTCAATTTGAATGCGGTGCCGGTCCATATCAACTCAGGAAATCCGGCATATCCATTCCCACAATTTTTGGAATATACTTATGGTGACTCACACCGTTTGGGAAATTTAGGAACAAAAAATGCTGAGGGTGTAGTGCATGCGGAAATGGAACAGGAAATCAGAGATGCTTATCAGGTTCATGCCAATGAGTTTGCATATACAGGAGAAGAGTGGGGAGGATACAAATATATATGGACACCATATAAGTCTGCGTATGATTGTACAGAAGGTGATGGATATGCTTTGTTAGCCGCTGCATATATGGGTGATGTTGTGACATTCAATGGCTATTGGATGTGTACTCATGATAAACGAAGAAGCAGAACAAAAAAATATTCAAAATGTGTAGATAATGCACCTGATTATCAATATGGACCCTATGCAATAGGCGATCGTGGTGCAGGAGGAAATACAGCGGCTGATGGTGATGTGGACGTGGCACTTGCTCTTTATGTCGCATATAAGCAATGGGGAGAATTTATGCGAGATTTGGATGGCAATATTGTGAATGATGCATGTGGCAATCCTATTTCCTATAAAGAGGCTATGATTGAAGTAATCAGAGGTCTTGTTGCATTAAGTACTCGTTTTGAGGATGATTTGAAAAACGGTAATGTTTTACGTGTGAATTCTGGTTTGATTGGATTGGATGGATATCCAAAAGGAGGTGATACTTGGAATGATCAAACAGGTTTTGTCAGTGCAACTAATCCTATTGAATTTTCAGAATCAAAGGAAATTTTTAATTTGACACAATCAGGTGAATTGAAAACAATGGATGCAAAAGGGTTAAAACTATATCCAGAGTTTCAAGGTCCAAGAACTCAACATGTCGATTACAATGCTCCTGCTTATTACCGCGAATTTTATGAATTGTTAGAAGAATTAGGTGGAGACCCATGGGAGATTGAACAATTTCGTAGGGGTGAGGCCTCTTCTGATTGGTTGATTGGTGATTTGTTATCTAAAAGTAAATATTCTGTTCCTACAGCGGGTTGGGTTTCTGTTTTTGAGTCAGGCGATCATGTGAAATATTACAAGTATACATATGATGAGAATGGAAATAAAGATTCTTTTTTAGTTGATAAAATCGCAACAGAAGCGGGCACTGAATTTAGTAACTTCGATCAAGGAGAGGATTATAGATGTTCTTGGAGAACCATTTGTAATTATATGTGGCATGGCAATCCTGACTATCATTGGAATCCTCAAACTCATATGGTAGAATCAGGAGGAAAAAACTATGAACAGCAAGCTGCCATACGTTTTTCTGAATGGATGAATGATCCTTCCAATTGGAATCCAGCACAAGGATCCCATTGTATTGACTATGGCTCTATCCATAACATGCCTTATAGCGGTCCTGCTACTATTCGCTGGCAGAATGATCCTAATACTGGTGTTCCAACAGGTATTGCACCAGGACAGACTAGTTTTGGTGGACAGGATTTCTATTGCTCTCTTAGTATGCAGTCTGGAACGGGTTCTTACGCTGCTGTAGGTGCAGAAGATTATGAACTAATGGGATTGCTTTATCGAGAGTGCGCAATCAAGTGGGATACAAGAGGTGATGCAGAAGACATCAGCGTTCCGGCGAGTGAAAAAAACAATGTAGGAAAACGCTCAAACTATATGCATGGTTGGGCAAGACAGATGGGAATGATGGTTTTGTCTGGAAATTATCCTGCTCCGTCACAAATGTCACCTAGACCAAATTTGAAAATTTATCGAGCAATAAAAGACAGTGTAACTTTTTGTTTCACCGGGGATACAATCACCTATTTGTTGGATTACCGAAACTATGGTTCAGTAGACGCAGAGAATGTCGTGATAGTGGAGAATGTTCCTAATGATTTTATAGTAATTCCGGGATCCATTACAGGTGGTGGTGTCTATGATGCGTCGTCTGGTACTATTACATGGAAGTTGAAAAGTAAGTTGGCAGGTTATCATAGTGATGGCAAGGAGTCTGGCTATCAGTTGGATATGACAAAGGAAAATTTGAAGGCGACGATGGGACATCTCTCTTATAGCCTAATTGCTGGACCGAAAGCCTCTGGTCGATATTGTACGACGGCAGAGATTTCCTGTTCCAACGGGCTTGGATGGATTTCCAATGAATATCCCAATTATAAAACTGCAACTATGCAGCGTAACTGTGTGGATGTCTTAAAGCGTTCTTTGCAGATAGAAAAGAAAGCAGATCGAGAGAAAGTAAATCCAGGACAGACAGCTGTCTATAGCATTGATTTTGAAAACTCGTCTGAGGTAGGCTGGATTGACGGAGGTCGTCCTCGCGTAAATGTTTCATGGGCAATGAATCCTAATAGTCCAAGCCAAAAAGATTGGTGTATGCGTTTATTTCATGATGCTATAGAACCACTTATTAATTATTCAAATTATCGTGTCTCTTATTATGCCTACGACCCAACAGTTACAGAGTTGTGTGATATGCCAGGTTATAGTTGTGCTGGAGATAAAACGAAATGGTCAATAACTGGTAGTGCAGGATTTTTCAGTGATATTGTTGCCTCTCATGAGATAATGATAGAAAATGGTGATAAGAATACAGGGAAAAAGTGGAATCAACGTGTTATGATTCAATTCCCTTCTGTTTTAGCTACAACGGCAACGTATGTGTCATGGAATACTGGAGGTGCGAATGCTGCTATTCATAAGGGAGATGTTAACCCTATGAAGGTTGTGAAAATTGTTACAGCAGGTAATAGTATGAACACAGATTGGTCAGATGACTGGTCGTCGGGAGACTATGAGGATCCTGATAATGAGGCTTTGTATTATCCGATATCTCCTGCAAGACAACGCCTTGATGAAAATGGAGAGGCAATTGTGGAACCTATTAATAAATGGGTCACATGTGGATGTTCAGAATCTCCAAAAGTGGTTGAAAATATTTTGGTGGAAGAATATGATGGATATGTGTGGCGTAGAATTTTAGGTGATGGACCTGTAGCTGGTCGTGATATTGATAGCGTTTATGTGCGTGATACACTTCCTAAGGGTTTGGAATTTGCAGGTTTTATAGGAGATTGTCCTTTGGAGGAGTTTGGCGCTACAGTGAAAAGTTATAAGACCTCTTCTGGTCGTGAGGTTGTAGAATGGTTTATTCCTAAAATGCAGGCAGGACATAAAGGAACGCTTAAATACAAAGCTATTGCATCTTTCCCTTCTGGAAAAGATTGTGAGACAGCAGATGAGACTATTATTAATCGTGCATGGATCTCTGGAGTCAAAAATTCTCCTATTGATGACACTACAAAGATTATCGTAACTTGTGGGTTAGCTCCTGAGCCTATGGAACCAACAACCATGACAAAAGAGGCTGATAAAAACGCATATCAGGTTGGAGATGAGATAACATATACCATCGGATATAAGCAAACACATGGGGCAATTTTTGATGATGCAGGACAGGATGCTAACCAATGGAATCTGAACGCAACATCTTCGGGACAGTGGAATACAAGTATATCCAATGGAACGGTTGCTTTGGCCAATGGATCATCAGCAGAATACAAAAAATCAAAATCTGTTAATGCCTTTATATCAATGGAATGCGAAGGCCCTATTAGCGACTCTCCTAAGGATTCGAGATGGAGCATCCAATTGCGTGACAATGTAAAAATTACTTTTATGCACACTTATGTTGATGGAGGTCAATTCACATATGCATTCTATGTTGGAGATAAAGAGGTTGAATCCATCACATATGCATTGCCACAAGCCAATAATAAATTTAAGATTTCAATAGACTTAACAGATGATGTTTTAAAATTCTGGTTCAATAAGGACACCTCTAAATTAGCTGTTACAGTTAATGATATTCCTGTAAAGGCAGGTTCTCTAAAATTAGTTTCACCAGACAATGGTACTGTTCGTCTTTCAAACATTCATATTCATACTGATTATGCCTACGATATTTCTATCGTAGATCTAGTTCCTGCGGAGGTTGAAGTTGACGAAGCCTCTTTTGAGTCATACCACAATGGCTTGGCAGCTGGCACTGGAAAGTATATTAAGAGTGCGGATGGAGATTCTATTGTTTGGACAGGCTTGGCAGATAATCCAATAGCTTGGGGTGACACATTTACAGTAGTTTGGAAGGGTACGGTCATCGAATGTAATGACTCTATCTTCAATTATGCAAAAACCAAACTATTTAGTTATGCACATAATAAAATCATGGCTAGAGCGATAAGCAAATGTATCGATGAATCTTGTGAGGGCGTGGAGAAGGCTGAGATTTCAATCAAAGATGCTGAGATATGTGCTGGCGATTCTACTGTGCTTACAGCTGTCGGCACTCCAACAAGTAGCAAGTATGAGTATGAGTTCTTCCTTGGAAACACAAGTTTGGGCAAGGCTTCTTCTGTCGACTCTTTCGTTGTGAAGGAGATGGGCGACTATAAGGTGAAGATTTCTGATCCTTCTTGTCCTACAGCAAGTGCTGTGACTTCTAAGTCGGTTTCTTTGGTTGTGAATGCCCTTCCTGACGAAGAAATCACGGATAAGGCTGTGATTTGTAAGAATGAAGATTTGAAACTTGGTGATGTGAGCGTCGAAGACCATACTATCGAGTGGTATGCAGATATCAATAAGGCAATCGAAGTAGACGCAAAAGATATTCCTGCTGACGATGTCCGCAATACATATTATTATGTGCTTACTGATGAGGCTACAGGTTGTAAGGGTGAAGTGAAAGAGTGGGATGTGGTGATTAATGATGTACCGTCTACTCCGACAGTGAAGCCAGAGAAAGAACTTCCTTTGAAAGATGGTGTGAGCGAAAATATCACCAATATGGCTTCTGCATCAGGTAGTGGCAACTACGTGGTGTGGTATAAGGATGAAACTGCTGCTATCAAGGATTCTGTCAAAGCTCCTATACTTGTGGATTTGAGTAACGAGGGTAAGGTGACATATTATGTGCGTGAGAAATCACCAGAGGGCTGTATCGGAGATATCGATTCTGTCAGTGTCGTGATCACTAGCAGTCAGAAACCTAATCCTAACGACACGACAATCTGTGTCGGGGAGGAGATTGATGTCACAACTCTAGTTGAGGTAGAAACGGGAAGCTCCCTTATCTGGTACGACGAGAATGGAAATGAGACTACAGCTCCTGGCTTGTACTCTTCAGATAAGGCTGGCGTTAAGGAGTTCACAGTGGCTCAGACAAATGGAACTGCAATCAGTGAGAAATCGACATTCTCTGTCACCACAGTAGAAGTGGCTGATTTGAAAGACGATGTTATTAATTATTGTGCTGGCGAGACGTCTGTTGAGTTGAAAGCAACAGTCAACACTAGTTCCTCAGGCAAGACACCTACGTCTTACAACTGGTATATCAAGGGACAGCCAACAACTGATTTGATTCCAGCGACTGACGTGACGGCATCAAAATTATATTCTTATGAAGTAGAGCCAGTCTACGAGATTGCGAAGGGACACACGTGTGTAGGAGAAAAAGCATCAGTTGAGGTCAATGTTGAGTTTGTGGCGGCAGTCATGCCAGACCACGCAATTCATTACACATTGTCGGATGCTGTAGGCGGAAAATTCCCTACACTGACGGAGCAGGATCCTACTGCTGTTGTACCGACAACAGACAAGAAACTTGTGTGGTATGACGCAAATGAAAATTTGATCGGTGAGACAGCACCGTCGCCTGATATGGTTACTGAAGACACAACTGTCACATATAAGGTAAAGCAGGTTAGTAAGAATGGTTGTGAGAGTGAGTTCCAGGAGGTTACTGTGATCATCACAAAGACTCCAATCCCAACAACTACTATTGCTTATTATTGTGATGGAGAGACTCCTGATCCAATTACGGATTTTGTGAAGAAACCTGAAAGCAATTATTCATTGATATGGTATGATGATGATCCAAAGAAGGGTGGTACAACACTTTCGTCTGCTCCTGTTATTGATGCGACAGTAAATCCTGGAGAGGTGGAGACGGTAAGAAAGTATTACGTGGCTCAGGGCAACGCTACAGAGACAAGTAGCGCAAATGTGGTGGAAGTTCACATTTTTGCTAAGCCACGTCTCATTACTCGAGACAGCGCGTCGTGTGAATCTCCAGTCGATATCAATGGATTGTGGTCGGATATCAGTAAAAAGGTTGAGTTTACCACATTCTATACAGCTCTTGGTGGCACACTTGGTCAGGATGAACTTGTGACTAAGTCTGGAACATATCGTGTCGAAGGAGGATTCAATATTGGAGTATCTCCAAATATTAAAGAGTGTAGGTCGGAGAAGTCGCCTATAAAAATAGAGGTTCATAGTTTGGGTACAGTCGAGATCGAAGGTCCAGACGCTGTTTGTCCGAATACAGCCGTTGAGTTGAAAGTTTCTATGACTGATGAGGAAATTTTTGATTCTACTGTGACATACGTTTGGAACAAGCCAAACAATTCGACGGTTGAAAAAGAGTTTTTAAGTGATCCAATCAAGCAGAGTACAACATTCTCAGTAACTATTTCTGATGGAGCTTGTACTAAGAAGTATGAAAAAGAGGTTGGTATCAACAATGGATTGATTGATGGTGTCATCGAAATCTCTGAGGAAGACAACGACAATTCGCCTGTCAAGATGAACGCTTCTGCCGACGGCGCAAAATTCCATAGTTGTGGAGGCGACGTTACTATTTTGGCGGATGTCGCAGGATCTGACTTCGTTTGGCAAGACGGAACTACAGGCAACACTGTCACAAAGAAGGGTGGTGTATATAAGTTGACATACAAAGATGCCAACGGATGTGAGACTGGTTTCGCAGTGGAGATCGTGCCAAATCCAATTGTAGACAACACATTGGCGTTCGATACAACACTATGTGAGGGAGAAAACGTGACATTGTCTTTGGATATCACTGCTGGAATAGAAACTCCAGATGTAGTTTGGAAGAAGGATGGCACGGAAATCAGCACAGACGCTACGATAGCGTTGAAGAAGGTGACTACAGCTGAGGCTGGCGAATATACGTATGAGGCTACTAACAGAGGATGTAGAACGACAGGAACATTCGGTACGTTGTCGGTATTGCCACGTCCTACATACACTATCAAGGATGTCGATGTCGTTTGTGTAGGAGAGTCGGAGGAGATTGGTATTGAGACGCTTTCACCTGCAACAGCTGAAGTAGAGTGGACTCCAAGTCCATCATTGGTAAGCACTGGCAATACTGCTGTCGTGACTCCAGAACAAGATGAAACCTATTCATTCACAATAAGCCAGAATGGAGGTTGTAAGATAACGGAAAAGATCTCTGTCAAGGTGGCTCAGCCAATTGACTTTAAGATTGCGGCTAACGACACTACGATATGTGAGAACAATGTCGGAAACTTGAAATTCGGTTTGAAGATTGTCGAGGGAGACGTGTTGAGCTATGAGTGGAAGAATGAAAAGGATGAAGTTGTTTCTACAAGTAGCGTCTTAAAATTCAGTGAGAAGGAGGTTGGCACATATAAATATACTGCAAAACTAACCTCGGAAGCATGTCCTTCTGTAACAGATGATATTGAGGTCACAATTGTAGGAGTTCCTCTTGTCGACACGGTCACTAAGATAGACTACCATAATGTGGAGTTTGTTCCAAATGAGAATTATGGTGAAGCTCCATATGAATATAAAGTCGACGCTAATGAATTCTCAACTTCGGCGGAAGCATATGTCACTTATGGATACCATACTGTAGTCATCAAGGACCAGAATGGATGTATGAGCAGTTATGAGTTCGTTACTGAAGCTCCAGACTTTGAAATTCCTACTTTGGTCACTCCAAATGGAGACGGCGTGAATGACGCATTCATTTCGGATGTGATAGCTGAAGCTTATCCGGATGCGGTGGTGACAATCTATGACCGTTTCGGTAAGAAACTTGTGGAGATGAAGGGAAATGAAGCGTGGAATGGAACTTATCTTGGTCGCAAGATGCCGGCTACCGACTATTGGTATGAGATTTGGATTGATGAGATCCGAAAGAAATATGTCGGACACTTCACTTTGATTAACGATTAATGAATTTGTTGTAAAAACCGTATGGGCAGGTCTTGTACTTGCCCCTATTTTTTATTAAACCTCATTCCCATTTATGACGGATTACAGAGGATTGTTAAAACACTCCCTCTGTGCGAGCCGAAGGCGAGCACCCAGGATTTAATAAAACCACAGAGACACAAAGTTCATAGAGAAAGGCTCTGCCTTTATATAGGGGAAAAGAGCTAAGAGTTCGATTAGAAAGTGGAAAATGTCTTTTAATAATTGTTAGTTATTGCGAATCCGAAGATTAGGATTAGAACACACGTATATTAATGTGAAATCGATGAAATAGAAGAATATTACAGTAGGAAAAAAATGATAGTTGGAGTGTCATAATTGAGGATTCCAAAGGGCGGAACGCCCTTTTCCCCCCTGCTAAAGTGCGAGCCGAAGGCGAGCACTCAGGATTTAATAAAACCATAGAGACACAAAGTTCACAGAGAAAAGCTCTGCCTTTTTATGGGGGAAAAGAGCTAAGAGTTCGATTAGAAAGTGGAAAATGTCTTTTTATGATTGTTCGTTATTGCGAATCCGAAGATTAGGATCAGAACACACGTTATATTAATTAATCGAAAAACAAAATATATATAAGCGAGTGGATTATCTTCTAAAAAATAGTACCTTTGCAAAATAATTATAATTAGATTGTTTTATGAGATTTCTGTCAACATTATTTGCGGTATGTGGTGGTTTGGTGATGATGTCCTCGTGTGGAGACGAAATCACTAATGAGTATATCACAAACGAGTACACTAATATTTATAATAAAGAGTATTACGCTACTGTTCTTTCCAACCAGAAAGAGATCACTGAAGATATTCGTGCTCCGTTCCTAAAAAAGGGAGACACTGTGGCAGTTTTTGCTTTGTCGAATGCAGTCTCTCAATCTGATATGGCTGCAGGAATAGCGACTTTAAAAAGTTGGGGACTGAATGTGATAGAGGCAGATAATCTATATAAGGTCGACGGAAGATATGCAGGCACTTTGGCTGAAAGAGTGGATGGCACTCAGAAGTTGATTGATAATCCGACAGTAAAAGCTATGATTGCCGCTCGTGGCGGTTATGGTGCTGCGATGACACTTCCTTTCTTAGATTTGGAATCTTTGACTTCTCGTCCGAAATGGATCGTCGGTTATAGCGACGTCACTGCTCTTCACGCTGCTGTCAATAATCTTGGAGTGGAGTCTATACATGGTGGTATGGCACAGAATTTGTCTAATTCCACTACTGCTGAGAGTCTACGCAAAGCTTTGTTTGGTGAGGCAGAGGGATTGCAGATCGCTACCAATAAGAATTGCAAAGAGGGAATAGCAGAAGGTAGACTTGTGGGAGGAAACCTCTCGTTGATTTATAGCCTTGGAGGTACTGCTTACGACTTGAACACAAAGCAGGCTATCCTTTTCATTGAAGACACCGGTGAAAGCAACTACAGTTTGGACAGAATGCTGACTCAATTGAAGTTGAGTGGCAAACTTGATAATATTGTTGGTGTAGTTGTGGGCCAGTTTATCAAGATGTCTCAGGGTGCAGATAAAAGTGTTGAGGAGATTATAGCGAGCAAGTTTGCCGATCAGGATATTCCTATCATGTATGGTGTGAATGTCGGACACGACCAGCCAAACAATGCCATCTGCTTGGGCAGACGTGTGAGATTGACAGTCGATGCAAATAATGCATCTTTAAAATACGTGGATTAGGATACGAAGATTGCCCATTGAAAAAGACGGAATATCTCCCGTCTTCACGAATATATAAGAAAATAAGAAATTTAAGATATAATGGAAAAGAAATATAAGAGAACGACCGTGACATCCGCTCTTCCGTATGCCAACGGACCAGTGCATATCGGACATCTTGCCGGAGTTTACGTTCCCGCGGATATTTATGTGCGCTATCTCCGTTTGAAGGGAGAGGATGTTGTTTTCATTGGAGGATCAGATGAGCATGGTGTACCAGTAACTATCCGTGCAAGAAAAGAGGGTATCACACCACAGGATGTTGTGGATCGTTACCATAAAATCATCAAAGATTCGTTTGCTGAGTTTGGAATATCTTTTGACATCTATTCGAGAACGACATCAAAGACACATCATAAAGTAGCTTCTGATTTCTTCCGTACATTGTATGAGAAGAATGAGTTTGTGGAGCAGACAAGCGAGCAGTACTACGATGAGGAGGCAAAACAGTTTTTGGCAGACCGTTATATCGTAGGTGAGTGTCCACGTTGTCATGCTGCAGGAGCTTATGGCGACCAGTGTGAGAAGTGTGGTAGCACACTTTCGCCAGAAGAGTTGATCAATCCGGTAAGTAAGCTGTCTGGCTCAAAACCAGTTAAACGTCCAACAAAACATTGGTTCTTGCCTTTGAACAGACATCAGGATTGGTTGAAGAAGTGGATTTTGGAGGATCACAAAGAGTGGAGATCAAATGTATACGGACAGTGCAAGAGCTGGTTGGATATGGATCTTATGCCACGTGCCGTTACTCGAGATTTGGAGTGGGGTATACCAGTTCCAGTGGAGGGAGCGGAAGGCAAAGTGCTATATGTATGGTTTGATGCTCCTATTGGATATATCAGCAATACAAAAGAGCTTTGTGAATCCAATCCGGAAAAATATGGCAATTGGGAGAAGTGGTGGAAGGATCAAGACACTCGTTTGATTCACTTCATTGGAAAGGACAATATTGTGTTCCATTGCATCGTCTTCCCAGCAATGCTTAAGGCAGAGGGAAGCTTTATCCTTCCGGATAATGTGCCAAGCAATGAGTTTTTGAATCTTGAGGGAGACAAGATTTCCACTTCACGCAACTGGGCTGTTTGGCTAAATGAATATTTGGTTGATTTCCCTGGAAAACAGGATGTGCTTCGTTATGTGTTGACTGCAAATGCTCCTGAGACTAAAGACAACGATTTCACATGGAAAGATTACCAGGCACGCAACAACAATGAGCTTGTTGCCATCTACGGTAACTTTATCAATCGTGCTTTGGTGCTTACTTCTAAGTATTTCGACGGAAAGGTTCCGGCTTTGAAGGGATTGACAGACTACGACAAGGATACTCTAAAGGAATTTGCTGATGTGAAGAACAGACTTGAGCAGTTGCTAGACAACTTCAAGTTCCGTGATGCACAGAAGGAAGCAATGAATTTGGCGAGAATCGGAAACAAGTATTTGGCAGAGACAGAGCCATGGAAGTTGGCGAAGACAGACATGGATCGCACGTCGTCTATCCTACATATTGCATTACAGATCGCCGCAAACTTGGCTATCGCATTTGAGCCATTTTTGCCATTCTCATCTGAGAAGCTTCGTAAGATGCTTAATATGCAGACATTTGAGTGGGATCAGCTGGGAAGAGTTGATTTGCTACAGGAGGGTGCAGAGTTAGGCAAGGCCGAATTGTTGTTTGAGAAGATAGAGGATGCTGTGGTTGATGTTCAGATAAAGCGTCTGCAAGACATCAAGGCTCAGAATGAGGCAGCAGCAGCTGAGGCAGAGGCGAAAGAAAAAGCAGCGTCGTGGAAACCAGAGCCAGTAAAAGAATATGCTGATTTTGAAGGATTCGAGAAACTTGACATTCGTGTTGGAAAGATTCTCGAGTGTACCAACGTGCCAAAGTCAGACAAGTTGCTTAAGTTTAAGATCGACGACGGTATGGGAGGCCGCACAATACTTTCTGGTATTGCAAAGAGTTATCCAAATCCGGAGGAGTTGGTAGGAAAACAAGTATGTTTCGTTGCAAACTTCAAGCCAAGAAAGATGATGGGTCTGGAAAGTCAGGGAATGATCATGTCTGCTGTCAACAGCGATGGTAAACTTGTGGTGATTTCACCTAGCAAAGAAGTAGCCAATGGCTGTGAGGTCGGATAAAATAGGCAAATAATAAATTCATAATAGAAGAAGACGCGAGTAATCGCGTCTTTTTTGTTTTTCCCCGTAGCACCGCAGGTGCGAATCCCCTAGCGTAGGGTTTCAACCCTACGCGACGTGACATTACGCGACATGAATGTAAATGTAAATTTGGAATCTCCCAGTGCCGCAGGCACGATACAACCTAGCGTAGGGCGTGAGCCCTACGCTATATATGCCCTACGCAATAATTACCCACGTTGGAGTGCCAACGGTGCGACATCATCCAACGTAGGGTTTTAACCCTACGCAACGTAATCCCTTCCGCATGAGCCCAGCGCCAACGGCGCGACATAACCCAACGTGGGGCGTGAGCCCTACGTCGCATGCCCCTCCGCATGGTCTCAGCCCCGAAGGGGCGTCATCACCAGCGTATGGTTTGAGCCTATGCCATGTCCGGAAAATTATACTGGCATGATTCGAACCCGTCCATCCGTCCTGTATCGCCTGGTTTAGTGTTAAAAAATGTAAAAAAATTATCTCGCATAATATCAGCGATTTATGAACATTTCTGAAAAATAATTCGCGAAACGCTTGCGCAGGACGGAAATCCGCTATACTTTTGCACTCGCTTTCG
>OCTW011460333.1_pt1 | contig 50907 bp, 49 predicted proteins | sample 1539671 | NCBI WGS metagenome assembly OCTW01 (sample SAMN02144230, study PRJEB22623) | gut metagenome | biome: sheep rumen | host: Ovis aries | place: New Zealand | reverse complement strand
TTTGAAGTTAACTGGGTAATGGCCAATGACGTTAGCGACACTATCAACTAGTTGATTAGTTAATTTATATGTTAAGTAAGTGGAAATGTTCACATACTTTTCAGTTCTGCCCCAATTCTCTGGTTCGTTTTCTTTAATCCAGTGCGCCATGGTGCGGCTACGATTGAGTTTAATCGTGTCTCCCATACCCACTAATCTGAAAATGATTCGATGGAGTAGAGGAATTTTTTCAGAAGCCTTTGCCATACGTTGATCAAGCCAAAGGATAGACTTTCTTACAGGTTTATTGTCTTTATCGAGTAAAACCGCAGTGTCTCTAAAGGTTGCTATAGTTGAGCCTTTAATTCTTCCAAGTTTGTCTTTATTTTTCTTAGCAAGTTCTTTAAGACATTCCATCATATTGTTGTAATAGAAGTCTGGATCTTGTTCAGCGTATCCTTTTTCTTCTGAAACATATGGTGGATCATATTTTCTTTTAACTAAGCATTCAATCTCTCCTTGCTTATTAATCAAGGATGTTCTCACTGATTGAGTACCAAAATCAATTGTCAAAATTAATGGTGAATTGTTTTCCATAAATAAACCCTCGAGATAAAGATAGCACAATTCTTATCACTTTTTTCTAAAAACTTTTCCACATACGCGTGCTTATATGTTACGATAGTAACGCTGGTGAGCGTGATACGTAGACGCTCACGAACGCCTTATAGGAGGAAAATTATGGCTGAAAAGAAATACGTTTACGCCTTTGAGGAAGCTTACGGATTAGGTAAGGAACTCTTAGGTGGTAAAGGTGCTGGCTTAGCAGAAATGACACATATCGGTGTCCCAGTCCCAGAAGGATTCACTGTTACAACCGAAGCCTGCACACTCTACTATGATAGTGGCAAAAAGATTCCTGATTTCGTCAAAGATCAAATCTTTGCGGCAATCAAAGAAGTCGAAAAGAAAACCGGAAAAACTTTCGGCGGGGATCATAACCCATTATTAGTCTCAGTCCGTTCTGGCGCTAGAGTTTCTATGCCAGGTATGATGGACACAATCTTAAACCTTGGTTTAAATGACAAGACTGCTGCGGCCCTTGCAAAAGAAACAGGTAATGAAAGATTTGCAATGGATAGCTTCCGTAGATTCATTCTTATGTTCACAAACATCGCCAAAGGTCATCCAAGAACCGATATGGACAAGATGCTTGATGATTTAAAGAAATCAAGAGGCTACAAGCTTGACACAGAAGTCACAACCGAAGAATTAAGAGATTTAGTTGCTAAATATAAAGCATACTACAAGAAAACATTTGGTGAAGATTTCCCATCCGATCCACGTGAACAATTATTAGAAGCTGTTGCTGCGGTCTTCAGAAGCTGGGACAACCCACGTGCTAACATCTACCGTATGCAATACTCAATCCCATATTCATGGGGAACCGCTGTTAACGTTCAATCAATGGCCTTCGGTAACAAAGGCGAGACATCTGGTACTGGTGTTGCGTTCTCAAGAAACGCCGCTACTGGTGAAAAAGAAATCTCTGCTGAATACTTACCAAACGCACAAGGTGAAGACGTTGTTGCAGGTATCAGAACACCATTACACATCGACGAATTAAAGAGACGTATGCCTGATGTTTACGATCAATTCGTCAAAACCATTAAGAACATGGAACTCCATTATCGTGATATGCAAGATATGGAATTCACAGTTGAAGAAGGAAAACTTTACTTCTTACAAACCAGAAGTGGTAAGAGAACCCCTGCTGCTGCCTTAAAGATGGCGTGCGACATGGTCGACGAAGGTTTAATTACCAAAGAAGAAGCTGTCTTAAGAATCGATCCAGTTTCATTCGATAAACTCTTATTACCAAACTTCGATAAAGATGATTTAGCTGCTGCTCAAAGTAGATTAATCGCTAAAGGTAACCCAGCAGGCCCAGGCGCTGGTACAGGTGCAATCGCCTTTACCGCTGAAGAAGCTGAACAAAGACACGCTGCTGGTGAAAAAGTCGTCTTAGTCCGTGCTGAAACTTCCCCAGAAGATTTAGCAGGTATGATCGCATGTGAAGGTATTCTCACAATGCGTGGTGGTATGACTTCTCACGCTGCTGTCGTTGCTCGTGGTATGGGTAAATGCTGTATCACAGGTTGTGCTGCTGCATTAATCGATGAAGAAGCTAGAACCCTCACAATCGATGGAAAAGTTTACACCGATAAGGATATCTTATCCTTAGATGGTTCCACAGGTAGCGTCTATGCTGGCGATATCAAGAAAGTCGCACCAGACCTCAGCAGTGGTAACTTCGGTAGACTTATGTCTTGGGTTGATGAAGCAAGACAATTGAAAGTCAGAACAAACGCTGACACTCCAAGAGATGCTCACCAAGCCAAATTATTCGGTGCTGAAGGTATCGGATTATGCCGTACAGAACATATGTTCTTCGACAAAGACAAGATCTTCTCATTCAGAAAGATGATTCTTGCTGAAACCAAAGAAGAAAGAGTTGCCGCTTTAGCGGAAATCGAACCATTACAACAAAAAGACTTCGAAGGCTTATTCGAAGAAATGGATGGTTTGAATGTTAACGTTCGTTTACTCGATCCACCTCTACATGAATTCTTACCACAAGAAGAAGACAAGATTGCTGAACTCGCAAAAGCAACTGGTCACTCTGTTGAATACATCCACAAGAGAATCGAAGAATTACACGAATTCAACCCAATGATGGGTCACAGAGGCTGCCGTTTAGACGTCTCTTATCCAGAAATCGGTGAAATGCAAACCCGTGCTATCGTTAAAGCTGCTATCGCAGTCAACGCTAGAAAAGGTTTACACATTGAACCAGAAATCATGATTCCATTAACCTTAGATATTAAGGAATTCAAGTTTGTTAAGGCTATCGTTACTAGAACCGCTGATGAAGTTATCAAAGCAGCAGGCGTTAACATGAAATATCACGTTGGTACAATGATTGAAATTCCACGTGCTGCCTTATTATCAGGTGAAATCGCCGAAGAAGCAGAATTCTTCTCCTTCGGTACAAACGACTTAACCCAAATGACATTTGGATTCAGCCGTGACGATGCTTCTAAATTCTTACCAGAATACTACAGCAACAAGATCTTCGAAGAAGATCCATTCAAGACACTCGATCAACACGGTGTTGGTAGACTCATTAAACTTTCTGTTAAAGAAGGTAGAGAAACTAGACCTGACTTACACGTTGGTGTCTGTGGTGAAACTGGTGGAGAACCAAATTCTATCCAATTCTACCATGATGTCGGATTAGACTATGTCTCCTGTTCACCATTCCGTGTTCCTGTGGCAAGACTTGCTGCTGCTCAAGCTGCAATTAGAAGCCCAAGAAAGAAATAGTTTTCAGCCAACTATATACAAAACTAGCGATCACTTCGGTGGTCGCTTTTTTGATATAAAGAAAACAGGATTTCTCCTGTCTTACTTTGCTAATGATTCATAGAAGACGAAGTTGTTGTCTCCATCAATATAGCCGACTTCTTTATCGTTTATGATGATTGATCCGTCATCATCAACATAGCCAATTTTCTTTGGAGGGAAATAGATTTCACCTTCGTCTGTAATCTCCGCAAACTTCTTTCCGTTGATATATAAAGCGTTTTCTCCAATATATCCAACAAGTTTGTCATCGATATAGATGTTTCTTCCAAACGAATCAATGATTAGCATATTTCTTTGTTTTCCTCGTTAGCGAATGGTCCAATATATTTGTTGTTGCCAACTTTTACATTCTTTAATACCGAACTATGGACATGATTTTCATTTCCCATAGTGACATTGAATAACACCGAGTTTGGTCCAATCCAGTTGGCTTCGCCAATCTTGCATTTTCCAACAATTGTAGTGTTAGGCATGATAACTGTGTCTCTACCAATTTCTACATCAGGAGAGATATATGCGGTTTCAGGATCTTCAATTGAAACGCCTTCAATCATTAATCTATGATTTGTTCTCTTTCTAATAACCTTAGCAGCATAGCTGAGTTGGAAACGATCGCTGACACAGAAGATATCTCTAGCGTCTTCCAAAACATAAGCTTCGCTTCTATATCCATCTTGTCCAAATAGTTTCACTAATTCAGATAAGTAGAATTCTTTCTTTGCGTTGTTATTACTTAATTTAGGAAGATATTCTTGTAATAACTTGTTATTAATGATGTAGATACCAGCGTTGACTTCGTCAATCTCTGCTTCTTCTTCTGTACAGTCTCTATCTTCCACAATTCTTAATAAGCGGTAACTGCCTTTTTCTCTAATAACTCTTCCGTATCCTTTAGGATTCTCTAATACAGAAGTACAAATAGTTAAAGCATTTCCATTCTTATAGTGTTTATGAAGGGCTTTGTTAAGAGTTTCAGTTGTTAATAACGCCATTTCGCCACCAACGACAACAACAGTGCCTTCTTTATCCACAAGTTCTTTGACTTGCATTAAAGCGTGTCCAGTACCTAAGATTTCTTTTTGCCAGACAACTTTAGATTCGTTTTTAACACATTGTTCAGTAGCTTTTCCGCCATAACCAACAACTGTGAATATATCTTTAACTCCAATAGGCTTAACCGCATCAATAACATAATTAATAAGTGGTTTGCCTAAAATAGGATACGCAACTTTTGAATGATCTGGATCACGGGAATTCATTCTTGAACCACGTCCAGCGCCTAAAATAACAACATAAATATTATTTTCCACGAACTGTCCTCCTTATTATTTAAGAACTTTACATACTTCCACGAAATAGTGGTTTTCTAACGATTTAGCGGCTTTCTTTAGTGAAGAAACGTCTTGTGAGAGCGCAAATACTGTAGATCCGCTTCCACTCATAAGAACAATTTTTAATCCATAATCTTTAAGAGTTTGTTTTAATTGTGCAATCTCTGGAACTAATTGCGTTGCAGCGTCTTCTAAGGAGTTACCAACCGATTCAGCGAGTAACTCGTCGTCCCCTTCTCTTAAGGCTTTTAAGACGTTCTCGATGTTTGGATGTTTAAGTTCTTGCTTATCAGCGATAGCAAAAACTTCTTTAGTAGAGCAACCAGAGCTTGGTTTTACTAAAAGAACATAATAATTGTTTTTAATTTCAATTGGTTCAATCTTCTCTCCAATTCCTCTACATCTAGCAGGCACTAGTGGGATGAAGAAAGGAATATCCGCACCTAAAGGTGTCGCAATTTCAATTAACTCTTCATTAGTAGCGTTAAGCTTAAGCATTTCATTAACTGCTTTCATCGTAAACGCAGCGTTACTACTTCCTCCGCCTAAGCCAGCTTGCATAGGAATGTTTTTATGAATAAAAATTCTAAACTTAGTAGAGAAATGATATTTAGCCGCCATCGAATTAATAGCGGTGGTGGCGAGATTATAATGGATTAAACCATTAGAAAAATCATCAACGGTAACAAAGTTATCGACACTTTTAACTAATGTTTCAATAATAATTGAATCGTGTAATTCAATTGGAAGCATGATAGAATCTAATTCGTGATATCCATCTTTTCTTTTGTTAACAACATCTAAAGAAATATTGATTTTTGCAAAACTTTTAACTGATCTCTTCATAATCGTCACCTATATTATATATCTTTTAATAACTTATATAGTTTTAAATATTCTTCTGGGCTAATTGAATCTGGTCTTCTGTTTTCTTCAATACCCAGTTTTGTTAATACAATGTGTATATCATCAACATTGTGTACATAGTTCTTGAGGTTATTATATATCGTTTTACGCCTATTCAAAAACAACACCTTACACATCTTATACACATTGATAGCGCATTCTTTATCAATAACAGGTTTATTTTCAAAAGTGAAAACAAGCGAATTACATTTAGGAGCAGGATAGAAGCTGCCTGGTTTCACTGTTAATACTTTCTTAGATTCCCCTAATAAATGTAATAATACTGAAACAGGGCCATAGTTTTCTCCACTTAAATCAAAGAAGCGATTAAATGCTTCGGCTTGGCACATCAACACCATCTTTTTGGCATTTGAATTAAGCAATAAAAAAGTCACTAATTCAGTGGTGATGTTATATGGGAGATTCCCAATTATTTTGTCATATTTAGAGACATCAATTTTCCTAACATCATCAAGAATATAGTTGATATTTTCTTTATAAAAAATCTTTAAGAAATCAATCATTCTGGAATCAATATCGCAAACATCTAATTTGCATCTATTTTCCATGAAATGAGTAAGCGATCCTAAGCCTGGACCGATTTCTAAAACATAATCGTTTAATCCTAGCTCAAGAGTGTCCACAATCTTTTCTGCTATTTGAGGTTCCACAAGAAAATTCTGTCCGTAATCCTTATCAGGTTTTACGTTACAGCGATTTACTAATTCAAAGATGTTTGAACGATTAATTTCCATTTAATAATTCCTTGATTTCTTGAGGTTTTATCTTAAGAATATTGAGCTGATTTTCTAAAGATTTATTATTTCCATCGATTAACCTATACTTGCTAATTAGCTTATCTTTAGCTTCCTTAGGCTTTCTACTTAATGAGATTAAGGCTGATAGGTGGTAGTTATTTGTCTTAAATTCGGTACTTGTAGCGAAGCCACTAAGAGCTTCGATTATAGCCGATTTTTTCATCTCAGCAACACCGAACTTTTTTTGATTTTTTCTCACAATTTTCTCACATTTTGCCTCAAAAGCGCCTAATAATTGAGTTTTTAATACATTTCTAATTTTTTCACCAGCTTCATCAGGATCAGTGAAGATTATGAGCTTATTGGCCTTGCTTGCTTCTTTTAAAAAGTCGATTTTTTCTTGACTCACATCATAGCCGTTTGTGGTAAAGAATAAGGCGTTAACAAATGATGATAAATAACTTACATCATCTTTGCCTTCTACTATCAACACTCCATCAATATTGATCTTATTCATCGACGTTAAATAAGCGACATGTATTTTTATAAATCACATCTTCTAAATGCTTTTTTGACATGTCTTTTAATCTAGCAATTTCTTCTAACACTAAGCAAATATACTTAGGTTCATTCTTTTCTCCACGATGCGGATGTGGAGTTAAATATGGGGCATCGGTTTCAATTAATAATTTATCTAGTGGAACTGCTTCTGCGACTTCTTTTGGAGTTTTAGCGTTAGTAAACGTCACTGTTCCTCCTAGAGCAATATGAAGGCCTAATTTGATAATGGTTTCCATGGTTTCAACACTTCCAGAATAGCAGTGCATAACACCACCAAATTTTGGGGTATGTTCTTTTAAAATCTCAACACAGTCTTCTGTACTTTCTCGATTATGAATTGAAATAGGTAAATGATGCTCATTTGCGAATTCAATTTGCTTAATAAACCATTTCTTTTGGTTTTCTCTTAATTCAGGATCTTTCACCCAGTGATAATCAAGACCAATTTCTCCAATTGCGATTACTTTTTTATTTGAAATAAGTGACATTACTTCGTTATAGTCTTCTTCGCTTACTCCTTCTATTTCGGTTGGGTGAAATCCAATTGCGGCGTAACATTCTTCATATCTATTAGCGATATCAACCGCTAAAAAAGAAGAAGCTTTATCATATCCGATAACTAAAAACTTACGAACACCGGTCTTTTTCGCATCTTCGATGACTTCATCTATTCTTGGATATAAATTCTCATCATTTAAATGACAATGGGAATCAAACATCATAATTATTTACCAACACAGAATCTGGAGAATATTTCTTTGGAAATATCTCTTTGATTATATTCTCCTAAAATCTCTAACACTGAATTATATGCATCATGTAAAGAAACACTAACTAAATCAATTGGAAGATCGTTTAATGCGTCTTCTTTAGCTTTTAATAAGCTTTCTTTTACGCTTTTTAATAAGCCTAATTGTCTAACGTTATTTAAAGATGGGGTTTTGAAAGATTCTTCTTTTAATCCAAGTCTTTCATAGATCGCATCTTTAAGTGGAGTGATGTCGTTGTTTAAAGCGGAAATACAAATGCCTTCTTTTTTAGAAGTAGTTTTATCCATCTTGTTATATGTGATGATATGAGGAACGTCTTTAACAAGTTCTAATATTTCTTTATCTTGTTCATCTAATTCATTAGATGCATCTAATAATACAATAACCAAATCTGCGTCTTTAATCGCATCTTTTGATTTATTAACTCCAATAGATTCTACTTTATCATCAACATCTCTAATACCAGCGGTGTCTAACAAATGGAGAACTACTCCATTAAGATTGATTTCGCCTTCAACAATATCTCTGGTTGTTCCTGCGATATCAGTAACAATCGCTTTTGATTCGCCTAATAGAGCATTTAATAAAGATGATTTACCGACATTTGGTTTACCAACAAGAGCGACTTTGATACCTTCTTTAATAATTAATCCCTTTTCTCCTTCTGAGACTAATTTATCGATAGAAGGAAGAAGTTCATCAACAATAGAAACAACATTTTCTTTATTTGCGACTTCAATATCTTCATATTCTGGATAATCGATATTCACTTCAATTAAAGAAAGGATATCAGCGATTCTAACTTTAATAGGAGTAATAAGTTTACTTGTCTCTCCTTTCAAAGAAAGGATTGATAATTCTTTTGCTTCTTTAGTGGTTGCGTTAATCACATCATTAATAGCTTCCGCTTGCACTAAATCGATTCTCTCATGTAAAAAAGCACGTGATGTATATTCGCCATTGGTGGCGAGTCTTGCCCCTTTAGAAAGTAATAATTGAATAATCTCGTTAGCGATTAAAACACTGCCATGACAAATAATCTCTACGAGATCTTCCCCAGTAAATGATTTAGGTCCTTTATAAATCGCTAAAACAACTTCATCAATTACTTTATCTTCATCTTTGATATTACCAATCAAAAGAGTTCTTTCTTTAATTCCGGTAATATCTTTAGAAAAAACTTTTGAGACAATTTCAAAACAATCATCACCAGACACTCTAATGATGTGTAATGCACTTTTAAGTGGTGCAGTAGCGAGAGCGACAATTGTTTCAAACATAATTATTACTTTCTAAAAAGCACCCATACGGGTGCGTTTTATTTACTTGCTTTCGACGAAAATGATTTGGACTTGTCTATGGCTACCCTCACCAATAGATTCGGTCTTGATGTTTCTCCAGCCATTTAATGCGTTATGAATCGCGCGTCTTTCATCTGCTGGCATTGGATCAAAAGTATATGTTGTTTTGGTCTTTTGAACATCTTTCGCGAGCTTTCTTGCAAGTCTTTCGAGTTTTTCATACTTGTTATCTTTGTATCCGTTGATATCAAGTAAGATTCTAAATCTCTTGTGGAAGTGATTATTTGTTGCAAGTTTAACTAATTCGTTAAGAGCTTGAAGAGTAACACCATTTTTACCAATTAAGATTGGGTTATGTGTACTATCTAAGGTAATTCTAATCACATTATCATCAAGTTTAGATTTGACTGAGCTTTCAATTCCTAAAGCATCGGTGGCGTTAAGTAAGTAATCTTCTGCGTATCTAACAACATCAGAGAGATCATATACTTCGACTTGAACTTTCTTTGAGAAAAGACCAACGGTCTTTCCTGTATCAATATAAATAAGTTCAGTCATTGGAACACCACGTTCTTCAGAGGCTTTAGTTAAAGCTTCATCGACTGTTTTTCCTGTATATATTTCCATAAAATATATATCTCCTTATTTTTTCTTAGATTGTCTACTTGTAATTGCTTGAGTAATAAGGGTTTGTGCAACAGAGAATAACGCTCCGATAAACCAATAGATACCCATAGCACTAACAAGGGAGAATCCCATAAAGATAATCATTGCAAGCATCACATAAGTGAAAATTTTCATTTGATTGTTTTGAGACTTTTGAGCTGGATTCTTTCCGAGTTTGGCTGCTTGCTTGGCCTTTTTCTTTTGAATCCATTGAGGTAAAAGCATACTAACAGTTTGAGCACCTGCCATTAGCAAGAATAAGAATAAGGCAGTAACTGCAGAGTAGTTACCTGCTGGTCCCCAGTTCGCTCCATTGAATAAAACATCTCTAATACTTAAAGAAAGATTTAATCCTAAAACTGTACCAGTTGTTAAATATGCGGATCCACTTAATGCACCCCACACACAAATAAAGACTGGGAATTGAACAATCATCACAATAAGGCTTGTGAATGGATTAATCTTGTTCTTCTTATAAAGACGATTCATCTCCTCGGCCTGACGTTGCTTCTCAATTTGAGAAGTGTTGGCGTTTGGATATTTGTTTTGAATTTTCTGAATTTCAGGTTGTAACTCAGTCATCTTGGCATTAGCAGCGGTTGATTTAAATGTTGCTAGCACCATCAATGATCTAACGATCAAGGTGACAAAAACGATTCCTAATAACGCAGCAGCACCTGCGGTTACACCTGTAGATTTAAATCCAACAACGATTTGGTCGATTAACCAACCGATTGGATAGACAAGTAATCCTTCAAAGAATCCTTTGGACCATGCAAAACCCCAAGTTTTTGGTTCGAGATAAACACCATTAGTGGCGTAGCCATAAGAACCATATCTGTCTTCTTTGGTTGTTAAGCATGTACGATATGAAGCAGCATAGCTGTGCATTCTAGAACGATATGCGTTTTCAAAGTCGGTACTTGGGCAAATATCAGCAGAAAGAGTGGATCTCACTTCTGCAACATATTTGTTATAAACATCCCAATATGCCGCTCCGTCATTCGCAATAAATTTCATATAAGAATATTTAGAGATATCGCGATTGAATTTAGCAAAATCTTCTTCCTTACTTAAATCATAAGTAATATTTGAATTTGCTCTATTTGCAGCTTCAATAAGAATTGCTTTAAGAACGATGTTGTCTAAAGCGGTGTAATAAGGAATTGAATTTTCATCAATGGTTACAAAACCACTGTTCTTTGAGGAATCGATAACAGCATTGAAATATGTAAGTCTTTGATTGTCACTTGCATATTCAAAACCGCCATTGACCCACGATGCGACCTCGGTGGTAAATCCTTTGATTTCATAATAATATGTAGAACCTTCGAATTTTTGATATCCAGTCGAAGAATCAGTAGCTTGTTTGACTCTTGTGATACCTGGATCGAACGCATACATAATACGCGCCGTGTCGGTTGGGGAACAGAATGATTGAGTACAACTTGATACCATAGTTACTCCGATGAGTAACAATGCGGCACCAACACCAATTTTAGTTCCTTTTTTCATTTAGTAATTCCTATCTTACTCAATAAAATATTGAGTTTAGTTTTGTTATCATCAAAAGTTGAATTAATAAATTCAGGTTTAATGACGATAACAACATCGAATGTGTGAGATGAATAATCAATTAACGAGTCACACATAGCTCGTGTTTGCCTCTTAATGCGGTTACGCATAACAGCGTTACCAATACGTTTTGAAACACTTAATCCTACTCGACAAACGGATAGTCCATTATCAAGATAGTGGACAATATAGGGGGTTTCTTTGAGAGTTTTACCTTTTTTCACAACAGTGACAAACTCATTTTTGTCTTTTACTCTGTTAATTACTTTCATTTAAAAACTCCCAAATGGAATAAAGCGAAAAATTAGGCAGTTAATTGTTTACGGCCTTTTGCTCTTCTTCTGGCTAAGACTTTTCTGCCATTAGCGGATTTCATTCTTGCTCTGAATCCAGCTTTGTGAGCATGTTTCACTTTACTTGGTTGATAAGTTCTTTTCATGATACGTTTCCTCCAATTTTTACGCGTCACAATTATAAATGAATTTATAAATCAAAGTCAAAGAAATGTGCGTGCACACACAAATAAATTAGTGAACGATCTAGAAACACACAAAAGTAGTGGTTATCAGTTTTCTTTTAATTATGCGCATATCATGTTTATAGTATATGTAAATGTTTGACTTTCAAAGAAAGTCAATGTATATTTTCTGCGCATTTTATACACAAATATAATTTGTGTATAACAATTTCCAGTTGGCATCCATCAATAAAAACGATGTGTTAGATATATGTATAACATACACAAAATCGATACTTTTCTATATGGGAATATTTACTATATGTGTACAACATACACGTAAATAAAATTTGCGTGTATGAAAAATCAATTTCCCGTATAAAATAACATGTATAATATGTGTATAAAATAATTATTAAATTATCTTTGGAAATGGATAACTATAAAAACCATCTAACTTTTTTTAAAAATTATTTGCGACCAAAATGCTTCTGTCCTCTCTTTTCGGCGTGTCCTATTATTTGCAAATCAACAAAATCCACATCCAAAAGTTATCCACATTCCACATTTGACTAACTTTTCTCGAATTGTAGTGTAATAAGAATACGCTTTGCGTATTCATATAGATATGCTTAAACTACAATTTTTAACGTTTGATTTTTTCCACAAAATTCACAATTTATCCACATTTTATCCACATCCGAAAATTGTGGAAAATCATTTTAAAACCTTTAAAGGAAAATTTCCCATTTAGATGATGTGGAAAACTTTTTTTGCCTCATTTTTTTATATAAACCCATGCGTGGATAATCTATAATTATTCACAGCCAAAGGAAGAGATGATTTATGGTGATGACAATATCAGAAACAACTAAGCTCTGGGAAAGAGCGTTAAAGAAAATAAAGCAAAAATTAAATGATGATCCAAGCTTCGATTATTTTTTCGCGGATTCATATATTTATGACACAAGCGGAAACACTTTAATTATTGTCACTCCAAATATGGTTGCTAAAGCAGTCATGCAAGGCAAATATCATGATTTAATCATCGATTCTTTAGCAGAAATCGAAGATGATGAGTTTGAAATCGAAGTTATCACCGAAGAAGAACTCAATAAAAAGCGTGAAGAAAACAAAGGTGAAGATGTTGCTGTTAAGCAAACATCCAACTATTTTGAAAACGCACGCATTAATCATGAGCTTAAGTTCGACAACTTTGTTGTTGGTGAATTTAATAAAGAGGCTCATAAAGCTGCTTTATATGTTGCGCGTAGTAATGACAAGTTATTCAACCCATTATTTATATATTCCAATTCAGGTTTAGGCAAAACACACTTAATGCACGCTATTGGAAATGAAATCAAAAGCAAAAATCCAGGCGCAAAGATCCTCTACATCACTGCAAACGACTTTGTAGAAGAGTATGTAAAATTCGTTAGAGGAGAGAAAGAACAACAGACTTTAAAGAACTATTTTAAAGACGTTGATGTGCTCCTTTTGGATGATGTTCAATTTTTAGCAGATAAGGTTAAAACTGAAGAGATGTTTTTCTACGTTTACCAGGACATGATTAACAAGGGAAAACAAATAGTTCTCACCTCTGATAGACAACCAAATGAGCTCAAAGGATTAGAAGATAGATTAGTCACTAGATTCTCTCAAGGACTCACCGTTAAAATTAACGAGCCAGACATTGACACATGTGTTGAGATTGTTAAGGAAAAAGTTCGTGATTACGGAATGGATATCTCGAAATTCGACGCAAATGTCCTCTATTTAATCGCTGAAAAGTTTTCTACAAACGTTCGTGATCTTGAAGGAGCGGTTAAAAATTTGAAGTTTGATTACATGGGTTTGAACGCTGATGATCGCGTAACATTAGATGTTGCAATTAAGGCTGTTTCATCAAAAGGAGATGGAAAAACCATCACTAATCAAATTAATGCTCAAAAGATTATTTCAATCGTCGCAGACTACTATAATTTGACTCCTTCACAAATCACAGGGAAGGATAGAAATTCACAACTAGTTCTCGCTCGTCATATCTCCATGTATTTGATTAGAAAATATATTGATATGCCACTTAAAAAAGTTGGAGAAATATTCGGTGGTAAAGATCACACAACTGTTATGTCTGCGTTAACAAAAGTGGATAAAGAGTTGAAAACCGATGATCAATTGGGGAAAGCAATTGAAGATTTAGAAAAGAAAATTAAAGAATAATTTATTAAAAATAAATAATCTCGTGTGATACAATATTTAGAAAGGGATTTCCACAAGTTATCCACATATCCACAGGAATAATTATTATTAATAAATATATAAATATAAAAAGAAGAAGGTAATTCTATGAGATTTGTAATTAAAAGAGATGAATTCTTAAAAGCCCTGCTTATAGCAGGTCGTGCTGTTAATTCAAAAAATAGTGCAGTACCAGTATTAGCAAACTTTAAACTCGATTTAGATGATAAAGGTCTTTCTGTTACTGGAAGTAACTATGAATTAACAATTAAAACTAGTATTCCTTATTCACAAGACGATCGTGAAATTATTAGAAACGTTCAAGAAGGAACAACTTTAGTTAACGCTAAAATCATCACTGATATGGCTAGAAAGATTGATGCTGAAGAAATTAGCTTTGAAGTTGTTGATTCCACAATCGCAGTTATTACAGCTGGAAAAATTAAGTATAACTTAAATTGTATTAAAGCAAATGAATATCCAGATGTCGATTTAGAGCCAACTGGAATTCAAATTAATCTTACAAGATTAGAATTCTCTTCTTTAGTCTCACAAACCGCATTTGCAGCCTCTTTAAAAGAACAAAGACCAATTCTTACCGCAATTAACTTAGAAGCCGCTGATGGTGTTCTTACAGCAACAACCACCGATAGTGCTCGTTTAGCAAGAAAAACAATCTCAATCTCAACAGATTTACAATTCTCTGCAAATGTTCCAGCTAAGATGATGGTGGAAATCGATCACCTTTTAGAAGGTGCGGAATCTGTTAAGATTGCTTTAAGCGATAAGAAAGCTTTGTTTGAGTTTGAAAACACCATTGTAGCGACACGTTTAGTAGCAGGTGAATATCCAAACACCAAGAACATTCTTCCACGCATTACAAATTACTCTTTAGAAGTAAATGCTTCAGATTTCTTAAAAGCAATCGATCGTGTCAACATTCTCTCGATTGATAGAGAAAACGTTGTTGATTTATATCTTGATGAAGATAATGTTGAAATCAGTGCGAAATCCACTCAAGTTGGATCTGCAAGTGAAAAAATCGAGACATTCAAATTCGAAGGAAGTAACCTACAAATATCTTTCAACAGTGAATTTGTTTCCTCCGCAATTAGAGCGCTCGGAAGCGAAGATGTAATGTTCTTATTTGTCGGTGAAATGAAACCATTTGTCATCAAAAATCCAAGTGATGAATCAATTGTTCAAATCGTCACTCCAGTTAGAACTTATTAATCGAAATATATTCAATTAATGCCTGGTTAACACCGGGCATTTTTTGTATTTCAGTCGGATTTAATAATCCGTTTTAAGGCCTCAAAAACCGTATTTTAGACATATAATATTTTATGGAATAATATATTCCATTTTTGCATTATATCGTGTATAATACCCCTAGGATGCGTTCAAATGGCCACTAGAAGAGTTAAAATCCGTAAAGATGAAGAATATATCACTTTGAATGTTCTTTTGAAAATTACGGACCTTATTCCTACTGGTGGAATGGCTAAGTTCTTCTTAGCGGAGAACGATGTATACGTCAACGGAGAAAAAGAAAACCGTCGAGGTCGAAAATTATATCGAGGCGATATTGTTAAAGCGAATAACGCGGAATTCGTAATCGAATAATATGCTTGTCACATCATTATCGGTTAAGGGTTTCCGTAACCACGTCGCCAAAAGATTCGACTTTGGGAAAGGAATTAATCTCATCACTGGTCCTAATGCCAGTGGTAAAACAAACGTTGCAGAAGCCATCTATTACTTGTCTTTGGCCAGAAGCTTCAGAGGGGTTGATGATGAAGATATCATTAATCGCAAAAGTGAATATTCTGAGATTGAAGCAACTGTAGTAGAAGGTGATATCAAACGTTACATTCGCATTCTAATCACTAAAAAAGGGCGTTCCGTCTTAGTAAACGGGAAAAAGGTATCAAAGTTAAGTGACCTCGCTAAATGTGTCAATGTGCTCTTATTTGAGCCAAAAGACGTGATGCTATTCCGAGGATCACCAAAAGAGAGAAGAAACTTCTTGGATATAAATCTCTCAAAACAATTCCCAATCTACCTTGAGTACATATCTCGTTATGAGAAGGCTCTAAGACAAAGAAACGAGATTCTAAAAGTAGGAAATGTTGACCAAAAACTGCTTGAAGCATCTACCGAATTATTAGTGAAATATGCTGGTCCGATTATCAATTATCGGGCGATGTTCGTCAAGGATATCAATGATATCCTTATAAAAATAACGCGCGCACTCACGGGCGTGCAAGGAAAAATCGAGGTCAGTTACAAACCGTTTGTGAATATGACAAGCGATTATCAAAACCTTGCATTAGAGGCGTTTAATCGCTCGTTAGAAAATGATTTGAAGCACAAAGCAACTTCCGTCGGAATCCATCGAGAAGATATCTCAGTGAGCCTAAACGGAAGAGAAATTGGGACTTATGGTTCCCAAGGAGAGAATCGACTGGTTGCTCTCGCCCTTAAGTTATCACCATATTTCTTGATTAACGATAAGGATAAAAAACCAGTTGTTGTCCTCGATGATGTGATGAGTGAACTCGATCCATCACATAGAGAACAACTCATTAAATTTCTAAGAAAGTTTGAACAAGTATTTATTACTGACACAAAACTGGAAATAGACGGGGCAACCCGAATTGAACTAAATAAAAATAAGGAGGTCTTCTAATGGAAGAAGAAAGAAAAGAAGTCGCTGCAGCACCTGCTGAAGAACAAAAGCCAGTAGAAGAGGCATTTGTCGCAAAAGACATCTCAGTTTCTGAAATGAATGAAACAGAAGCTGAACTCGAAAAAGCAGACGCAAGCTACACAGCAACTAACATTCAGGTTCTTGAAGGACTTGAGGCTGTTAGAAAAAGACCAGGTATGTACATTGGTACAACTGCCGGTCCAGGTCTACATCACCTTGTTTGGGAAATTGTCGATAACGCAATCGATGAAGCCTTAGCAGGCTACTGTACAGAAGTACATGTCACCATCAATCCAGGAGATACAATCACTGTTACCGATAATGGTCGTGGTATCCCTGTTGATATCGTTGGTAAGACTGGCTTATCTGGTGTTGAAACTGTTTACACAGTTCTCCACGCTGGTGGTAAGTTCGGTGAAGGCGGAGGATATAAAGTCTCTGGTGGTCTTCACGGTGTTGGTGCTTCCGTTGTTAACGCGTTATCAGAATGGTTAGAAGTTGAAGTCCATAAGAATGGTGGCATCTACGCCATGAGATTCGAAAATGGTGGACATGCAACTGATAGATTAAAGAAAATTGGAACATGTAATGATACTGGAACCAAGGTTACATTCAAACCTGATCCAACTATTTTCGTTGAAACCACAACTTATGACTACATCACAATTAGAGATAGATTAAGACAAGTTGCTTACCTCAATAGAGGTATCACAATCGTTGTCACTGATGACAGACCAGAAGCTAAAGAACAAAAGATTAGCGAAACATTCTGTTACAAAGGTGGTATTAAGGAATATGTCCAATATATCAACCACAACAAAGTTCCACTATTTGATGAAGTAATCTACTGTGAAGGTAGTGAACCAATCGAACTCTCTAGTGGAAGTGTTTCACATGTCTATGCTGAAGTCGCAATGCAATATAATGACGGCTATTCCAAGAACGTCTATTCCTTCTGTAATAACGTCCACACTCATGAAGGTGGTACTCATGAAGAAGGTCTTAGACTTGCTCTCACCCGTGTCGTCAATGCTTACGCTAGAGACAACAAATTCCTTAAAGAGAATGAAGATAACCTAACCTACGACGATGTTTGCGAAGGTTTAGTTGCTATTGTTTCTGTTAAACACCCAAATCCACAATTCGAAGGACAAACCAAAACTAAACTTGGTAACTTTGAAGTGAGAAAGATTCTTTCTAGTATCGTTGGTGACCAATTCAATCGTTTCTTAATGGAAAATCCAAAGACCGCAAAAATCATTATGGAAAAGATTGTTATGGCCGCAAACGCACGTTTAGCTGCTAGAAAAGCACGTGATAGTGCACGTAAAGGTGGACTTGAACTTACTACTCTTCCAGGTAAGCTCGCTGATTGTTCATCTAAAGATCCAACAAAATGTGAATTATACATCGTTGAGGGTAATTCCGCTGGTGGTTCCGCTAAAAATGGACGTGATCGTGAAATCCAAGCAATCTTACCACTTCGTGGTAAAATCCTTAACGTTGAAAAAGCTCAAGCTAAGAGAATCTTCGCTAACGCTGAAATCGGTAATATGATTCAAGCAATCGGCGGAGGAATTGATCCTGAGTTTGATATTTCCAAGATTAGATACCACAAAATCGTCATCATGACCGATGCTGATGTTGATGGTAGTCACATTCGTATCCTCTTATTAACATTCTTCTACCGCTTTATGCGTCCGTTAATTGAGAATGGATATATTTATATCGCCCAACCTCCACTATATAAAGTTTCCTATCATGGAAAAGATTATTACTCATATAACGACGATCAACTCGAAGTTATTAAAAAACAACTCAACCTTAAACCTGGATATCCATTCCAACGTTACAAAGGTCTTGGTGAAATGGATGCTCAACAACTTTGGGAAACAACCATGGATCCACACAATAGAAAAATGTTACGTGTAACATTAGACGACGCCATCGCCGCAGAACAAGTCTTCACTGACTTAATGGGCGACAACGTCGATCCAAGAAAAGAATTCATTCATAAAAATGCAAAGTTCGTTAAGAACTTAGATATTTAATTAAGGAGGTAAATGACAATGTTATTCGAAGATGAAAAATTAGAAAACGAAGAAGTCGAAGAATCTGAAGAAGAAACTGAAGACACTAATGATAACGGCGAAGTCATTGAAGCTGGTATTGTTGCTGGCTTAAAAGACGTCAACACTGTTGATATTGTTAAAGAATCCTTCCTTGATTATGCGATGAGTGTTATCGTCTCTCGTGCCATTCCTGACGCAAGAGATGGCCTAAAACCAGTTCACAGAAGAATTATTTATGGCATGAACGAAAGTGGTATCACCCCAGATAAACCACACGTCAAGAGTGCGCGTATCGTCGGTGATGTCATGGGTAAATATCACCCACATGGTGACTCTGCAATTTACTTATCTTTAGCAAGATTTGCTCAAGATTGGAACATGAGACACTGTTTAGTTGATGGACATGGTAACTTCGGTAGTATCGATGGTGATGAACCAGCGGCTATGCGTTATACCGAAAGTAGAATGACCAGAATCGCTCTAGAAATGGTTAGAGACATCAACTGTGATGTTGTCGACTTCGTCGACAATTATGATGGTAGTGAACAAGAACCAAGCGTTTTACCTTCTAGATTCCCTAACTTATTAGTTAATGGTTCTAGTGGTATCGCTGTTGGCATGGCCACTAACATTCCTCCACACAACTTAGGTGAAGTTATTGATGGTGTTATTGCAATTGCCAGAAATCCACAAATCTCCACCTTAGAATTAATGCAATATATTAAAGGTCCAGATTTCCCTACTGGTGCTCTTATTTTAGGTCGTAGCGGAATCAAAGATGCCTATGAAACCGGTACTGGTAGCATTGCGATTAGATCAAAATGCCATATCGAAGAAAGAGGCGAACACGGACTTAAAAGAATTGTTGTTGATGAAATCCCTTACGGAGTAAACAAGGCTACATTAGTCGAATCAATTGCGTCTTTAGCAAGAGATAAGATTATTGATGGTATTACCGAAGTTAGAGATGAAACCAACAAAAAAGGAACTCGTATTGTTATCGAAGTTCGTAGAGATATCATTCCTGAAGTTTTATTAAACCAACTCTTCAAGAACACTTCTTTACAAACAAGCTATGGCATTATCATGCTTTGCTTAATTGATAACGCACCAAAAATTGCACCTCTTAATGTTCTTTTACAAACTTATCTTGATTTCCAAGTTGAAGTTATTGAAAGAAGAACAAAATTCTTACTTAGAAAAGATGAAGATAGACATCATATCGTTGTCGGTTTGATCAAATGTCACGACAACATTGATGAAATCGTAGATATCATCAAAGCGAGTAAGACTCCAGAAGACGCAACCGTTGAATTAATGGATAAATATGGCTTCACAGAAATCCAAGTTCAAGCTATTTTAGCGATGACCTTAAGAAGATTAACTGGTATCGAAGAAGATAAACTTGAAGCTGAAAAAGCTCAACTTGAAGCCAATATCGCTGAATATAATCACATTCTTTCTAGTAGAGAAAACGAAATCGAAGTCGTTATTAAAGAATTATTAGAAATTAAGGAAAAATACGCGGACGAGCGTAGAACCGAAATTACTAATGACGCTGCTAATATCGATGACGAAGACTTAATCCCACAAGAAAATATCGTTGTTGCGATTACACGCGGTGGTTATGTGAAGAGATTAACTTCTGACTCCTTCAAAGCACAACATAGAGGGGGACGCGGAGTTAGAGGTATGTCCACAAACGAAAACGATATCGTTGAAAGTATGGTTTATACCAAAACACATACCGACTTACTCTTCTTTACAGATTTTGGAAAAGTCTACCGTATTAGAGGATATATGATTCCAGAATTCTCTAAAGCAAGTAAAGGTGTCCCAATTATTAACTTAATCAACATTGAAAAAGGTGAAAATGTTAAAGCAATTATCGCTTGTGATGAATACGCAGAAGATCACTATTTAATGTTCTTCACCAAACAAGGTGTTGTTAAGAAAACTCTTATCAGTGAATATGAATCCATCCGTCAAAACGGTAAGATCGCTATCTCTTTAAGAGAAGGTGACACATTATTTGCTGTTAAGGAAGTTAAAGAAGACACAATTATTGGTATTGCTGCTAATAACTCCAAAATGGTTAACTTCCCATGTAGCGAAGTTAGACCAATGGGTAGAACCGCTAGTGGTGTTAAAGGTATCGATTTAACTGAAGAAGAATTCGTTGTCGGTGTCACCACATCACTTGAAGGTCAATATATCTTAGCAATGACCTCTAAAGGCTTTGGTAAACTTACACCAGTCTTAGATGAAGACGGAAGCTTAATGTACCGTATCACTAAGAGAGGTGCGAAAGGTGTTACAACCTTAAAGGCCACTGATAAAGTTGGTGATTTAATCGCTGTTAGAGCTATCAACTTAGAAGATGACTTAATGTGCATCACTAACGCTGGTATCGTTATTAGAACTCCACTCAATCAAATCAGAATCTGTGGACGTAACACATCTGGTGTTAAAGTCATGAACCTCGAAGGACGTCAAAAGATTGTTTCTATCGCTATTGTTCCACATGAAGAAATCGATGAAAACGCTCCTGAAGACGAGGAAGTTGAAGGTGAAGAAATGGCTCAAGACGCAACAGTCGACACCGCTTTACCAAGTAACGAAGGTGAAGAATAATTAACCTATTCTAACACCAAATATTTGATATAAATATTTATAGATTGGACACAATATTATGATCGATATTAATTTAATTAGAGAAAAACCTGAATATGTAAAAGAGGCTTTGGCGAAGAAGCTTTGGGACGCGGATTTCACTGAATTCCTTGCTTGGGATAAAGAGAAACGCGAACTCATGCAAATCGTCGAATCAAACAAGGCAGAAATGAACAAACTTTCTGCTTCAGTTCCAGCCGCAAAAAAAGCCGGAGAAGATGTTTCTAAGATTTTCGCCAGTGTTAAGGAAATTGCTGCTAAAAACAAGGAATTTGAAGAGAAATTACAAGAAATTGACGCAAAAATGAATGATTTCTTAGCTGCTTTACCTAACATCCCTGATGATGATTTAGTGGGTGGCGGTAAAGAAAATAACAAGGTCATTCACACCTTTGGCAAAAAACCAGAGTTCTCCTTCAAAATCAAAGACCATGTTGAGCTTGCTGAGAGCCTTGGACTCGTTGATTATGATCGTGGTGCAAAGATTGCAGGTCGTGGTGCGTGGATCTACACAAACCTTGGTGCTAGACTTGAATGGGCTCTCCTCAACTTCTTCATTTCTGAGCATCTTAAAGATGGCTATGAATTTATCCTTCCTCCACACTTATTAAATGAGCAAAGTGGATATGTTGCTGGTCAATTCCCAAAATTCAGAGAAGATGTTTTCTGGCTTGAAGGATTAGAACCACAAAGATTCTTATTACCAACTGCTGAAACTGCGTTAGTCAATCTTCATAGAGATGAGATTATGAGCGAAGATGATCTTCCAAAGAAATACTTTGCTTACACTCCTTGTTATCGTAGAGAAGCTGGTAGCTATAGAACTGAAGAACGCGGAATGATTCGTGGTTATCAATTTGATAAAGTGGAAATGGTGCAATACACCAAACCAGAAGATAGTGACGCTGCATTCCAAGAATTAGTTAATAAAGCTGCTTCTTTAGTTGAGAAACTTGGATTACATTTCCAAATTTCTAAATTAGCCGCTGGTGATATTTCTCACTCTATGGCGAGAACTTATGACATTGAAGTCTATATTCCATCTATTGGAATCTATAAAGAAGTCTCAAGTGCGTCTAACGCGCGTGATTATCAAGCACGTAGAGGCAAATGTAGATATAGAGATTCCGCAACCGGAAAGACTAGATACGTTCATACACTCAATGCCTCTGGTTTAGCAACTTCTCGTATCTTCCCTGCGATCTTAGAACAATATCAACAAGAAGATGGTAGTGTTCTTGTTCCAGAAGTTCTCCAACCATTTATGGGTGGAATCAAAGTTCTTAAACCTATCAAGAAATAGGCTAAAATAACAAAACAACAACTCTTTCGTATAAAAGCGAAGGAGTTTTTTTACTGATAAAATCAAATTATATTAACTTTGTTAATAATTACTATTATTTTGCTTAACTATTGATACATAATGTAGCATTTGCTACAATACATATATGATTACATACGATTTTAAAAACGATATTAAAAATATCCGTCTTTGTTTAAAACTATCACAAGAAGAATTTGCTGATGCAATTGGAATATCTAGATCAAATATTGCAAGATATGAGTCTGGAAAAATAACACCTCACTACGATTCAGCTAATCGCATTTTTAATTATGCATTTGATAATAACTTTGATATTAATAAATCTAAATCCATGATTTATGAAGACAACAGGAACGGAAGAACTGTTCTTTATCATGGTGCAAAAGGGGATATTAATGGAGACATTGATACAAAACACTCTGAATCACCAAACGATTTTGGTAATGGCTTCTATCTTGGACAAACATTAACTCAAGCTCAAATGTGGGTTGTTGGTAACAAAAAATCCTCGACATATTGTTTTTATTTCAAAGAAGATGGATTAACAAAAAAAGATTTTTCAATTGAATATGATTGGATGTTAGCGATCATGTATTACAGGGGAGCTCTTGATGAATACGAAATTGATGATCGTTTAAAGAGAATTATTTTTGAAATAGAAAATGCCGATTTCATTATTGCTCCAATTGCTGATAATCAAATGTATAATACGCTTGAGTTATTTATGAACGGTTTGATATCCGATGAAGCTTGCTTGCACGCACTAAGCGCAAACAACTTAGGGCTTCAATATGTTCTTAAAAGCGATAAAGCGTGCAAGTCATTAATCCCAATTGATAGATTGTTTTTCTGCTCTTCTGAACGTAATTATTATGGAGAGCAAAAAAAGAAATCGTCAGATGACGGAAAAAGCAAAGTCCTTTTGGCAATAACAAAATATAGAAAAGAAGGGAAAATGTTTGATGAAATTTTTAAGAAAAAACGATAAAAATTGCTATACCCTTTGTTCAATTCAAGCCAGAATTTTTCAAAGAAGTTCGGAAAAGAATTGCCCGTCTTATTATTTTGTTCAAGCATTTATGATGTCTAATGACGCAAAAGAAATGGATAACTTAAGTTATTTATATGGTAGTTCTTCTGAGATTCAAGTATTTATTAGTACAATACAAAAGGTTCCGGTCGATAAAAAGGCGGCCATTTATGATTCAAGTGAAATGCATTGGTTCGGCTTCTTTTATCGTGCCGCTTGCTATTTGACAGGAATTAAATCAAAAGAAATATTTAAAAAAGTGTCTTTGAAATATCTTCACACCGTTTATCCGGCTTACCATGGGCTAGACATTGTTAAAGCTGTCGAGAGAGTGTTTGAAGATTTGGAAATCAAAGAATCGACGCCAGAGGATATATTTAAGTCGTTGTTCGTCCAACGAATTTTATAGTAATGTCATATATAACACATGAATTCTTGCCTCCATATATAAACGATGATTCTGAGGTTTTAATCTTAGGATCTCTTCCTAGTGTCAAATCTAGAGAAGAAGGGTTTTACTACGCTCATCCGAGAAATAGATTCTTTTTAACACTTGCGATGATATTTAATGAGGCTGAACCTATTTCGATTATGGATAGAAAATCATTTTTGTATAAACACAAAATCGCTTTATATGATGTAGTTTATGCGTGTGATATACACATGAGCAGCGATTCTAGCATCAAAAATGTAACACCAATAAACATTAAATGTTTATTGAATGCGCATACGAGTATAAAAACTGTCGCTGTTAATGGTGGGAAAGCAAAACAATTATTCGATAAATATTTATTTAAAGATGTTCCTAGTGGGGTTAAAGTTATATATCTTCCTTCAACTAGTCCTGCAAATGCGAAAATATCTTTAGATCAATTAGTTGAACAATACAGTAAAATATTTTAGTGCCAATTTGGCACTTTTGTTTTATTATGTAGATATGAACCTTAAGGAACTTAGATTATCTAAGAAATTAACTCAAGTTGAAGCATCTCTTTTATGCGATGTTCCTTTAAGATCGTATAAAAGATTAGAAAACAATTCCTCGTATAATGGGACCGCTAAATATAGATATGCCTATGAAAAGATTGAATCATATTCTAAAGAATATAGTGATAATAAGCTTTCGTATGAAATCGCAATTGTTGGAGCGGGATATGTCGGTTTCTCTTTAGCGGTGCTTCTTTCTGTAACTAATAATGTCACTGTTATTGACATCAAAGAAGATAAAGTTAATAAAATTAACTTAAGAGAACCAATCTTTAAAGATAAAGAGATTGAACAATATCTAAAAACCAAAAAACTTAATTTAGTCGCGTCTCTTCCGAATAAGGAAATATATAAAAATAAAGATTTTGTGATTGTTTCTATTCCTACTGATTTAGATGAAAACACTAAGATTTTGAATACATCTAATATCGAAGTACTTGTTAAAGAAATAAGAGAAGTTAATAAATCCTGTTTAATAATAATTAAATCCACGTGTTACGTTGGTTTCACTGAATCACTTAATGATAAGAATATAATCTTTTCTCCAGAATTCCTTAGAGAAGGCAAAGCTTTATTAGATAACTTATATCCAACCAGAATCATTATTGGTGGAGATAAAACAAATCCAAAAGTTAAAAGATTTGCAGAACTCTTAAGAGACTCAGCGAATAATTCACCTAAACTCCTATATATGTCCTCAACTGAAGCAGAAGCAGTTAAATTATTCTCAAATACGTATCTTGCAATGAGGGTAGCCTATTTCAATGAATTAGATAGCTTTGCTAATCGATATCATCTTGATAGTGGAAATATTGTTCAAGGAGTTAGCTTAGATAACCGTATAGGAGACTATTACAACAACCCATCCTTTGGATATGGAGGATATTGTCTTCCTAAAGACACTCAATCATTAATATCACAAGTTGAGGATAGTCCACTTATTTCATCTATAGATGAAAGTAACTCAAAAAGAAAAGAATATATCATTAATGATATATTAAGAAAGTTAAATGATAAAAAAGTCGTTGGAATATATTCTATTCAATCTAAAAAAGACAGTGATAACATCCGTCATGCCTCAATATTAGATATCATTAAAGGATTAGAGAATAATAATAAACAAATTCTTTATTATGATATGAGTAAAATGACTTTAGATGAATTCAAATCTCAAAGTGATATTATCATTGTTAATCGTTACGAAAAAGAATTAGAAGATGTAAGTGAAAAAGTCTACACCAGAGACTTATTTAAAAGAGATTAAAGGAGAAGGAAATATGAAATACCAAGCATTATCTTTCTTAAAAGGCATATTAGCGGGACTCGCAATCGGTTTAGGTGGCTTCTTATATGTTTTAATGATTCATTTTGTTCCTGGAGAAGGAGGGAAAGTATTAGGATCATTATTATTCGCGGTAGGATTATTTACCGTCTGTACATTTCAGCTCCATCTATATACCGGAAAGATTGGATGTGTATATGAAGGAAAACAAACTAAAGAGTTCTATATTTCTTTACCAGTAATGTTAATTGGTAACGTGATTGGGGCGTTCTCATTTGGGTATATCTGCTTTGCAATTTTTAGAAACACTGACATTATGAACACAATTAATGGAGTGTGCCTGTCTAGAACAACCTTAAATACATTTAACGATTATTTAGGAATGATGGTGAAATCGCTTCTTTGTGGTGTCTGTGTATATCTCGCCGTTAAGTCATTCTCGCTTAATCGACTTAAACCAATTGGCATTCTTTTATTAGTCTTCTTTGTTTTCGTCTTTGTCTATAGTGGTTTCCAACACTGTATCGCTAATATGTTCTACTTTGGATTTGGCAATCACATCAATGGTTTTACATTTGTAAACCTTGCTTTCTGCATTCTATTCAACTCCCTTGGACCAATATTTGGCGTGCTATTAACAAAGTTAATAAAAAACGCTCAGAATTAATCTGAACGTTTCTGAATAGTGTTGATAAGATAATCAATACGTTTATTAGAAGAATCCGCTATCGCTGCGATTCTTTTTTTGTCTAGATACTTTGATTCATATTCTTCAAACTTAGATTTGATTATTTCTTTAACTCTCTCTAATTGTTTGATATCAATCCAACTAAAATCACTTACAAGTTTTAATTGTTCTTTTATATCTTCTTTAAACGGCTTTGTTGATATGTTGTTAAAAGCAAGTATGTCATCTGTTATTTTATCGAAGCCAAACGATCCACCATTATCATAGATAATAGCCTCTTTATTGAAAGTTAAATCATTAACATTTCTAATGAAACCGAAATTATTCAAGTGCCTATCTTCGTTAGCAATGATAAAATCAAGAACCAACATTCTATCGATTATTTCTTTAACATTTTTAATCCCAAGAGAGTTAGAACATCTAACAAAATAAGAATAGCTACTTTCATCATTGGTTTTTTTATCTACTCTCATTATTTGATAAGCGGTTACTAAATCTTCGTCTTTATTAATGAAATCTTCACATTCGCAGTAAGGATAATCTTTGTCAAAGTAGACAGAATATTTAACACATTTAATTCCTAACGCTTTTGCAACAAAGTATGCAACAACTTCATTAAATGGCTCTTGTCTAAACGGATTAGACCCACCCTTTATCAATATCCTTTTACCATTAGATATTTTCCATCTTTTTTTAAGGTTTCCAACCGAAGTGCTGTCTGGAGAAGAAAGGTTGAGATTTTTGCTTTTTTCATTCGAACCCAACAATATTTTTCCAACATCTTCTGAAAAATCGTTGTCAAAATAGTTAACATCTTCCCACTTTAGATTACTGTTTTTTTGTTTAATCCAATATTGATCAGACAAACTTAAACCACGGCAGTGGACCAAAAGAGCTTGAGGAGAAGAAATGTTTAGTGTTTCCATCGCTTCTTTAATACCAGACCTGCTCATTGGGATGCTTCTGTTGTTCCACCAATCACTGAGTTTTGATTCATTAAGCTTATTTTTTGAATCAAATGTTCCTATTGGAAGATGTGACAATTCGTGAGGAAGCCCAATTGTTTTAATTAATCCGTTATTTGAATCGATATACAAATCAACAACTTCAATGTTCTTATGCATTAAGCAGCAAGCATACAAAGAGGAAGTAACGGTGCCGTGCTTAAGATTTTTGAATTCAATTTCCAATTCTTGTCGCTTTGTTATTAAAGCGTTCAAATCTGCTATTTGATCATCAGGAATGTACTTACTATATTTTTTTCCATCTTCTGACCATTGATGGTAATAGTAAATATTGCCACCAATTTCTTTTTTGGAAATATATCCTTTTGGAAGCTCATTGATTTCTTTTCGTAGTTCTTTTATTCTCTCAATTTCTTCTAGTTTCATACCTCAATTATACTCTTTATTAACCCCTTTGTTAACCCCCTTTTTAACCCCTTTTTGAAAACGATTAAAAGTGCAGTAATTGCATTTTTTCTTTTATATATCCTTATAAATATATATTATATAAGCGAGGTTACAACGTTATGAATTTAAAAGAAATGCGCAAAAATTGCAAATTAACACAACTAGAAGCTTCTCAAATTGTGGGAGTTCCTTTAAGAACTTATGTCAATTATGAGAACAATGAAATCGAAGCTGATTCTTTAAAAATCGAAGCTATTAAAGAAAGATTAAAAGAATATGCTTCAAAAAGCACTGCGATATTAAAGGACAAAGTCCTTCTTATCACTGGAGGAACCGGATCTTTTGGTCATGCGGTTGTTGATAGATTCTTAAACACTGATATTAAAGAAATCAGAATTCTTTCCCGTGATGAAAAGAAACAAGATGATATGCGTAAGGAATATAACAACACCAAACTTAAATTCTATATTGGTGATGTTAGAAACTTAGAAAGTATTATTGATGCCTTTAAAGGTGTTGACTATGTTTTTAGCGCTGCCGCGTTAAAACAAGTTCCATCTTGTGAATTCTATCCAATGGAAGCGGTGAGAACTAATGTTATCGGTAGTGATAACGTGATTACTGCCTGTGTTCGTAACGGAGTTAAAAAAGCGATCTTCTTATCAACCGATAAAGCTGCCTATCCAATTAATGCGATGGGTATCTCTAAAGCCTTAATGGAAAAGAACGTTATCGCTAGAAGTAGACAACTTTTACCAAACGATACAGTTCTTTGTTTAACTAGATATGGAAATGTTATGGCCAGTAGAGGCAGTGTTATTCCTCTATTCTTAAATCAAATTCGTGAAGGTAAGCCAATCACTATCACAAATCCAGAAATGACAAGATTCATGATGACTCTTGATGATGCGGTTGATCTAGTGTTATACGCTTTCGAACATGGTGAACAAGGTGATCTCTTTGTCCAAAAAGCACCAGCCGCCACAATCGAAACTTTAGCAAAAGCGGTTATTGAATTAACTGGTAGTAAAACCGGCATCACCTATATCGGTACTAGACATGGTGAAAAACTATATGAAACATTAGTCACTCAAGAAGAAATGCTAAAGTCTATAGATATGGGTAACTTCTTCTGTATCAAAGCGGATAATAGAGACTTAAATTACGATAAGTATTTCTCTCAAGGAAATAAGAAGTTAAACTTAGGTGAGTCATATACATCACATAACACCAGTCGACTTGATGTCGAAGGTATGAAAGAACTTCTAAAGAAGTTAGAATTGTTTGGAGGAGAAGTTAAACAACATGAATAAGAAAATTAAAGTTGTCACCATTATTGGAACCCGTCCAGAAATCATTCGTCTTTCAGAAGTTATTAAAGCGTTAGATAAAGATAATGATATAGAACATATCTTAGTCCATACTGGACAAAATTATGATTACGAACTCAATCAAGTCTTCTTTGAAGAATTAGAGTTACGCGCTCCTGATTATTACCTCAACTGTGCTGGTAAAGATTTAGGAGAAACAATTGGTAACGCCATTTCTAAATCATATGATCTTTTAAGAGAACTTAAACCAGACGCGGTTCTTATTTTAGGAGACACTAATTCCGCTTTATGTGCGATAAGTGCCAAAAGATTAAAACTCCCAATCTTCCATATGGAAGCAGGCAATAGATGTGGCGACTGGAATGTTCCTGAAACCATCAATAGAAAAATCGTTGATCATATCTCTGATATCAATCTGCCATACACCAATCACGCATACGCTAACTTAATGAAAGAAGGTATTGAACCTAAATACACATTTATTACTGGTTCTCCAATGCTTGAAGTTTTAAACGCGAATAACGAAAAGATTGAATCAAGTAATGTCCTTAATGATTTAGGTTTAGAAAAAGGCAAATACATTGTTGTCTCTTCTCATAGAGAAGAAAACATCGATATTGAAAAGAACTTCAATCAACTTATGCCAGCTATTAACGAGATTGCTGAGAAATATCAATTACCAGTTATTTTCTCTACCCACCCAAGAACAAGAAAGAGATTAGAAGCGAATAAATTCACTATGCATCCACTTGTTAGAAACTTAAAACCACTTGGATTCCTTGAATATGTTAAGCTTCAAGAAAACGCTTTTATAGTTTTAAGCGATAGTGGCACTCTTACTGAAGAAAGTGCGATGAGAAAATTCCCTGCTGTTCTTATTAGAACATCTACTGAAAGACCAGAAGGTGTGGAAGCAGGAAGCATCGTCGTTTCTGGTATTGATAAAAAAGGCATCATGCTAGCGATTGATACCGAACTTATGAGATATAAGTTTGCGAAGACTCCAGAAAATTATGATGTCACTGATGTCTCCGCTAGAGTGGTTCGCATCATTAAAGAGAAAATTGATACAGTGAATAAAGAGATTTGGAATAAATGAAAGTTTTAGTTACTGGAAGTAATGGCTTTATTGGAAAACATATGTGCCTTCTTTTGAAAAGAAGTGGACATGAAGTTTTTCCTTTTGATATCGATTCTTCTAAAGAAGATTTAAAAGATTATCTAACTAAATGTGATTTTATTGTTCATCTTGCAGGAATTAATCGCCCATTAACTCCTGAAGAGTTTTATGACGGAAACACCAATTTCACAAAACTATTATGTGATTTAAATGCGAGAAACGTTCCTATTATTATGTCGAGTTCTATTCAAGCTGAACTTGATAATGATTATGGAAGGTCTAAAAGACTCGCAGAAGATTATCTTCTTAATGGTAAAGCACCCGCGTATGTATATAGACTCGCAAATGTCTTTGGTAAGTGGTGTCGACCAAACTATAATTCTGCGTGTGCAACATTCTGCTATAACATCGCCCACGATTTACCAATTCAAATTAGAGATCGTGAATATGTTGTGAGATTCAATTATGTGGAAGATGTTGTTAATGAATTTTTAAAAACTATTGAACTTCCTACACATTCAGGAAACAAAAACATCCTTTCTATTTCACCAGTTCATGAATGTTCATTAGGAAAACTTGCGGATCTTCTTTATTACTTTAAACAAGAGATTGAAAGTGATAGACATTTACCTTTATTACATGATGAATTTGAACTCAAGTTATTTAAAACATTCTGTGATTATTTAAGTGAAGAAGGATATACATATAACTTCGCAACTGATGATAGAGGTTCGTTTGAAGAATTATATAAATCTAAGAAATATGGACAAATAAGTGATAATGTTGCTTATCCAGGAATCACCAAAGGTGGCCATTATCACACCTATAAAAAAGAAATTTTCTACACAGTTATTGGTAAGAGTGAAATTAAACAAAGAAACATTAAGACCAATGAAATGATCGTGGATGTTGTGGATGGTAATAATCCTCATCCAGTTAATATCAATGTTGGTTACACTCATCAAATCAAAAATATAGGTGATATTAACACTCACACGATAATGTGGATATCAGAGGTTTATAACCCTGACACCGCAGACACGTTTAGAGAAGAAGTGGAGAAATAATCTCTACTTTTTATTTATAAAACTTGATTATAAGAATAATAATGATAGAATAATGATAGAATAAATGGAGGAAAACGGCATGATTATTAAATCTTCTACTTCTTTGAGAAACCAATATAATGAAATATCTGAATTATGTAAATCCACAGGTGAACCTGTCTATTTAACTAAAAATGGTGAAGGCGATCTTGTTGTTATGTCAATCGAGACATATGAAAAAGAAAAGAGATTAAACTATTTAACAAAGCAACTACTTGAAGCTGAAATTGCAAGAATATGTGGAGAAAAAGGATATTCGGTTGACGAAGCTGTTTCAATGTGGAAAAAAATGATAGATGAGCAATAATATGAAAGTGGTTGTACAAGAAAGAGTTTTCCTGCAAGTAGGAGAAGCAGTTAGATTTCTTTCAAACGTTTCAAAAGAAGCTGCAAACGAGTTGATCAGCAGTGTTGAATCCGCTCTTAAGGGTTTGGATTTTTTTCCGAGAATGCATCCTCTTTTAAGAGGAACAAGAATGGGTGAACTAGAATATCACCAAATGATATTGTCTGGAGGCAGATACGCACTTATCTATTTGATAAAAGACAATAATATCTATGTTGAATATTTCATAGATTTTAGAAGAAATAACAAAATATTAATAAGTGACTTAGATTCCAAGGCGGAAGCACTAGAAGAGGATAAATAAAAAATGAAGCGGTTTTGATGGGCATCCATCATTCATTCCGCTTCATTTTCTTTCTTAATCTCTTTGTTTCTTTTAGCGATATGAATGATGGCCCACACCATTAGACAAAGCATCACTCCTACGAGACACCCAAGGAAGTCGGTTAAAACATCTCTAAATGATGCGTTTCTAGTTGGAATAAAATATTGAATCCATTCTGATACACCGGAAACAATAAATCCAACTCCTAAAGATAAACACATCGCAAATATGAGCTTATGCTCTTTTTCATATAAGAAATAATAGAAGAACAAGAATCCAATTACCGACATTAAGAAATAGAAAGATAAGTGACCAGCGAACTTCTTCAGGAACTCATCCCACGTAAGAGCGAGTCCTTCATTTCCGTTCCCACTTGTGTTAGACATAAACGCATAGATATTAGAGAAGAATTCATCATTAATCGCGTTATTAGATGCTTTTAAGCATGATTCAAAAATAATCACCCCAATAAGAAAAAGATATATACCCATAAGGATATATACGATTGGTTTTCTATTTTTGAAAAGATTAGTCATTATTATGAGGTTCTTCTACTTTGGAAGCCTTTTTAGCTTTCGCCTTTGCTTGAAGCATATCAATTACATAAGAAATACAAAGTGAAAGAATCACCATTCCTACGAACATGCCGATAGACACTCCAACAAGTAGAGTAGATGACACTGCGTTTTTAATCTCACCTTTATCAAGTGAGTAGAAGATAAATGTTGCCGCTAAAGATAATGCGTATCCAATAACTTCAAAGGCCATGCTATAAACAAATAAACGTTCTTTGATTTTGAACTCTTTGAAGTAGTCGATAAAGACATAGGTATTTAAGAACATACCAACTCCAGCACAGACAAAGAATAAAGCGGAGATTGGTTTTCCTAGCATTGCATTACAGAAACCAATTGAAGATGCAAAACCAAACAAGAATGCGGAAACAGTTAAGAAGATGAAGTGATATTTGTTTTTAGCGATACTCTTAAGATCCGCTTTCGCTTGTTCTTTAAAAGATTTCTTTTCGCTCTTATTTTCTTCTATGGCCTTTTCGTTATTTTGAGGGGCTTCTTGAGGTTTTTCTTCAATAACAGGAGCCTCTTCAACCACTCTTTCTAAATAGATGGTGTCCACAAAAGATAACTCTTTCATTTCTTCTTGAGTTAATGGGAATCCGTTTTTGGCTTGATACACCATAAAATATGGATTGTATTCTTTTATGAGATCAAACAATGCTTGGTGTTTAGCTTTTGAACTTTCAATATCAGTGATATCCATTTTCTTAAGTTCACCAATACGAGAGATGATTTCTCCTTTAGGGAAGCTTTCAAGTTTATATGTGACAACCACACTACAAGCGTTTTTGATATTAATCTTAATCGTGAAGCAATCTTTTAAAGAAATTGTTTCATCGTTATAGAAGAAGGAATAAACAAAATAATCACCTTGTTCAATAAGCTCTTTAATTGGCGATTCATTAACATCTCCAATAGCAAAAGACTTTTCATAATCTTTCACGAGATTAATTTGTTCAACATCTTCAACAATTTCTTTTCTAAAAAACTTCATATATTGCTTTACTAATTCTACATTAGTTAGCAATTTTGATAAATAAAAGAGAACAAAAATATAAAAAAACATATCCAAACATTTAAGATTCTTTATGGGAAATTCCCATATAGAAAAAGAAAACACTACAAAGTAGTGATTTTTTAACAAACAACATATTTGAAAAGATTGTTAAATTTTCTTTTCTTTCTTTTTCCAAATAAAGCCACCCGCTCTTTTTTGATGGCCTTTTAATACTTCTCGAATATCTTTTGGATCGATACCAATGTCTTTGGCAGCACTTCTAATTGATGGATATGATTTGATATATGTTTCATTAATGTCAAATTGATCTATTTCCATAGGAAGATATTTGATCCCATTGCCTGTACTTAACTTCTCAATATTTCTAGTGGAATGTCCTGGTTCGACACGTCTCCACTGAAATCCTCCAGCAGACTTATGTTCACCCCGACAACATTTTTCAATCACTCTTGGATAAAGATAATTTTTCTTACCTGCTTCAACGCAGGTTGAATATGAAGACACAAATCTTCCATCTAATGTGTATTTATAAATGACTGATTTTTGGTATTTACTTCTGATGTTCATGCTTTATCGGATTAAATATAGCATATTTATTCTTTATATGCACCCCCTACCCTAAAATCTTTCTTTTATTTAGAATAAACTGGAATCGATTGTTATATATGTAGGCACGTGCCTCGTTGCCGAGTGTGTGAATGAGAAGAACATGTTAATGGCCAAAATATGTTGCTCATATTGGAATTCACATTCCTCGTTGATTGAAACGTGTTTCTATTCATGTATTTCAATCAATGTTCATGCCCACCATTAACGAGAATGGGGGATTTTAGGAAAGGAGAAAAATATGAACAAATTATTTACAAAGATCGCTACTGCATGCGTCGGACTAGCAATGGCGGTCGGTGTTGGTGTTGCGGTTGGAAATAATGCTAACTTTGTAAAGGCGGAGGCCGGAAGCTCGGTTGGTGATTACTCAATAGAAGTTGATTTTTCACAACAAATAGGTTCTATGCCAACATCATCTTCGAGTGCCAGCACTACTGAAACAACATTTACTGTTGGTAGTTATACGTTTGGTTATAAAAAACTTTATTATAATTCTACGGATGAATACACAATGTTTATGAAAAAAGCAAGCAATTCATCAGGTGTTTTTTATAACATAACAGCAATTCCTAATTTAAGTGCTGTAACAATAACTTGTGAAAGTGCTTGCTCTGCCAATGGAACCATTTACGCCAGTTTTGGCTCATCCAAGATGGATTCTTATGTTTATAGCAATTATAGCGAGAGTTTATCGGTTGGTGCATCTGTTGTAAGTAGCACAACCTCTACGGTTGGTTCAAATCAGTTTTTTAATATCACATCTGGAAACACCACTAATGTTAGAATAGTAAAGGTTTCAATAAGCACGCTCACTTTAAACAGCATATCTGCTTCATCGTCTGGTACATATTATATTGGCGATACACTTAGTGCTAGTGATGTTACAGTCAACACTATTTATAACGACACAACAAAAAACGCCACAATTACTGATGGTACAGGCGTTTATTTTGATTCTAATTGCACAGCAACTACTTATTCAATAGCTAGCGCAAACAACACTGTTCCTGTTTACTACAAAGATGCACAAGGAAGAAAAGCAAATACGACTTTTAATTTGTCTGCCTCAGCAGCTAGAACAGTTACTGATGTTTTAAGTGTAGCAAGCGCTCCATCAAAAATAATAAAAAACGGAACAATTAATGCTGCCGACGTTTCTTTAAATGTCAGTTATAGTGAGGGTCCAAATGGTGTTGTTACTCCAACGAGCGTTTCTTGTACTACGAGCACAGCTGGCGTTGTTGAAGCAACGGCAACATATTCATCTGCAACAGGAGTAAAAACCGCAAAATGGAATGTCACAGTTTGTGATGGTTCTCAATCATATCCGTACACATTTGATATGGGTTATGGTGTAATCGCGTCACTTGAATCTAATGTAAGCGGAGGAAATGCATATATTGAAGGAATTATTTCCAAAATTACATATGCATATGCAAACAACCAAGTATCGTTTAATTTTAGCGCCGATGGAGAACAAACTGGTGATCAAATTAATGCTTATAAATGTGTTGCGACATCTGCAAACGATTATGTTGTTGGTGACAAAGTAATAATGTATGGTGAACTTCTTAACTATAATGGCACGAAACCTGAATTAAACGAAGGATGTACTGTTTCCAAGAGAAATACACCAACAAGCTTATCAATTAGTGGCGCGACCACAGTTTATACTGTTGGTGACGAATTTGAATTCGATGGAACTGCAAAACTTGTTTGGAGCATTGATGGAATAGATTCTGAAACGTTAAACAATTCGGATTTATCCTTCTCAAAGACACAAGGACAAGCATTTACAAAATCAGAGCAAGGTGCACAATCAATTACTGTAACCTATTCCCATAGTAGATTTGGAAATATAAATGGAACGCTATCTGTTACTGTTAATTGGGCAGCTGCAACAGGTGTTTCGTTAGATGTTGGCAATGAAAAAACAATTATTCTTGATGATGACATCACTATTACAGCAACAGTTTTGGATGCTGATTTAGCAGAACAAAAAGTTGCTTGGTCTTATACAACTTCTTTAGTAGAGAATACTGATTATGAAGTTTTAGAAGACGACAATTGCGTAGTTCTTTATTCAAAGAAAACAGCAGGTGTTGTTAGAGTTACTGCTACAGCAGGCTCTTATAGTGCTTATTGTGACGTAACAATCACAGACAAACCAACGGTCCGTTTAGATGAATCATCGTTAGCAGCGTGGACAGGAGATACCAGCAGTATTTTAACTGCAACTTATGAAAATTTTGGTAGTAACACTCCTACACTAACGTGGGTTTCTTCAAACGAAGCTGTTGCTACGGTCACAAAAGATTCAACTGAGCAATGTATGGCTGAAGTCAAATATGTTGGAGCTGGTAGTGCAACAATTACTGTTACAGCCACTTATGGAGATAAACACCCAACAGACATATGCTCTGTTACAGTTTCTCAGTCTGCAATCACAGGTATTACATTAAGTAATTCTGAAGAAAACATTTACACAAACGATCCATTTACACTAACTGTTATCGGATATACAAAAGCTGGTGGAAATGAAACTGAAGGCGTCACTTGGGAAACAAGCGACGGCACTATTGCGACCGTTAGTAATGGTGTTGTTACAGGCTTAAAAGAAGGTGACGTAACAATCACAGCAAGAAGTACTTATTCAACAAGCGTTACCGCTTCTTGTGATTTCCATATTACCCAAGACGAAATGACATTAACTTGGGGCAACAAAGGCACATTAAGATATTTTGTTGGTGACAAAATCGTTTTAAATGAAGGCGCTACATTAACTGCTAAGTACCTTAATCCTGGGAAAGCTGATGTTGAATTAACATTAGGAACCTCTGGTGTCGGAGCGTATCTTAAGGATTCCGATGGAAAAAATAAAGCCTCAGTTAATTTAAACACTTATACTTATTTAAAAACTGATAATGGTCGTAAATTAGGATTCACCTATACCGATGGTACATTATCTGCCGAAACATCAGGATACACTTTAACAATTGTTAACTGGAGAAATGTATATGTTACCACCGCGAACACAGGAGCTTATGACTTTACATCGTTAGCAAACACTAATGGTGCTGTATTATCAGAGAGTCAAATAAATTCGTGCTGGAGTTCTTCCGACAATGTGTCTGCTCCATCTGTTTCTGGAATAACCAAATTATATGGAACAGGATCGTTGTTGCAATTTGGTTCAAGTGGAAATGCTGGTTCTTTTAAATTAACTTTCTCAGAAGATGTTGAAAGTATAACTATTTCATATACAGCTGATAAAGCAAGCAAAATTACAATCACAAAGTGTACTGATATTGTAATTAATGATTCAACATCACCTGTTAGCAGAACGTTATCTTCTGCCGAAAACGAAATCACTATTGGTACAGATAATAGATTAAAAATAACTGCAATTTCAATTAACTTTGCAGAGGTAGAAAAGAATGTTGGAAAATCCGATGATGCTTTAGCTGTTCAAGCGTTTGTTGATGGATATATGCATATGGAAGATTACGATCCAGAATTACACGTTGGTGTTGCTGGAGACGGAGATTGCAAAGGCAATGGAAAAGATTACTATGGTAAGAATACTGAAACAGGTGCCAAACATGCATTTAATCAACTAACATTAGCACAAAGAAAGATGCTAACATCTAATTCTGCTTTTGCTAATGAATGGGCTAGATTACAAGCTTGGGCAGTTGCTAATGGAGATAGTTTAAACGCAAGTAACCAATTAGCACAAGCTTCAAGCGCATTAACATTCAATATTCAAAGCGAAACTAATGCAACGACATTTATTATTGTTGTTGCAGTAATTTCAACGTTATGTGTTTGTGGATTCTTCTTCATCCGTAAAAAGAAGAGCGTTAAATAATTCCCAATAGTTATTTAGCAAACAAATTTAAATTAAAGACGTTTCTTATATGGTTATCATGTTTGAAACGTCTTTTCTTGTGGAGAGGAAATAATAAGTAGTCTATAATTACTTCGCCTATATGAAAGAAGTAATTCATTTATCTGACCATTTCACATATAAGAAAATCTTTAAATTCACCATCTCTCCAATATTGATGATGCTTTTTACATCTATTTATTGGATAGTGGATGGTTTCTTTATTTCTAACTTCGCTGGTAGTTCTGAATTTGCAGGCGTGAACTTAATCTTCCCAATCGTTATGATTGTCGCATGTGTTGGTTTTATGTTTGGGGCTGGAGGAAGTGCGCTTGTAAGTAAGAAATTGGGGGAAGGAAAACTTGAAGAAGCAAATAAAACATTTTCACTTATTACGTACACAACAATCGTGGTGGGTGTTATTTTAACTTTTGCGTTTGTTTTCTTAGTTAGACCAATCGCAGAAGGGTTTGCCTCTATTAACTCAATTGAAACCACTGAGAACATGATTAACTCAGCGACCATATATGGTCAAATCATGATAGGTGGAGTTACTTTATATATCGTTCAAGTATATTTCCATTCATTCTTTTCAGTTAATGAGAAAAACCATATTGGCTTTCTATTTACTTTAGTAAGCGGTTTAACCAATATGTTTTTAGACTTCTTATTAATCGCAGTGTTTAAGTTAGGAGTTGTTGGAGCAGCCTGTGCTTCATTAAGTGGAATGGCGATATCTGCATTTGGATCAATGATTTATTTTAGGTTTGCGAAAGGGAATCTTATTAGATTAGGAAAACCATATTGGAATATTAAAGACATCATTAAGAGTGTTACTAACGGAAGTAGTGAGTTTGTCGCGAATGTCTCTGGAAGTGTCGTCACTATGGTGTTTAATATTCAATTACTTAAATACATCGGTGAGAATGGTGTCTCCGCTTATGGAATCATTGCCTATGTTTGCTTTGTTTTCTTTGCGATATTTATTGGTTACTCAGTAGGTATAGCTCCTGTAGTTGGATATAACTTTGGTAGTGGGAATAAAGAAGAACTCACTAATATCTTAAAGAAGAGTTTTGTCATTATCTCAATTACTGGAATTGTGATGGCGACATTAAGTGTCGCTTTAGCGGAACCACTTTCTTATATCTTTGCGAATGGTTATCCAGAATTATTAGAACTAACCACTAGAGCGATGAGAATCTATTCCATATGTTATTTGTTTGCGGGATTCTCAATGTTTGGTTCTTCTTTCTTTACCGCTCTTAATAACGGAATTATTTCGGCGATTATATCTTTCTGTCGAACACTGGTGTTTCAAATATCGTTTGTCTTTATTTTCCCATTATTTATGGGTGTAGATGGTATTTGGGTTTCGATCATTGGAGCGGAGTTCTTATCAATGTCGATGACTTTGTTATTTATTTATACAAAAAGAAAGAAATATGGTTATCAATTCCCAATGTTAAGGTAATATGTAAATAGAGGTATACGTATAATGAAATTCTTAAGATGCAAAGTATGCGGCAAGATTGTCGCTTTAGTTAATGATTGTTCATCATGCCCAACAAAATGTTGTGGTGAAGCAATGGAAGAAATGGTTCCTAATACCCAAGATGGCGCTCATGAAAAACATATTCCAGTTGTCAGTGTTGAAGGAAATATCGTCACTGTTAAAGTCGGTGAAGTTGATCATCCAATGATGGACGCTCACTATATCGAGTGGATTGCTCTTGAAACCAATATGGGAAATCAAAGAAAGGTATTAAAACCTGGTGACGCCCCAGTGGCACAATTCGCGCTTCTTCCAGGAGAGAAAGTTGTGAGAGCAATTGAATATTGTAATCTCCACGGCTTATACGCGACAAAATAACTACTATATTCACCAATTCAAAATAAGCGGAATTAAACCGCTTCTTTTTGATTGGAAAGTATGCCTTCAAGTATCGATTTATAAATGTTAAATATTATCTTTATGTGGCAAATATCGTTTCGTATAATTAGCCATTCTGGCTAATTTCATTTAACAAATAATTGCCATAATGATATATTGTTGATATGACATTAAAAGAACTAAGAAAAAAGAAAAAACTATCTCAAAAAGCAGCTTCAGAATTGATAGGCATACCATATCGAACATATTGTAGATATGAAGAAGAGCCAAAATATATTGGATCGTATAAATATAAGAAAATCTATCAAGATCTTTTTGACGCAACCAAAGTTGATGAAGAACACGGAATATTGAAATTAGAAGATATAAAAGAAACAGTAGCTCCTATCTTAAATAAATTTGGTATTAAATACTGCTATTTATTTGGAAGTTATGCGAGAGGGGAAGCAAAAGAAAAAAGCGATGTTGATTTGCTTATTGATACTGATATTAATGGCATTGATTTCTTTATGCTTATTGAAAAAATACGAGTAACGTTGGGAAAAAAGATTGATTTATTAAGGTTGAGCGATATTCAAGAAAAAAATCCAATCGCTTTAGAAATCTTAAAAGAAGGAATACGAATCATATAATCATGATATAATAACCAAAGAAGTAGGACGCGCGAGCTAATGACTCTGACATAGCGCTACTTCTTTTTCTTTATTGATAATATGTGATAAATACCATATTATGAAAATGCCAGGATTGGAGTAATTATGTTAATATCCGCTGAAAAACTAGAATTCTTAGAAGGAACGAAAGTCCAATTAACATTTGTTGATGGGAAGATTATTTCTTTTGATATGTCATCAATGTCTTTGAAGTATCCGCATTTTAAAAAATTAACAAATAGAGACTTCTTCTTAACTGGTCATCTTGATATAGGCGGATATGGAATCGTTTGGGATGACAAAATTGATTTTAGTTGTTCCAGTATTTATGAATGTGGTGAAATAGTCGGATACGCAAAAAGAAACATCAATCAACAACTAGCAAGAGAAATATTGTACGCTCGAGAAAAAGCAGGATTAACGCAGGTGCAGTTATCCAAGCTATCTGGTATTGATCAAGGTGATATTTCAAGAATAGAAGATGGCAAAGGTAATCCATCATTAAAAAAGATTGAGAAAATTGCAAAAGCGTTAAATGCAGAAGTCTCAATCAAGTTCGAAAAGGAATAATATGTCCACCAAAACAAGAGGAGAAAAAGGCGAATCTCTCGTAAAGAAACGCCTTAAAATGATAAAAGAATACCACCGTGTCATTAATGATGCGACTTTTGTGAATGAGAAAAGTGAAATGACTCATCAGGTTGATCATATCCTTATTCATCCTCATGGAGTGTTCGTAATTGAAACCAAAAACTATTATGGTGAAATCATTTCCAATACCGGTGAACCGTTTTGGATTAAAGTTATTAAAGGAGAAAGAACTAAAATCTCTAATCCTTTAAAGCAAAACAAATCTCATGCGGTAATAGTGAATCGCATCTTAGATAAGAAGGTTGATGTTATCCCAGTTGTGGTGTTTGTAAAGAATAACGCACCTTACTGTGGAGATGAAAACGTTATCAATCTTAAAGATGTTCTTCCATTTATTAAGATATATCCATATGAACGAATATTAGAAAAGAAAGAAATTGATGAGATATATAAAAAGATTAAATGCAACATCAGTGATGTTTCTAAAGAAGAACATCTTGAAAACATTGGATATCTCAAACAAATTAGAAAAGAGATTCAAGATGAAATCTCTTATGCAATTGAAAGTGGAATGTGTCCACGTTGTGACCACAAGATGATTGTTAATGGTTATTCATATAAATGTAGCCATTGCGATTTCAAATTTAAGCTGTAAATTTATTAACATAGTTAATACTGTGTTAACAGTAAAAAATATTTAAAATTTTTAGTTAATAAAATCGAAAAATCGCCCACTTATATATATGAGGGGGTATTAAGTCTATCGAAAAAACTTATCACAATCTTGAACATATGATATCATATGTAAAAGAGGGTGTGCTTATGGCGTTTGATCAACACAAATATATAAGTGAATACAACAAAGAAAACTATAAGTTGTATCAATTTAGAGTGAAGAAAAGTAATATTGATGTTTTGGAAAAGCTTGATTCAGTTAGAAATAGAAACGATTATATTCTTTCTCTAGTTGAAAAAGACATTAAACCAGACATACTTACTATTAAACAAATTAAACAAGCCATTATTCCTATTTTAAACAAACACAATATTTATGAAATCTATCTTTTTGGTAGCTATGCAAGAGGCGAAGCTACAAACAAAAGTGATGTTGATATCTATTGTGAAGATGGAGATATCAAAGATTATCATGATTTATATGATTTGGAAAATGAATTAAAAACAGCTCTATACAAAGATGTTGATATCATATTTACAACAAGTAAAGTGCATTGGTTTTTTAAAGAACAATTAATGATAGACAGAATCAAATTATGATTGATTTTAGAACTAAAGGTCTATTGATTTCCATTTGTGATCACTGTAAAAGAATTCAAGAAATCATTAAAGGAATTGATAGAGAAACGTTTTTGAATGATTTAGGCATTCAAGAAATGGTGTGTTTTAATTTGCTTCAAATTGGTGAACTCGTTAAACACATCGACAAAATAACAATTCACAAATTCAACGGTGTGGATTGGATTAACATCGGAGGATTGTGAGACCATATCGTTCATGGATATGGACAAATCGAATTACCGAGAATATGGACAATCATCCAAAAAGATGTCCAAGTTTTACTTAATTACTGTCAAAGCATATTATCGCAAGAAAAAACCGACTAATAAAGTCGGTTATCTGATAATTGTTCCGCTTTTCTCATCGAACGCTGATGCAGCGTTTTCAAGAGCAGCGATAATTGCGGTTTTACCTGGGCAGCGTGTTAGGAATTTAACGCAGGCATTAACTTTTGGATACATACTTCCTTTAGCGAAGTAGTCACCCTTAAGATATTCTTTCATTTCGTTAAGTGAAACAACACCTAACTTCTTTTCATCTGGTTGTTTGTAATTAATACAAACATTATCAATTGCAGTGAGGATTACCAAGTAATCAGCATCAACTAGCTCTGCCACTAACGCAGAAGCATAGTCTTTATCAATAACGGCAGCAACACCTGTTAGCTTGTTGTTTTCCTTTATAACAGGTATTCCGCCTCCACCTGCGCATATAACGACGTCACCATTTCTGACTAGAGTAGAAATAACTTCTTTTTCTTCGATATCAATTGGTAGTGGAGAAGGAACCACTCTACGATATCCTCTACCAGCGTCTTCTTTAACAGTCCATCCTTTTTCTTTAGCGACTTGTTCTGCTTCTTCTTTACTCATAAATGACCCGACTGGTTTAGATGGGTTTTGGAATAATGGATCGTTTTTGTCTACGACAACTTGAGTAACAATAGTAGCGACGTTTCTTTTAACACCTTGCGCCTTTAATTCGTTTTGTAAAGCGTTTTGAAGATGGAAGCCAATATATCCTTGTGACATCGCTCCACATTCTGGGAAAGGCATATCTGGAACACTTTTAGCTTCATTAAAAGCATTGTTAATCATTCCTACTTGTGGACCATTACCATGGACAATAACCACTTCGTGGCCATCTTTCATTAACTTCACGATATATTTAGCAACATTGCTCACTAAAAACTTTTGTTCTTCGGCGTTATTACCTAAAGCGTTACCGCCTAAACTGACGACATATCTCATTGTTATTACCTCAAATACAAAATAACTATATCATTTTTAACAAATCATACAAATCAATTACTTGTTTTGTATTTCTCTTAACGAACAAAGAGAGTAAAATATTGATACTATGTATCCTGATTTATTTGGTATTGAAGGTTTCTCGATGACATTTATGATTATCATAGGTGCGCTTGCGGCAGCAGGTCTCCTATTTTTCTTCTTATTCAAAAAGGGAGTACCAACTAGTTCTTTTGTTGATTTAGCAATCGTTGTTATCGCAACAGTGTTTATGGGAGTTGTCTTTGCAATTCTTTTTGAAAACACCTATGAAGCAATTAAACATTCGCTTAATAAAGAACCACAAGCCTGGACTTGGGGAATGACTTTCTATGGTGGATTATTAGGTGGAGTTATAACCTTCTTATTAGTTTATCGACTTTACTACTTAAGACACAACGAACCAATCATGGATAAGCTTGTTGTTATTGCTCCAGGCTGTATAACACTAGGTCATGCATTTGGTAGAATCGGTTGTTTCCTGTCTGGATGCTGCTACGGAATTGAATGTGATCCATCGGTGGGAGTTGTTTTTCCTGGCCACACTCACGCGGTCATTCCAACTCAACTTATCGAGATGATTTTCTTATTCTCTTTAACTGCGGTTCTTGTGATTTTTGCGTTTAAGTATAATTTTCTCTACAATTTTGTAATTTATGTCGGTTTTTACGGAGTTTTCCGATTTATTATCGAATTTTTCAGGGGTGATGAGAGAGGACAACTTGCTGGGTTATCACCATCTCAATATTGGTGTATAATCTTAGTAGTGGGAGCGTTCCCTCTATACGCTTTATTAAAGAAACTGTTTGGAAATAGGAAGGAGGCAAGCGACGATGAAATTTAGATTTTTAGATTTAGTCCTCTTTGCTTTATTGTTTGTTTTTGTTAATGCCTTCCCAATTGATTTAATAACTGCAGACGTCACTCTTAGACTTATCCTACGAATTGCTTTAAGATGTCTACTTCTTGGATATGATATTTATCTATTAATTAAAAACAGAATCAACATCTTCAAATTCGCTAATTACAAAAGAGCGTTACTGTTTATTCCATTCTTATTAGTGTGCTTTTCTAACATCTTTGCCGCTTTGATATCTGGAGCAAACTTCTTCTACGTTGATCAACCTTTATATGTTGTCTTAATGTGTGTTTATCATCTCGTGGGTGTCATTATCGAAGAGATTTTATTTAGATTATTCATCCAAGGTTCGCTTGTTTATGCCTCTTCAATTAAAAGAATCTTAGCAAGCGCTGGTATCTTTGCTTTATTCCACCTCATTAATATTGTCGATGTTAGTAATGTACAAGCTCTAGTAAATGTCTTAATTCAAGTTGTCTATGCATTTGGCTTAGGCTTATTACTTGGATTAATTTATGAATATACATATTCCTTACCACTTTGTATTGGATTCCACTTTATATTCAATTTCTTCAATCATATTTTCGTTGAAAATATCTTCTTAATTAATTATTCAGACTATTTACTTACGTATTACTTAACTGCGGTTGTTAGTGGAGTAGTTGTTGGTATATATGCATTCTTAATTTATTATTTCGTGTTACAGCGAAACGAAAGATACTTTAGAGAGTAGCGGGATTCCCGCTTTTCTTTTTTATATTTTCAATGTGTTGATAAATCAACATTTTCAAAATATAATTTTTGTGATGGCAGAAGGCATTATTCTCGCTGGTGGGAAATCCACCAGAATGAAGCAAAACAAGATGCTTTTAGATTGGAATGGGCATCCTCTTCTTTGGCATACCATTAATGGTATGAAACCATATGTTTCTCGTATTATTATCGTAACTGGAAGATACGATAAAGAGATTAGAGAAGCATTAAAAAATGAAGATGTAACTTTTATGTATAACAAAGATTATGAGAAGGGAATGTTTTCTAGTGTCCTATGTGGCGTTAAAGAGACAAATGAAGATTTCTTTATTATTCCTGGGGACTGTCCGTTTGTAGATGGAAAAACATATCTTGCTTTATTAAATAGCAAGGGAGATATAAGAGTCCCTCAATATAAAAATGAAGATGGTCATCCTATTTATATATCAAAGAAATATAAAGACGAATTATTGTCCTTAAGCTTAGATTTTAATCTAAAGTCTTTTCGCGATAGTAAAAATTATGAGATAATATCCGTAGAAGATAAAAACATAGTAATTAATCTAAATAATTTTTTAGATTACCAGAATATAGAGCTTACTGAGAAAGGAAGATAGTATGAAAGTGAATGAGTACTACCGTGCATCTTCTTTAGAAGATGCCTATCGTAAGTTTCAAGAAGATCCAAAGAACGTAATCCTCGCTGGCGGACTCTGGATCAAGAAAATGGGTCAAAGCATTAACACGTTGATCGATTTATCTACCCTTGGCTTAAATCAAATCAGCGAAACAAAGGATGAAGTAATTGTCGGAAGCATGGTTACTCAACGTGATTTTGAAACCAATAAAAGCGTAAGAAACCTCTTCAATGACCAAATCGCCTTCTCCACAAGAGAAGTGATGGGAGTCAATTTCCGTAACCTTGCCACTATTGGTGGATCGATTATGGGAAGATATCCATTCTCTGATGTTATATGTGGATTACTTCCATATGATGTGACATTAGAATTCTATCCAGCTCAAGAGATGAGTTTAGAAGAATATCTCAACTACAAAGGAAAACTTAATGCGATTTTAGTCGCTATCCATATTAAGAAAGGACAAGGTGTTGGCTTCTTTAAAAAAGTAAAGAAGACCGCTTTAGATTTCCCAAATATTAATTTTGCCATTGCAAAAGTAAATGGTGCTTATCGAATTGCGGTAGGTGCTCGTCCAATGGTTGCCGCTTTAGCGCATTCCGCAATGGATTATCTAAATAATTTAGATAAAGTAAATGAAGCGGATTACGAAAAAGCTGCTGAACTTGTATGTGAAGAATTACAATTCTTAGATAACAAAGACGCGAGTAAAGAATATCGTCTTGATTTAACTAAAGTCTATGTTAGACGTGGACTTAAGGAGGTTAGTAAATAATATGTTAGTAACTTTCTATTTAAATGATGTTCAAGTGACTTGGGATGTTAAACCAGGAGAATATCTCGCTACAACATTAAGAAACCACGGAGTTAAATCTGTGAAGATTGGCTGTAATGAATCAACATGTGGTTCTTGTACTTTACTTATTGAAAATAAACCAGTGATGTCTTGCTCGGTTTTAACTGCGTCAGTTGAAGGAAAACACATCACTACAGTTGAAGGAATCCAAGAAGAAGCCGCAAAAATATCCGATTGTTTCTCAGAAGAAGGCGCGGACCAATGTGGATTCTGTAATGTCGGTATGGCGTTAGTTATCTATTCTCTTAAGAGAGAATATAAGAATCCTACTGATGTAGAAATTAAAGATTATATTGTTGGCAATCTCTGCCGTTGCTCAGGCTTACAATCACATTTCAATGCGGTTAAAGCCTACCTTAAGGAGGAATAGAAGATGATTGTCGATAAAAAGAAAATGAAAGTGGTCAACAATAAGACCTATTCAATTGATGGAAAAGGCTTAATGCAAGGTCGTAGTTATTACACCGACGACTTAGCGGAGCAAGGAAGCCTTACTATCAAAATCTTAAGATCTCCTCACGCATTCGCTCATATTAAAAGCATTGATGCAAGCGAAGCACAAAAACTCAATGGAGTTGCGTTAGTCCTTACATATAAAGATGTTCCACACGTTTCTTTCTCTAGAGCAGGTCAAGGATATCCAGAACCATCTCCACATGACAAATTCATCTTAGATGAATATGTTCGTTATGTTGGTGATGAAGTGGCAATGGTCGCTGCAATTGATGAAGAGACCGCTGAAGATGCTCTTAAATTAATCAAAATTGAATACGAAGTTCTTGAACCAGTACTCGATTTTGAAAAAGCATTCGAAAATAAATCAGTCATCCACCCAGAAGACGGCATTTGTGAAATGTTCCCAATTGGTTTTGATCCAAAGAAGAACGTCGCTGCCTCTTATGAGATGCAAGTTGGCAATGTTGATGAAGAATTCAAGAAGTCAGATGTCATTGTTGATGAAGTCTTCTATTCACAAGCACAAGCTCACGCGATGTTAGAAACTCATAGCAGTAACGCTAGACTTGATGAACACAATAGACTTGTTATTTATTCTTCTACTCAAACCCCATTCCATATGCGTCGTATTTTAGCGACTACATTAGGAATTCCAGTTAGCCAAATTCGTGTAATTAAACCAAGAGTTGGTGGTGGTTTTGGCGGAAAACAAGCATTCCACGGAGAATTTTTCTGTGCTTTAACCACCTTAAGAACTGGTAAACCATCAAGATGTGTTTACACTAGAGAAGAAGTCTTTGGTTCTTCTTATACACGTCACCCAATGAGAATCGAAATGAAAATCGGTGCGACTAAAGACGGAAGAATTAATGCGATTGATTGCCGTTCTTTAAGTGACACTGGTGCGTATGGAGAACACTCCTTAACAGTCTTTATGATTGTTGGTAGTAAGGTTCTTCCTTTATATAACAAAGTTGATGCAGTTAGATTTGGTGGAAAAGTTGTTTACACCAATCACGTATCCGCAGGTGCATATCGTGGATATGGTGCTATTCAAGGAAATTATGCTCTTGAATCAACTATTGATGTCCTTGCTGAAAAGCTTGGAATGGATCCAAAGAAGATTCGTGAAATGAACTCCATGAAAGAGAAGGAAACTTCACCAATCTTTGAAATTATGGGAGAAGGTACAAAAGGTACAGCGATGATAATGGAATCATGCAAACTTCCATATTGTATTAAACGTGGCGCTGAATTAATTGATTGGGAACATAACTTCCCACGAAAGAAAGTTAGCGATACAAAAGTTAGAGGATATGGCATGGCTATCGCTATGCAAGGTAGTGGAATTCCATTCATGGATATGGGAAGTGCCTCCATTAAACTTAATGATGGCGGTTCCTACATGGTCACTGTTGGAGCAACTGATATTGGTCAAGGAAGTGACACAATCATTTCCCAAATCGTTGCCGAAGAACTCGATACAACAGTCGATAAAATTTTAATCTATTCATCTGATACTGACCTCACTCCATTTGATTGTGGCGCTTACGCTAGTAGTACAACATATGTCTCTGGTAACGCTGCTTGGAAGGCTGCTCAAAAGATGAGAAAACGTCTCATCAAAGAAGCTGCAACTTTCATGGAAGTTAAAGAAGATAGTGTTGAATTTGATGGAAAAACTTTCGTTTCTGGTAGCAAATCTGTCACTTTAGATGAAATTTCCGTAAAAATGCTCTATAACAAAAACCTTCAACAAGTTCAAGTTACCGAGAGCTATTATGGTCACGTCTCTCCACCTCCATTTATGGCGGCCTATGCTGAAGTGGAAGTCGATATCGAGACTGGCGAATATAAGGTTTTAAAATATGTCACTGTCACTGACTGTGGAACCACAATTAACCCAATGTTAGCAAGAGGCCAAGTCGAAGGCGGTGTCATTCAAGGTATGGGTATGGCTTGTTTTGAAGAAGTTATTTATGACAAGAAAGGCAATCTTGTTTCCAATAACTTCCTTAACTACCACATCCCAACCCAAAAAGATATTCCTCAATTGATATCTGAATTTGCTGATTCATATGAACCTACTGGTCCATTTGGTGCAAAATCAGTTGGTGAAATTGGTATTGATACTCCTCCAGCAGTTATTTGTAACGCAATTTATAATGCGACAGGAGTAAGAGTGCATACTCTTCCAATTACACCTGAAAAGATTTTAAAGGGTTTAAAAGAACTTAAGAAATAATATGTACGATATTTTTATCAAAAATGGATTTGTGTATTATAACGGTCGTTTCCAAAAGAAAAACATTGGAATAACCGGTGAAAAGATTTCCTATGTTGGGAATGATATTTTTGATGCGAAAAAAATAATTGACGCAACAAGCAAAAAGATTATACCAGGATTAATTGATCCACACGTTCACTTCGATTTATTCTGTGGAACAATTCCTAGCCGTGATGATTTCTATTATGGAAGTAAATCCGCTGCTTATGGTGGTATAACCACCATTGTGGATTTTCTTGATCCAAGTCGAAACGCTAAAGAATTAAAAGAAACATTCAAAGACAGAATGGAAAAAGCAAAGAGATGTAATGTCGATTACCATTTCCATGCTTGCATACGTGAACCAAACGGAAATCTAGAAGAATATGTTTTAACAATGAAAGAACTTGGCATTAACACAATCAAGTTATTCACTACATATTCCGAAACGCATAGACGTACATATGATAGAGATATTAAAAAGCTACTAACTCTCTCAAGAAAATATGATTTCCTCGTTTTAGCGCATATTGAAAACGATGAAATGATTCTTAGAGACGATCAATTAACTTATCAAGACTTATCAAGAGCGAGACCAAGTGAAAGCGAAACTAGTGAAGCACTTAAACTATGCAAATTCGCAGTTCAAACAAAGGGTCATTTATACATGGTTCACTGCTCAAGCGGTAACACAATTAAAGCAATCTCTGATAAGTATTATGACTATCTTGGTAAGAACATTTTTGTGGAATCATGCCCACAATATTTCACGTTCAATAATTCAGTTTTGAAGGGTAAACAAGGATATTTGTTCACGTTCGCCCCTCCATTACGTAGTGAACCTGAAAGACAACTATTAATTAAGAACTTCGAGTACATTTG
>OCTW011461893.1_pt1 | contig 50912 bp, 43 predicted proteins | sample 1539671 | NCBI WGS metagenome assembly OCTW01 (sample SAMN02144230, study PRJEB22623) | gut metagenome | biome: sheep rumen | host: Ovis aries | place: New Zealand | reverse complement strand
CCGAGAGGAGACTTGAACTCCTATGACCGTAAGGACACTTGGACCTGAACCAAGCGCGTCTACCAATTCCGCCACCCGGGCTAAAAATGTATTAAAATATTAACGAAAAAGCTTATCTTAGTCAATTAGACTTAAAACCTTAAAACCATAACAAAACTAAGGCATTTTAAAGACAAGAATATAAAAGTGCTACAAGTATAATTAATACTACAACAGTTGAAATATAAATCCAGATTGGAAGTCCAGATTCAACATAGCCTGTTTTTTTCTTATTTTTTGAGTAGAAGGCATTTCTAAAGTCTGAAACAGAATTTGAATGTTTATAATTTATATTTGAATGACCTGGTTGAAATGCAGCCGAAGAACCAGCTAAATCAGGATTAACGGCATAACCGCAACTTGGACATCCTTTTTTAAAATCATCATTTGTACCTGTTTTTCCACATTGAGGACAACGAACTGACGCAAAAAATTTTCCACAAGTAGGGCAAACTCTTGAATTACGAGGAACTTCTGAACCGCAGCTTTCACAAAAGAATTTTGCTTCTTTAGAATTTTTAGATTTCTTGGCCATAATATTTACTTGCTTTTAATATAAGTTTTTGATTTTCTGGAGAATTTTGAATTATATTCGCAGAAAAAGACTTAATTTCGTTATCAACTTTATCTAAAACCGAAACATATTTTATTGTTTGATTTGCAGCTAAATCTTCAAGATTTAATTTACACTCATAATCATCTTTATCAGAATTATAAATTGCACTTGCAAAAACAAACTTTCCGGTAAGTGGATGGGTTAGAATTAATTCATAATCAACATATTTATTTGAATCTTCATTTGAAACAAAACTTACCTCATCATCCTTATCTTCTTTATTTTTTTTGTCATTTGTATTGATAGAATTATCATTTAGGCCTGTATTAATTTTATTTGAACCAATTTTTCTCAATTCTAAATCTGAAAGATTATTAATTAATGCCTGAACACCTAATTCATGGGCTTTTTTTACTTCCTCTTCAGATAAAGGAACTGGATCATAAAGAAACAATTTAATATTATTTCCGCCAATTCCACTTTTTACAAATGAAGCTAAAGTTTTCCAATGGCGAGGATATTCAGAAGCACTTACAAAAATAATATCAGGATGAATTTCTTCAATATTATCTAAGGCTTTTAATAACCAACGGTAAATAATTATATCAAAATTATTTTCCTTAAGATAACTTTGAAGAGTATCTACAATTTCCTGCTTATCTGAAATAACTAAAGCCTTCATCTTTTACTCTGTTCCTAAATTAACAACATTGTAATCGTAAATCTGCCAGATTCCTTCACGCTGACGCATCTTGTAGGTATATCGTTTCTTTTCGCTGAAATTAGGATATTTAAACCATTCGATTACACTTACAGAACCTTCTGTAGGAGAGTAGGTTGTTTTTTCAATCTGGAATGATTCTGGAATTGCTATAATGTCATTATCAATTCTTGCCTGCATAAGATCAGCCTTAAAAGACTGGAGCATTCTTTCTCTTTCTTCTGCCGAAACTTTTATGTACTTTTTCTTCAAGGAAGGATTTCTCTGCAACATTGCTTCAACATCCATATAAAGGAAGTACTGATCCCAAAGAGATTTTTGACGTGCAATAATAGTTTGTTCAACAACTTTATCTGGAGAAAGATCCAAAGGTTTTAATATTTCCACAGAATTATCTTTTACTGGAATATAGATTGATGAAGCTGCAGATGTTGATGGTTTTATTTCCAATGTCAATCTGTTAGATTTCAAAGTCAAATATTTTGATTTATATAATTCGGGATAAAAGAATAATTCAAGATAATAAACCGAAGATTCTTCTATTTTTAAGTAGTCTTTTACATTTTCAACAAAAGAATATTCTTCGCCTTGTTCAAGGGCAATTTCTCTAAAATAAACTGTCTGATTTGTTGTTCTTTTTTCAATTATATTTGCAGTCTGCTCCAAAGAATCATTTCTTACGGTGTAGGCATTAAAATCCAAAGAAAAAGCACGTTCATCGGCAAGCTTAAATCTGAGTGTATCAGTTCCATTGTTTTTTATAGTAATGTGAACCATAATTGGATTAACTTCTGCATCACCTGGATAATAAATTGATTTATTAAAGTATTTAATCGATACAGAGGCCTTACTATAATTTTCGCTAAGATCATCTGCAAAAATAGATAACTGTGCAAAAACAAAAGAAATTGATATAATTGATAATAATTTACGAATATTCAAGGTATTCTCCTAAATTTTTCTTTTACTTTTTAATCATCGGTATAAAAAATGAAATCATTAACTAGTATCAACGAAATATTACATAATTGGCCTCAAATTAAAGATTCAACAAGTTCTTTCTTTGACTCAAACACAAATTTCCCTCTGCACATTTCAGGCATTCAGGGCTCTTTATTTACTTTTTTTACCTCTGAAATTTGTAAGCAAAACCACTTTAAAGCAATACAAAGCAGACAGTATTCTGCATCAAGCAAATCTTCACCTCAGTATGCATTATATTCATCAGATATTTTTATTGTTGCTCCAACAGAATCTGAAGCCTTGGAAATTTACAACGATTTTTTAACACTTTATCCAGAAGCTCAAGTTTATCTTTTTCCAAGCTGGGGAAATGTACCTTACAGACCTGCAACAAAAGGTTCTATTACATTTGGAAAAAGAGCTGGTGTTTTATCTAAAATTTTAGACAGGGCAAATACCATAAACTTCCATGATAAACCTAGAGTTTTTATTTTAACTCAAAGAATCTTTTTATCAAAACTTCCAGCCCCCCAATATCTTCAAAGCCTATCCTTTAAGCTTAGAAAAGGGGACTCTCTTGATACCTCAAAAATTGCAGAAAAACTAAATAAACTTGGATATACAAGAGTTCCAAAAGTAAATGTACGCGGAGAATTTTCACTACGTGGAGAAGTTCTTGATATTTTCCTTCCTTGCGACGAATATGCCAGCCGTGTAATTTTTGATTTTGATGAAATTGAAGGCTTTAAGGAATTTGATACAGACAACCAGGTTACTGTGGGTAGTAAAGAAGATTTATTTATTTACCCAATGAAGGAAATTGTCTGGACCGAGGAATTAATTAAACTTGCAGATAAAAAACTCCAGGCCTACCAGGAATCTGCAATTTCCAGTGATAAAACTTCAAATCAATCACAAGTTGCCGATGCCTTGCAAAATCTTTATTCAATACACCTTCCATTTACAGAAGAAGCTCTTAAATTTAAGGATAACCTTCTTACAGAACTTTCAGTTAGTGGTGAAGGGGAAGGAGAGGAATTCCTTTATCCTTTACTTTGGGATAAAGAATACAGCCTTTTAGATTACATTGATCCAAGTTCCTTTATCCTTTTTTATAATTATGACAAACAAGAAAACGCAGAACTTATAATCAAAAGGGAATACACAAAATTTTACAGAACAAGCCGAGAAAGCATGCCAGTTTTACCACCAGACCAAATGCTTTTAGACTTTAAAAAAGAAATTTCCAATGTTTCAAAACCAATTCTTTTTAGAAGTCTATTAAAAGAAGATGAAAAAGAACTGGTTACTATAAACATCCCTTCCGAACCCGCCCGTTCCTTCTTTGGAAATTTAAATTACATGAAGGAAGAATTAAGCCGTCTTCAGGAAGATAATTGGCGAATCTTTATCTACACAGACAATGAAAATCAGCAGCTCAGAATCCACGAAATTTTCAAGGATTTTATTGATATAGATGATTCAAATGTAAATCCTGTATGCCTTATACCAAGTCCTATATCAGCAGGCTTTAGTATTCCAGACACAAAACTCCTGGTAATTCAGGAAAATGAAATTTTTGGCCGTAGAAAATATGTTCCTAAATCTGTAAACAAGGCTAAGTCAAAAGCGATCGATACTTTTGTTGAATTAAATCCAGGTGACTATGTTGTACATGTTAACTGGGGTATTGGACTTTTCCATGGAATTGAACGAGTAAAGGCCATGGGAAATGAACGTGACTATATCAAACTTGAATATGCTGATAATGAGATTGCCTTTGTTCCTATTGAACAGGTTAACCTGGTTCAGCGTTATATTGGAAACGAAGGTGAAAAGCCTCGCCTGGACAGAATTGGCAGTAAATCCTGGGAAAATCGAAAAAGTAAAGTAAAACAGGCGGTAGAAGATCTGGCCCAGAAACTGATTGACCTTTATTCCCGTCGTCAGGCCTCTGTTGGTTTTGCATACCCAAAGGAAACGGAATGGCAGGCCGCCTTTGAAGCAGCATTCCCATATGAAGATACTCCTGATCAAATTACAGTAACTCAGGAAATTAAAGAGGATATGGAAAGGCCAGTTCCAATGGATCGTCTTGTTTGTGGTGATGTAGGATATGGAAAAACTGAAATTGCCATGAGAGCCGCCTTTAAGGCCGTTATGGGGGGGAAACAGGTAGCTTTTCTGGCTCCAACAACAATTCTTGCAGAACAGCATTACGAAACTTGTAAGGAACGATTTAAGAACTTCCCTGTTAAAATTGAACGAATGTCACGGTTTATTTCTCCTGCCGAACAGAAAAAAATTCTGGAAAGACTGGAAAAAGGTGATGTAGACCTTCTTATTGGTACCCATAGGATTATCCAGAAAGATGTAAAATTCAAAAATCTGGGCTTAATGATTATTGATGAAGAGCAGCGTTTTGGGGTAAAAGACAAGGAAAAACTCAAAACCATGAAGACAAACATTGACTGTCTTACCATGTCTGCAACTCCAATTCCAAGAACTTTGCACATGAGTTTGCTCAAAATCCGCGATATGAGTCTTTTGACAACGCCTCCACAGAACCGGCAGGCTGTAGAAACTGTTGTAGATGAATACACAGATGACAGAATTGCAAAGGCTATTCGCCAGGAAATAGAACGAGGAGGGCAGGTTTTCTATTTGCACAATAGGGTAGAATCACTGCAAGAAGTTCGTCATAGAGTTGAAAAAATTGTTCCAGAAGTATTGGTCGATGTTGCCCATGGCCAGATGACCGCTACCGAACTTGAAGAAATTTTCCAGCGTTTTAAGATGGGAGGCTTCCAGGTTCTTATTGCTACAACAATCATTGAAAACGGAATTGATATTCCAAACGTAAATACCATTATCATAGACCGTGCCGATATGTACGGTGTTTCTCAATTGTATCAGCTTCGTGGACGTGTTGGTCGTTCTGATCGAAAAGCCTATGCTTATCTTCTTTATCCAGAAAATAAAGCTCTGTCCGAAGTTGCCATGAAACGATTACAGGTAATCAGCGATTTTACTGAACTTGGAAGTGGTTTTAAAATTGCCATGAAGGATATGGAAATTCGAGGGGCTGGAAACCTTCTTGGACGTGACCAGTCTGGCGATGTTTATTCAGTCGGTTTTGATATGTATGTAAGACTTTTAAATGATGCCGTAAATCGTCTTACAGCCCAGAAGGACTACCAGGAAGTTACAGAAACTCTTATGGAACTTGAATACACCGGCTTTATCCCAGATTCCTATATCACAAATCCTCAGATAAAGATGGAGATTTACAAGAAAATTGCATCTGTTACAAATGACGCAGAATTTGATGCAGTCCTTGGCGAAATGGCAGACCGCTTTGGACCAATTCCAGATGAAGTTTCAAGCCTTCTGGCTCTGGCAGAAATCCGTATTATCTGTAAGAAACTTGCAATTTCTTCAATTCGCGAAAGACAAGGTGAAGTTAAAGTTGAATTTAAGCAGTTCTCAAATCTTTCTATCGATAAGATTTTAAAATTGATAAAGGACAATCCAGGAACTATAAGATTAAATCCACAGTTACCAAATGCACTCTTTATCAAACTTGGAAAAATTGGGCTCAAAGAAAAGTCGGAGTTTATACGAGAAAAGCTGTCTAAGTTACAGTAGGAATGCTTAGCCTTTCATGAAGAGGGTATCTGTACCTGGAAAAATGACGCGTAGGAGGTTAAAAATTGACGCTAAACCTATTTTATATTAATACTGGTCGACAGAAGATGCATTATAAACAGCAAAGTCTTTTATTATTTCAAGTCAGATTTACGATAGTTTACATTCATTACAAGACCAATGGCTGTCATAGCGGTAAGCAAAGATGATCCGCCATATGACAAAAATTGCAATGGAATACCAGTAATTGGCATTATTCCCATAACCATTCCAACATTAATGAAGAAATGGAATGCAAACATACCAAGAATACCTGCACAAATGTATGTTCCATAAGCATTTATACATTTTCTAATTATATAAAGAATCTTTATAAAAATAATAAAATACAAAACAAATACTACAAGACCACCAATAAAACCAAATTCTTCAGATAGAATACTAAAGATAAAGTCAGTAGATTGCTGAGGAAGAAATCGATAATGACTCTGAGTTCCCATCAGATAACCTTGCCCCATAATGCCACCAGCACCTATAGCAACTTTTGACTGAATAATATTCCAGCCGGCACCCAAAGGATCTTTATTTGGATTCATAAAGATAATCAGACGTTTAATCTGGTAATCTTTAAGGAATTTACCAAGTAAAAAAGAAAATATTAAAGCTAAGGTTAATATAGATGCAATATAAGTAATCCAATAAATATATTTCGGACCATGTAAATATCTACGAATAACATATCCTAATAAAGTGATTAATAAAACAGCAATTATAAGCAAAGCACGAAGTCTCATAGTTGTTAAAATAGAAATAACAGCATGAGGATTAGTTGCAATTTCATTATTCCAAACAGGTAAAATTGCTAAAAAGATGGTCAAAATACCAAAACTTAAAATATATAAAATATATACTAAAGGAATACCTGCTATAAAACACATTACAAGAAAAATTGGAACATAAACGCTGGAAGTTCCTAAATCAGGCTGCAATAAAATTAAACCCATAGGAAGTAATAAAATTCCAATAGCTCCTGCAAATCTCTTTAAAGGATTCATATTAACAGATTGATTTAAATATCTTGCTAAAAATAAGATAAAGAATATTTTTCCAAATTCAGATGGCTGAATCCCAAATTCACCAATTCCAATCCAGCTTTTAGCACCATTAACATAACGGCCAAATAATCTTGTATATATTAAAAGTAAAATTAAAAATATATATAAATAAATTGCTAGAGATTCTGTACGTCTATAATCATACAGAGTTACTAAAACCATTATTACAAGTCCAATTGAAGCCCAAATAATCTGTTTTATATATTCATTTGTTACAGAAATGCCTTCAGAATTGATACTTGAAGAATAAATAAACATAACTCCTAGAGAAACAAGAACTAAGACAACTAAAATTAAAACATAGTCGAATTTAGCAAAAACTTTACTTTTCATTGTCCCCTCTCCTATTCCTGTCTTGTTCTATTTCTTCGGTTATTCATAAGATATGTAAAGCCCAATTCCTGGGTTGCTTCTTCACAAGTTTGATGTGCAAAAATTCCCTGAATAATAATATTTGTAGCGTAAGGTGCCCACCATTCCCATATATTCTGGGCTTCTACGATTGTTGCAACACAAACACGTTCCTCTGGAGGAGCATCATAAGGAGCATAAGCAACAAGCCATGAATGCCAGCTCTGATTTTCCTTTCTACTACTATAAGGTTCAACTTCTGCAGTACCAGTTTTACATGCAATTTGAACAATTTTATTATGCATAGGATACTGAGGTGTACCATCTGTAACCGTATAGCGAAGAGCTTCCTGTAATTCTTTCCATACAGAATTATTAATTGTTGATTGAGTTAAGATTGAAGGTTTTACCTCTTCAATTACTTCGTTAGTAACAGGATCTCTAACTTCTTTCAACAAATGAGGCTTATAAATTGTACCCTCGTTAGAAACCATTGCAATCATATTTGCCAATTGCAGTGGAGTTGCCTCCATATAGCCCTGTCCAATAGAACAAGACATTGTATCTCCACCCAACCATTTTTCGTGATACTTTTTCTGTTTCCACTCAGCTGTAGGAACAAGACCCGAAACCTGACTTGGCAAATCAATTTGAGCACTTTTACCAAAACCAAATTCTCGTGCATAAGATGCAATTTTTTCAATACCAAGATAATCACGACCAACAGTCCAATAATAAACATCACAAGACTGGGCCATTGCATTCTTCATATCCAGCCAACCATGACCAGGTTCATGAACGTGACAATGGAAAATACGTCCACCATAGACCATACGACCTTTACATTCAATTTTTTTAGCCGATGGAAAAGCATTTTCCTGTAACATGGCCGCAGACATTACAATTTTAAAAGTTGAAGCCGGAGGATAAGAGAGTTGAACAGCACGATTAATTAAAGGCTTGGTAGGATCTTTTAATAATTTACTATACTCAACTGCAGAATCATCAGAATTAAAAATATTTGAATCATAATAAGGATAAGAAACCATTGCCAGCACTTCGCCAGTTGCAGGTTTTAATACAACTGCAGCACCTACTCTGTTTCCCAGAGCTTCTTCTGCAAGCTTTTGAATATCAGAATCTATAGTTAAAACAAGATTTTTTCCCATTTGAGGAGGTTCAACAGTTGGTGTTTCAGAAATAATACGACCATGAACATCTACAGTGGACATTTCTCGACCAGGTTTACCCTGCAAAAGTGAATCATACTGCTTTTCAATTCCGGTTTTACCAACAATACTTTTATTTGTGTATCCCTTGTTATAAAGAACCGTAATTTCATCCTGATTAATATCACCTACATATCCAACTATGTGTGATAAAGAACCTGTATGCAAATAGTTACGGATTGGCTTAGAAACCCAAGAAACTCCAGGTAAATCTGTTTTATTTTCCGCAATATTAGATATGATTGAAAAACTTACATTTGATTTTACAGTAACCGTAGTATAAGATCTTCTTATATTTTTTGGAATTTTCTTATCAATTTCGGTTTTACTTATACCCAAAAACTGTGCAAGCTTCAAAATTACAGTATCATAACGGTTTGAAGGTATTTCGCCAGGAGTTACTTCGACCGCAAAAGAATCTGTATTAATTACCATTGGAAGGTTTGCATTTCTATCAAAAATTTCCCCTCGCTGAGCAGAAATTACTGTAATCTGGCTAGAAATTTTCTGAGATTGAGAACGATAGTGTTCACCTTGAACAATCTGCATCGAAAACAATTTATAAATATAAATCAAAAACAAACTAAGTAAGATAACGAGGAGAATTGTTACTTTTGAAACTTTAGAAATATTATCTTCAGTACGTTTATACATTGTCTACCTTATCTTGAGTTGACTTTAACATTAAAGCTTTTTTGAAGAATCCTAAGAATTTAAAAACAAAAGGAGCAAGAATAACATTTTCAATAAATTCAAACAAAAATTCGTAAGAAATCAAGCCAGTAACATAAACATTTGTATTTGGGAAGAAAATTGAAATTAGTTTTATCAAAAGAGCCTTTACAATTGTAGCAGCTCCGACCCCAAGCATAGGTATAAAAATACCATTTATGATGATGATGTTTGAAAAAATACCTGCAATATAACCAATTATTGTTCTATAAAGACAGTTAAAACCAAAAGGAATACCAGTTATAAAGTCCAGAAAAAGTCCAGAAATAAAACCTGTTGTCTCCCCTACCAGCTTTCCGTTTAACATAGAAAAATAAATAGAACAAATTAAAACTAGATCAGGAACTACATACAAAAAACTTATATTTGAAAGAATTGAGGATTCAATAATTGTTACACAGAGCATTATAAAAGCACTTATCAAAATCGATTTTGTCACAATCTCCCCCTTATTCCTTTGTTTGTTTTCTATCGTTAAGTTCTTTTTGATTTACAACAATTACAGTTTCTAGTCTAGAAAAATCTATAATTGGAGTTAATTCAATATTCAATGAGGAGTTGTAATCCAAAACAGTAATTTTTGAAATTGAACCAATAGGAATATCTCTCATATAATTATCATTTTCACCAGATGTAACAACAATATCACCATAACTTAATTCTTCAAGAACTCTTTTACGAATGTATTGCATTAACAAAGGTTGATCCTGACTTCCAAGTCCATTTACCAATCCTAAATCACGGGTATTTTGAATACGTGCAGAAACAATATTATTAGTGTTGTAAATAGGCATAATCTGGCTTGTAAAAGTACCAACTTGAATAACTTTACCGACCAAGCCCTGGTTTCCGTTTTGGTATGCAATAACTGGCATATTTTTCTTAATACCGTTAACACTACCTTTATCAATTGTTAAATATGAAAAAGCATTGTCCAAATCTCTTGAAATTATCTGTGCCGGAATATTTTTTTCATCTAATGATACAGAAAAATCTAACTGCTCTTTAAGACGGCTATTTTCCTTAGTAATGTCTGCATTAGAACGCTGCATTTGTTCATAATGCTCTAATTTTATTACAAGCTCATTATAGTCTTTCTTTAGCTTTCTAAGTTCACTTACAGCATTAACAGTATTACCTACGCCATCAACTACTGTATGAACACCTTTTTCAAAAGTTGAAAGTACAGAAAATCCTATTTGCTTGAAATTCAGTACAAACTTACCAGACGAAAATGCAAGTAAAAAAGAGGAAAGTAGAATAAGTCCAATCAGCAAAAATTCAGAGAATCTAAAACGGAAGCTAGTCTTATTTTTAGTTGCCATGAGATACTTAGTCGTTCAAACTTTCGTAAACAGAACGTTCTGAATACATATCTTTAAACAAGTTGAAAGCTTTTCCAGCTCCAATTGCAACACATTCCAAAGGTTTTTCAACCAAAATAACAGGAACACCAGTTTCTTTTGAAATAAGTTTTGGTAATTCTCGTAACATAGAACCACCACCTGTCATTACAATACCACGTTCAATAATATCAGATGCAAGCTCTGGAGGAGTTTCACTTAATACAGATTTAATTTCTTCTACAATCTTTGTTACAGGCTCTTTCAAAGCTTCACGTACTTCTACACTATCAATTTCAAGACGGCGTGGAAGACCTGTAATAGCATCAGTTCCTTTTAATTCCATTTTTTCAATAGTCTTTTCAGGAGCTGCATTACCAATCTGAATCTTAAGACGTTCAGCAGCAGGCTGACCAATAATCAGGTTATGAACAGATTTTACGTGCTTTACAATAGCTTCATCAAATTTATCACCACCAACACGGATAGAGTGTGTAACAACCATACCGCCAAGAGAAATAACTGAAATTTCAGCAGTACCACCACCAATATCACAAACCATATGTCCTGCTGGTTCAAAAATTGGGATATCGGCACCAATTGCAGCAGCACGACTCTCTTCAATAACTTCAACTTCCTTTGCACCTGCTTTTAATGCAGCTTCAATTACAGCACGTCTTTCAACATCTGTAATACAAGAAGGAATACCAATTTTCATACGAACTGATTTAAAAATCTGATGTCGAGGAATAATTTTACTGATGAAGTACTTAATCATTTTTTCTGTACTATCAATATCAGCTATAACACCATCAGCCAAAGGTCTAATTGCCATAATGTTTCCAGGAGTTTTATCAAGCATTCTTTTAGCTTGTGCACCTACAGCAACAATTCTTTTTGTTCCTTTTTCTACAGCAATTACAGAAGGTTCATCTATTACAATACCTTTATCTCTAACATATATAAGGGTGTTACAGGTTCCTAAATCAATACCAATATCTGTTGAAAATTTATCAAAGAAAGCCATCCAATCCTCCCAGCTTTTTTTTAATTATTTGACATTTTTTGCAGAGCCCCAGGGTGATTAACCTGAATTTTTAAAGCAGTTCTCCATTCAGCCCGAGCCTTAACTATATTCCCCTGCATTTCATATATTACACCAATTCCATAATGTGCGTCAGCAGAATTTTCATTTTTTTTCAAAACATTATCAAATTCTTTCAATGCTTCATCATATTCTCCATTATCAATATAAATATTTCCAAGAAGAATCTGACTTTTTAGAACAATTTCTTCATTCTTACTATTTTTTATAATTCTAAAAAGATATTGTTCTGCGGCTTCGTACTCTTCTGCCTTGTAATACTGTTCAGCAATTGACAACAAAAGTGTGTCAGATTCTCTTACCAGTAAAGCTTCTGTAAAAGCAGAAATACTTTCCATTGTCATCCCCAGGGAAGCATAACTTAATCCCAAGTATTCAGCTATATCATTTGATTCATAACCATTTTTCTGAGCAAGCAAAAGATACTTTACAGCTAAATCTGCGTAATAATGAGTTGTAATAGTATTTTTATAAAAATAAGCACTACCAAGCATATATTGCAGCTGAGGAGTTAATTTATCATTTGATGAATACAAAGCAATTCGTAAATTATTAATACATTCATCAAGATAAGTTTGTGCCTGCAATGTATCGGTTTGTGCCTGACTTAAATAAAAACATGCATAAGAATAATAAGTGATTGCGGTATTATTGTAAGGATTTTCATCCAAAAAGGCCTTAGAAAGTTCATAAACCTTCTGATAATCATAAGTAGACCAGGCATTTTTTATAGATTTAATTGTTACTTTATTTTGATTATGTTTATATACAAAGAAAAAAATAACAAAAGCAATAAGACACAAAGCTAGGGCTATACTAATAATACGAATAAGCTTTGAAAGAATATGACTCTTTTTTTTTGCGACACTATTATTTTCTAAATTATATAAACTCTTCATTTTTTTATACAATAAAAAAAACAGATGGAATAATAAGCCGGGTTCTGTCTGCTATTAAACAGAAAATCTGTAAAATAGTAATAACCATCTATCCGCATCAAATATTGCTATTTGACTCTAGCGATCTACCCGCAGTATTGTTCGGAAAGACATAACTGCTACTTAATCTTGCTCCAAATGAGGTTTACCTGCCATAAATGTTACCACTTATGCGGTGGTCTCTTACACCACCATTTCACCCTTACCTGTTTCCAGGCGGTATACTTTCTGTTGCACTATCTGTCACATTTTGGGCTATGTATACAAATACAGCTACCAATTTGTGCCCGGTTATTACCCGGCATTTTTTCCGAAGGAGCCCGGACTTTCTCTCATCCCTGAAAACTATCATCAGAATGCAGGAAAGCGGTTATATTCCATCTGCTAAATTACTAAAAAAATGGTGCAGATTTTATAACCTGCACCCTAAAAACTCAAGTTAGAAACTACTCTTCATCAGAGTCTTCATCACCATCGTCATCTTCGTCATCGTTCTGATTTTCATCATCGTCATCTGAACCATCATCTGACAAATCATCATCATAAAGATTGTCGTCGTAATCTTTTTCTTCATCAGAATCTTCATCTTCACCGAAGGTTTCATCATCAAAATCTGCAAGACTTCCTACAGAATCGAGGCTGAAGTAATCTTCAGTATCTTCAGAACTCTGTTCATCGTATTCAAGAACACGGCTACAATATGGACAGAACTTAATTCCATCACCCTGACGAACTTCATTTGCAAAGTCAGCAGGAAGAATCATGTGACAACCAGAACAAACACCATTCTTTACAGTTACGATACCTTCTGAGTTTCTCTGAATAATTCTTTCGAACTTAAACAAAATTTCTTCATTATTAAGTTCTTTTGTAATCTCTTCTACTTCTTTTTCAAGCTGGTTTAATTCAGCTGTATATTCGTCAGTTTTCTTATTAATAGAATTCTGAGCTGATTCAAGTTCACTCTTCTGGAAAGTAATCAACTCATTTGAATTCTTAAGTTTTTCGTCTAATTCAGCAAGATCACGTTCTTCTTTCTGAAGTTCTTTTCTTACTTCTTCTTCCTTATTCTTAGCTTCAAGAATCTGCTTTTCCAAAGCTTCGTATTCACGGTGAGTAGTAGAATTTGCAACTCCCTTTTCACCTTCTTCACGAGTTTTTACAGCTTCTTCAAGATCTTCTTTTAATTTAGAAACCTTTTCTTTAATTGAATCATACTGTGTCTGTTCTTCAATAAATTCTTTCTGAGTTTTTTCAAGCAAATCTTTCTGGTTGCTCAACTGTTTTGGAGCTTCATCTCTTTTTGCTTCCAAATCGTATTTTTTTACAAGAATATCCTGTAACTTTTTAAGAATTTCAATAACGTCCTGTGTTACCATTTAAGGGTTCCTCATTTAAAATATCTACAAATATATATTAATTATAATTTTTAGTCTAGAAGTCCAACAAATTAGGTTTCGATATAATCACGAAGTCCATTTGCTCTTCTAGGATGTCTAAGTCTTCTTAATGCCTTAGCTTCAATCTGACGAATACGTTCACGTGTTACATCAAAATAAAGACCAACTTCTTCCAATGTAAGTGAATAACCATCTTCAAGACCAAAACGCATTTTAAGAACTTCCTGTTCACGAGGAGGCAATGTATTTAATACAGAACGCAACTGTTCCTGTAATAAAGTAAATGCTGTCTGTGTAGCTGGATTTTCAACTTCCTTATCTTCAATAAAGTCTCCAAGGATTGAGTCTTCCTCTTCTCCAATTGGAGTTTCAAGAGAGATTGGTTCACGTGCAACATTTTTAACCTGTTTTACACGAGACAAAGCCCAACCAAGCTGCTGTGCAATTTCATCATCTGTTGGTTCACGACCAAGCTTTTGCATAAGCTGACGACTTTCACGCACAACCTTATTAATCTGTTCAATCATATGAACTGGAACACGAATTGTACGAGCCTGATCTGAAATAGAACGTGTAATAGCCTGACGAATCCACCATGTAGCATATGTAGAAAACTTAAATCCTTTACGGTATTCAAATTTTTCAACAGCCTTAATCAAACCAATATTTCCTTCCTGAATCAAATCAAAGAAGTGCAATCCGCGGTTTGTATATTTTTTTGCAATAGAAACAACCAAACGGAGGTTGGCATTAATAAGACGATTTTTTGCTTTCTCCATCATCTGGCGTCCATATTCAATATCTTTAGCCATCTTCTGGATATCATCTACGCTATTTTCAAATTCATATTCAAGTTTGTGAAGTTTACGGTCAATTTTCTGAATCTGTGTATAAATTTCACGGATTTCATCAGCAGTCATATTCAAATCTTTTTCAAGTTTTACTGCCTGAGATTTGATTGAGATTTTACGTCCAAGATTACGCAACTCAGAAGTGTTAGAAACACGAAGTTCCTTCATCTTCTTTTCCTGTTTCAAGTGGTAATCTTCAATTTTGATTGTTGCTTCACGGTATTTCTGAGTGAATTTATCCAATTCTTCTGTTTGAATATCAACCTTCTGCAATTCTGGCAAAATTTTTGCCCTAAGAGTCACCAGCTGAGGATTTTCAAAAATCTCACTAGACTGTTCAACTTCAAAAAGCTGTTTTTTAATTGCCATATACTGTTTCATTTCTGAAAGAACAGGTTTGATATTTTCACCATAGAATGACTTTAAACGACGTTTATCAGCCATTTCTTCATTTATTTCTTTACGAGTTTTTCCTGGTTCGTGAACATCAATTCGAGTAAACGCTTTCTGTGCTATTGCAAAAAATTCAGGAATCATAATACCTGAGTTTTTTATAACATCTTTAATGATGTTATTTCCCTGCTCCATAGTTTTAGAAAGTTCAACTTCCTGTTCTGCAGTAAGAAGGTTTTCTTTTCCGATTTCTCTTAGATAGAGTCTGATTGGATCATCAACACTAGAATCCTTGTCACTATTTACAAGTCTATTTCTAGAAGCTTTTTCAGCTTTTTCAATTTCAGAAACTGTTTCATCTTCTTCAACAACATCATCGTCATCCTGATCAAGAATCATGCTGTCATCATCTTCATCATCTTCCATCTCATCTTGATCATCATCCTGACCAATGATTCCAGTTTCAACAGGTTCTTTATTAATATCTTTTAATAATTTTAAGACAGGTTCCATTAATTCATCTTGATTAACAAAGTCCTGTCCCAAGTATTCAATTACATCATCCCATGTAATTATTTTTTTTGTTTTTGCAAACTCAAGGAGTTTCTCAACAGCTGGATTAGTAGCCAAAGCCAAAGCAGAATTGCTTGTTTCGTCCATAACAGTATTCACCTACTTTTGTCCTAACGCTTGAACTTTTTTATCTAGTTCAAGTTTTTCTGTTAGAAGATTGTTCAATTGCTTTTGATCATCTTCCGTTATAACCTTATATTCCTTGATTCTTTGTAACAACTTATCTCTCTGAGCAAAAAGCCTATTTTTCTTTAGGTATTTAATTGTGTCCTCTACAATGACACCGACTTGTCCGCTTTTATAAACTCCAGAAGAAATTGAACCAGTTATAAGCTGCATCAATTGTTCATCGTCACAATGGCTCAATATATCGTTTATAGTGAAATGTTGACCATTAAAACAAACTTCTAATATTTTAAATAACTTTTTAGCTGATTGATTTTGGAAATCGTCTTCAATGACATTCGAATGCAGTACTTTGAACTGGTCTAAATCGGCGATAACAGCTATTAAACCTCGCAATTCGGCATCGAGTTTAATCTGTTTTACTTCTTCTTTTTGATTATTATTTGACCGGATATTTGTACGCGCTCGGGCTTGATCACGATTGTTAAAATCTCTTTTTACAGCCTCCGGTTTTAGATTAAATGTCTGACACAACAGTTCCAGACATGACTCCTTTTGTATACTAGATTGAAGCACGTCTATATACAAAAAGTATTCCAACGCAGCTTTTCGCTTACCCTCAGGAGTATCCAAAGGGTATTTTTCACCTAGTCTAAGTAAAAGATAGTCGCTATCTAATATAGCATTATTTACCTGTGCCGTCAAGTTTTCAGCCCCGTATTTAAGCATAATTTCGGCAGGATCCTTTCCACCCTGTAAACGTATAATCTTTACAGTCAAATCATGCTCTCTACAAAGCTTTATAGCCTTCCATGTGGCGGCCTGACCTGCACCATCAGAGTCAAAAGAAAGATATACAGCTCCATCAGCAACAAAGCCCTGCAACATTTTTACATGTTCTTCTGTAAAAGCCGTTCCAAGAGTTGCAACCGCATAATCAAGACCACACTGATGATAGGCAATTACATCCATATTTCCTTCACAAAGGATTACTTTCTTTTCCCTTCTAATTGCATCTTTAGCAAAATTAAAACCAAACAAAGTCTCCTTTTTCTTAAACTGAATAAGTTCTCCAGAGTTTAAATACTTTCTCTGGCTTTCATCAGCAGGAGGAATTACACGGCCTCCAAAAGCAACAACCTGGCCCCTTCTATTAAAAATAGGAAACATTAATCTGTCAGAAAAAAATGAATAATCTGGATATTTAGAACTAAACAAACCGCTTTTATTTAAAAAATCATCACTGTAGTTTTTCTTTCGTAAAAAAACCTTCAACCACTTTCGATCTGCAGGAGCATAACCTAATTTAAATTTTTCAATAGTTTCTCTGGTTAAACCACGTTTTATAACATAATCAAGAGCTTTTTTACCTTGTTCTGTTTCCAGCAAAAAATAATGAAACATAGAAGCTGTTCTTTCATATAGATCTATATTTTGCTCAATTTCATCATTTTTCTTAAAATTTTCATCAGGCTTAAAACCATCTTTATATTTGATTGGGATACCATTTTTTTTGGCAAGAGCAACAAGAGTATCGGCATAGGAAAGTTTTTCCATTTCCATAATAAAATTGATTATGTTTCCGCTCTTCTTACAACCAAAACAGTAAAAAAACTTTTTATCTCCATCAACATGAAAGGAAGCGGTCTTTTCTCCATGAAAAGGACAACACCCCCACCAGTCATTTCCACTTCGACGTTCAAGTCTGGTATATTCCCCGACAGTAGAAACTATATCTGCAGTATTGAGAATATCATTTATTGTTTCTTCAGAAATATAACCAGCCACCTATTATTTTGCCCTCTTAGTAACAGTTAGATGATTTTCAACATGATCCTCAAAACTAGATGTAAAAACATGTCGTCCCTGTTCTGCATCAACAACCTGAAAAAAGTAATAATTTGTTTTTGGAGTATTTGTAGCTGCATCCAAAGCAATCAAACCTGGATTAGAAATTGCTCCAGGAGGTAATCCAGCCCATTTATATGTATTATAAGGATTATCTATTTTTGTATCCTCTATCAAAATTCTATCAGGATGAGGCCTACCTTCAATTTCTGTAAGAATATAAACAATAGTTGCACATGAATACAAACCGATATTTCTTCTAAGTCTGTTTTTAAAAACACTGGCAATTATAGGAGCTTCATCGGCAACCGCATACTCTTTTTCAACAACAGAAGCAAGTCTGACTGTATAAAACAAATCCTCATCATTCATTTCCGAAAGATTAGGTACACTTTTTATCTTTTCGAAAAAATTATTAATCATAATAATGGCGACACTTTCAGCATTCATTCCGGCGGTTAAAAAATATGTATCAGGGAAAAGATAACCTTCACAAGAATCTCCTGGAATATTATATTGCAGACACATTTTACCAGACTTACAAATCTGTATGAAATCCAAAGCAGAACAAATCTTATTTTCTTCCAGTACATATGCTATCTGAGAAATAGTATAACCTTCCGGAATAGAAACCCTTATATATTCCTGTTGTCCAGAAGAAAGATTCTTTTGAATTTGGACAATATTCATATTATTCTGAATATGATAGATTCCGCTTCTCAAAGTGAATGTAAATTCCTCTTCATCTGGAAAGAATATTTTATTAATTTGAGGAAAACGGGCTGAATAATAAAAAAGCTTATCACTTCTTATCAAACCTTCCTGTTTCAAAAGTTTAGAAACCTTACTCACTGACATTCCACTAGGAATTTCAACACGAACATCTATAACATTTTGATCCGAAGAAATTGGTTTAGAAAGATTTTTTATATAAAAATAAAAAGAGATTACCCCTGCTAAAAGCAAAAATAAGATAATCAAGAGAATTGTTCTTAATTTTTTCATGAATAAAAACGCTTTACCTCTTCAATTGACATTGAATTATAAATTGAATCTTCCAGAGTCTTACAAAAAGTTTCAAGCCCCTGAGGCAACTCTTCCTGCTTTTGCCGTAAATACTTTGCAAGTATAAACAACTCTTTTTTAGAAAAGGCATACTCAAGAACTGTTATGTCTTCGTTATCTAAAAGCATAGGCAATCTCTATAATTCAAATTCCATATCTTCTTTAGCCAGCTCAATTTTTATATCAGAATGATTGATATACTGGGCATACCATCGAGCAGCCTGAAGAATTGAATTTAACTTTTTATCATCATAAGCAGGTTCATGATGAAAAAGATAAACCTTCTTTATATTCCAATAAACTGCAAAATCTATTGCATAACAGAAAGCAGAATGCCCCCAATTTTCCTTACGATAAACTTCTTCTACAGTATATTGAGAATCAATCACAATAACATCAGCATCCCTAAAGACCGACTGACCTTCATTTGTGGTTTTATTAAAATCTGAACTTTTTAACTCAACATCTGTTGCATAAACAAATTTTTTTCCGTTTTTCTCAAAAGAAAAAGAATAAGAATCTCCTGGATGTCTCATTTTATGGGAATTAATTTTAATATCATCAATAAAAAAATCTGTATCTGCTTCCAGAGTATGAAAATCTATATTCTTTGAAATTGATTTTCCAACAGAAGGTGGACTAAATGGCTCTTTCATCTGCTCCCAAAACAACTCTCTTGCTTCAGGCCAATGAGAATAAAATTCAAACTTTACTTTTGGATTGTATGCGTGATCAAAAAAAGGAAAACCATTTATATGATCCCAATGAAAATGGGAAATAATCAGATGATATTTTGAAGGACATTTTTTTTCTTTTCCAAGAGCCCTGATTCCTGAACCTGCATCAAGAATTATATGTGTATCACCATCTTCAATTTCTACACAAGCTGTATTACCACCTGCAGTTCCAAAAATCCAAGAAGGTAGACTTGATACAAATTTTGCACGTGTTTCTGCAGACTGTAAATCGGCAGGTGTTACACGCTGTATTGCAGCCATAATTTTTGATTGAACCTGTTTTGGTGAAATTGGAGTTGGTAAAGACCCTCTTACACCCCAAAAATGTATTTTCAATTTTCCCCTCTTTAGTAATAGTGATAATTTAAACTATCAAAAAAAATTTGTCTACACAGTACAAAAGGATTATAACAAGAAATGATTTATGGCAAAAAAAAAGAGCTAGTTTTTAACTAACTCTTGTTCTTCCTAATGGGGAGTAGAGGACTCGAACCTCTGGAGGCGTGAGCCGAGGGATTTACAGTCCCTTGCAATTGCCGCTATGCGAACTCCCCTACTAAATAAGCTGCCTGTAGGATTTGGACCCACGACCCCGAGATTACAAATCACGTGCTCTACCAGCTGAGCTAAGGCAGCAAATTGGTTGTTCGTTTTGTGTGTCGAACATGAACTACACTATACTTTTGAAATAAAAGAGTCAATAGCAATTTTATCTTTTTTTCAAAATTTCTTTAAAATATTTTAAATATTTTTTTTCAATTACTTTTGACCAGACATACTCCTTATGAACATAGTTTGATGCAAACATTATCATCTTATTAATCTTAGAAGGTTTCTTTTCTAAAGCTTTATTTAAACAAGAAGCTAAAGCTTGACTCGTATTATTTTTATATAAAAAACCACTTTTATTATTTAAGATTTTGTTTAAGCCACCAGTTTTATGAGCTACCGGTAAAGTAGCAAAAGTTTGGGCAATAAAATCTTCTAATCCACATGGTTCAAAATAACTTGGCAAGGCAATAAAATCACAGGCTGCAATTGCCATTCTAACAACAGCCTGGTTATAGCCATGCAAGTAAACAATTTTACCTGGAAAAACCTTTGTAAGCTCTTCAATTTCATTTTCCAGTCTTGGTTCTCCCTGTCCGGCTATAACAAACCTAACAGAATCATTCTGTTTGATTAGGGTTGGAATTGCCTCATTTAAAATGCTTATTCCCTTCTGACTGGTAATTCTTCCATGATAGGCAATATAACGTTCCTTTCCTCCATTATTGATAGATAAAGAGCCGTATTTCTTTATACCGTCGCATGGAAAATTTTCGCTATTAATTACATTATCTATAAAAAATTGACGAATTTTATACTTACCGTCTAAATCACCTGTTTCTGGATTAAATGCAAAAGGAAGTTTTGAAAAACTTGTATCACTTGGATTATAGCGTTCAAAATCAAAACCATTTGTAATACCTTTTATCTTTATGTGTTTTTTATTAAAAAGCTTTGAAAGACCATCTGTATTTTCCACATTGGATGAATCTTTTAATTCTTTTGCATAATCTTTTGAAACTGTTAGAAGATTAGCCCCTGAATTTGCCGCAATCAAAAAAGGTTCAACGCGTTTTCCATTCATAGATTCCATTAAAATCGAATCAGGCAAATCTGTATAGAATTTTGCATCTTCTAAACTTGCATATTCATGATGATAATAAGGACCCGCATTATGAATTGTAACCGCAATCTTTATCTTATCTGCATATTTTGTTTGTGCAATAAAAGCAGGTAAAACTGCAGTTGAAGCATCCTGACAATTTATTATTTGAGGAATATCTTTATCATTTGTAAAAGAAAGATAAGAACAAACTGCTTTCTGAAACAAGGTATCTTTTAAAAGAAAATCTTCGTGACCTTCCCCTCTTTTATGTTTTGGATTTAATTTTTCTTCATTTGCAGTATAAGTATAAACAGCTTCCTTTTCTGAAAAAACTGGATGATTTACAAGAACGACTTCAAATCCACAATCTTTATAAATAGCTTTTGTATAAGAAAGGCTTTCTTTTTTATTGCAAATATCAATTTGAGTTTTAAAACAATCCTTTTGTACATCAGAAAGTTTATCCCAGGAATTACATTTAAAAACAGGAATAAAAAGGCTTACCTTGTGACCTAAAAGTGCAAATTCCTTACAGAGAGAAAAAGTGACATTTTTTACACCCCCCGCCTCTGCAATATTGGCACATTCCATACTAACAAACCAAAGAGTCATTTCTACACCTTTATTTAATCATTTTCATAATTATCTGCATTATTTTTTGTAAGATTTCCTGCAGATTCTTCATTTTCAAGACTATTACTCTCTTCAAAAACACTTCCCTGATTATTTATATATGACCCCTGAAGTTTTCGATAAAGCATATAATCAGGAACTTTGGACTCTTTTAAGGCAAAACTCAACAAATCAACTTCGGGACAATCCTGATAGAGTTTTACATTTCTTAAAATATCTTCTCGCCTTACAGATTCCAAAACAAAAGAAGGATTTGTCTGCAACTTCTGTAAATAAAAATTACTTGCAAGTTGAGCCAAAGTATCTGCAGCTCCAGATAAATACAGTTCTAAATCTTCCTGGTTAGTAATTTTATTTTCCCTATAAAGACTTACAAGATTTTCTGGCGATACAGAAAGTGTAATTGAAAAAGTAAAATTATAATCAAAGGAATCTGCATTCGTAAACATAGATGTATAAATTTGACCTGAAGGCAGAGAACCTTTTACAGTTTTTTCGCAAGATAAAGGATTAAGTTCAAAGCACTTCAATTTTGCGTTACTTGGCAGTAGGAATTGCCAGTACCAGCTGTACTGACCATTAAGCACAGGATTTTCGTCTACTCCATCAGTCTTAGAAACAACAATTCCAACCTGACCTGGCTTTACCTTAAATTGAGTCCACCCCAAATAAAAAACAACAGCGAAGAAAATAACAAGAATGAAAATGCTTATAAAAAATTTCTTCATGGACTTTAACCCGATAATTCAATAAAATTAAAATAAGTATAGCAATAGATTCAAAAATACTTCAAGTAAATGATGAAAAAAATAAAACCAAAGTACAGTCAGAAATTTTTCTCCAACGCGTTTATATATCGTTTTTTCATGACTCTTGATTTTACCTTTACAGCTTTCTGCCTTATACTTTCAATTCTTTACATAATAGGAAACTACCAGTCTTTCCAGGATTCAAGTCAAAAGCTAATTATTACAATTGCATCTTTTTCATCAACCTTTAATCTCTTACTCTCCGTCATTTTGATTATTGAAACCATATTTAAAGTTTTTACAGAAAATCATAAAATAAAAAGTATATTACGTATCTTATTTCTCTTACTTACAATAATTCTATGTTTCGTATGTATGGAGTTATCAAGTATAATCTCTTATCTTTCTGCAGGTATAAAATAAGCAGATATAATAACAGGTTTAAAATAAATTGATGATAGATTCTAAAAAAACAATTACTATTCCAAAACTCTTAAAAGACTTTTACAAGGTTTTTCAGGAAAACGGTTTTAAAGCCTACCTGGTTGGAGGTGCAGTCCGCGATCTATTTCTAAATAAGGAAGCCCACGATTGGGACATTACAACTAATGCAACCCCTCAGGATGTTATGAAAATATTCCCATTTGTAGTACCAACAGGTTTTGAACACGGAACCGTAACAGTTCATTTTCATAAACACGAAATAGAAGTTACCACTTTTAGAACAGAAAGCGGTTATTCCGATGGCCGCCACCCTGACTCAATTAATTACGCCGCAACCATAGAAGAAGATTTGGCCCGCCGCGATTTTACTATGAATGCCATTGCTGTAGATCTGAAGGACGGGGCGATTGTAGACCCTTATCAAGGCCGTTCAGACATAAAAAATAAGACCATCAGGACTGTAAGAAATGCTTACGACCGCTTTATGGAAGACGGATTAAGACCTGTCAGAGCCCTCCGCTTTTCAAGTCAACTTGGATTCATGATTGAAAAAGAAACTTATCAGGCCATTGCTAATCCTGATGTACAAAAAAAAGTTGCTTCAATTTCAATGGAACGCTTTCGTGACGAGTTTGTAAAAATGATGTCTTCTCCCAAACCTAGCATTGGCTTAAAAATGATGGAAGAATGCGGCATTTTAGATATTTTTATTCCAGAATTAAAACCTTGTCGAAACTGTATTCAGTCAGATGACAGAGGCTATCATAATTTTGATGTAATGGACCACAATCTTTATGCCTGCGATGGAGCCCCAAAAGAAAAGCCTTTAGTAAGAATTGCAGCCCTATTTCATGATATTGGAAAACCAAAAAGTAAAACCCAGACAGTTGAAAACGGACTTACAATTTTCCATTTCTTTAATCACGAAAAATATTCTGCAGAAATTGCCAGAACCATTATGACTCGTCTTAAATTCAGTAACAAAGAAATTGACCATGTTTGCCATTTGATACTTAATCATATGTTCTATTACGAACCAAACTGGACTAATGCTGCCGTAAGACGATTTTTAGTAAAAGTTGGTTCTGAAAACCTTGAAGATTTAATCGATTTACGACTGGCAGATATGTATGGAAAATACAACGAACCTGTTCGTATACATGATACAAAATCTTGTGACCTTTTAATTGAACTTCAGGAAAGAATTAAAGAAATTGAAAATGAAAAAAATGCTTTATCTCTGAAAGACCTTGCCGTAAACGGAAAAGATCTTATACAAGCAGGAATTCCAGCCGGTAAAAAACTTGGAATCATCTTAAATCAACTTTTTGACTGCGTATTGGAAGACCCCGCTATTAATGATAAAGAAAAACTTTTGAAAGTTGCATTGAATTTAAAATAAAAAACCGGACTTTCTACAAGTCCGGTCCTCGTTTATCTTTTTTTTATATACACATATTCATTCGTTCGCGAACTTCTGCAAGTGTCTGCTGAGCAATTTCGCGAGCCTTAGCAGAACCTTCAAGTAACACCTTACGAATGTAGTCAGGATTCTTTTCAAGTTCAGCACGTTTTGCACGTAAAGGACGAAGAGTTTCGTTCAATGCTTCAGTCAAAGTGTTCTTGAGCATTCCTCCTCCACCTTCGCCAATCCTTGAAGCAATAGCGGCAGGTTCTTCACCAGTACACAGAGAAATCAGCATTAAAAGATTAGCAACTTCAGGACGATTTACAGGATCATAAGTAATCAATCTTTCCTGATCAGTTTTAGCTTTCTTAATCAGTTTTGCTGTTTCATCTTCTGTAGCAGAAAGCATAATTGTGTTATTGCGTGATTTTGACATTTTCTGAGAACCATCAAGTCCCATAATCATTGGAGTTTTTGACAGTAAAACTTCTGGCAATGGGAAAATTGGCTCTTTACCAACATCTGTACAGAATTTTTTATTAAAACGGCTTGCAATTGTACGTGTCATTTCAATATGTGGAAGCTGGTCTTTTCCGGCTGGAACAACATTTCCCTTACAGAAAAGAATATCTACAGCCTGGTGTACAGGATAAGTATACATTCCGGCATTTACGTTTGTAAGACCGGCAGACTGAATTTCTTCTTTTACAGTTGGGTTACGGCTCAATTCAGCATTTGAAACCAAAGTAAGGAAAGGAATCATAAGCTGATTTGCTTCAGGAACATATGAATGAGGATAAATGATTACGTCCTGCTTTTCAGGATCAATTCCCGCTGCAAGATAATCTATTACAAGTTCTTTTGTATTCTGTGAAATTTTATCAAAAGCATCATGATCTGTTAAAACCTGGTAGTCTGCAATCAAAATCATTGTTGGAACACCCAAATTTGCAAGGCGAACACGATTCTGCAAAGAACCAAAATAATGTCCAATGTGAAGACGGCCTGTTGGTCTATCACCAGTTAGAACTCTGTATTTTTTAGGATTTTTGATTAAATCTTCTTCAAGTTTTTTACTGCGTTCAACAGCAGCCTCATAACTTTTGTTAATATCAGTATACTGAATTTCTTGACTCATGAATTTTATCCTTACTAAAAAACCTTATCTTTTTTATATTCTTTTTGTTATTATATAAAGAAACATACAGTCTTTCAAGAAATACCTTTGAGATTGATGTTATTTTCCTAATGACAGCATTTTCTATAATGTTTATAATAAAAGATTATGAAAGCTATTGATGTATTTCAAGATTGGCTAGATGATTACTTAAATTTTGAACGCAACCCCAAAAAAGAAATTTTTTGGCTAGATACAATTGATTTTTTGTGCAAACGCTTTGACAATCCCCAGGACTTTGCCCCATGTGTTCATGTTGCCGGCTCTAAAGGTAAAGGTTCAGTATCAAGAATGATCGCCTGCATTTTGGAAGAAGCAGGTTACAAAGTTGGTTTATATTCTTCACCACATATTTCTGATTTTAGGGAAAGAATCGCTAGTCCAAGTTCATTTTTACCAGAAGAAATTTACGAAAAAACTATAAAGGAAATGCAGCCGGCCATAGACTCTATCATTCCAGAAAATCTACCTGCAGGCCGTCCCCTAACCTGGTTTGAATTAGTTACCCTCTATGCATTCTTATGTTTTAGAAATGCAAAGGTTGACTGGTCAGTTTATGAAGTTGGAATGGGTGGACGTCTTGATGCAACTAATGTATTACGTCCAAAAATCTGCTGTATTACACCGATTGAATTGGAACATACTGAATTTCTTGGCGATACAATTGAAAAAATTGCTGCCGAAAAAGCTGGCATTATTAAAAACTGCACACCAGTAGTAATTGCTCCACAGCTAAAGGAATCTGTAAAAATTGTTTTAAGGGAAAAAGCAATTACCCGCCATGCACCTTTTTATTTTGTTGAAGATATAATCAGCCATTCCTTCTACAAGTTTAACGAAAAAAACAAAAAGATGACCATTCATCTTGAGAGCGAAATTTTTAACAGGCCTTTGGAAACTCAAATGCACCTTCTTGGAAAAATGCAGGCCCAGAACGCCGCCCAAGCCGCAATCACTGTTAAAAAGATTTTTCCTAATCTTGATGAAGAAATAATTGAAAGAGGACTTGCAAAAGCCCGTTTACCAGGTCGTTTTGAAATAATAGAAAAACTTCCAGGTTACCAGGGACTTCCTGCTGTAATTTTAGATGGAGCCCACACCTTAAACAGTGTAAAACTTACAATCGACACTTTTAATAAACTCTACGGCGAAAAAAAGGTAAACCTGCTCTTTGCCTGTGCTGCAGATAAAGATGTAGAAGATATGGCCAAAATATTTAAATATCGTTTTGAACATATTTACATTACCAGACCTGGAGAAAAAAAAGAGTCTAATCTTGAAAAGGAAATTCAAGCTTTTAAAGATGCAGAACTAAAATTTACAGCTGATCCAGACTTTAAAAAGATGATAAAGACCGCTTTCGAAGATTCTGCCAAAAACGCTTCCTTGTTACTTATAACAGGTTCATTCTATCTGGTAGCAGAAGCAAAATCTTTTATCGACAAACTTTCTGAATAACTGGGAATTAACCTTGCCGCATAAAACGACAAGGCCCAGTTAAATCTATTTTATAATTTTTTCTACACGCTTAAGCGAAGTTAATACTTCGTAAGATATTGTCTTACCAAGCTTTGCCAGATCATCGGCTGTATTAATAGCACCACTTTCTTTTGGTCCAAAAATAACTACACGATCCCAAAGCTTTACATCAGGATTATCTTTTCCAATATCGACCATACACTGGTCCATACAAATACGGCCAACAACAGGGTAATTTTTGCCATTGATTGTTACTTTAAGACCTGGAGAAAAACGTCTCAAAAGTCCGTCTGCATACCCAATTGGAAGAACTGCTATATCAGTTTCTTTTTTACAAGTCCATGTACGTCCATATGAAGCAGATTTACCAGCAGGAAATCGTCTTATGGCAACAACTTTTGTTTCCAAAGAAAGGCATGGCTTCAAATCAATATTAAAACCCTTCGACTGTAAGTAATCTTTAGTAATCTGATCAGGATAATAACCATATGCAATTATTCCGGGACGAACCATTCCCATTTGAACTTCCGGATTATTAAGAAGTCCTGCACTAGCTTCACAAGAACAGATTCCAGGATCAATTCCCTCTGCTTTTACATTTTCTACAGCTTCCTTAAAGGCCTTAAACTGTTCATAAGTGTATTTTTGATCTTCATCACTTATAGAATCAGAAACAGCAAGATGTGTACACATACCGGCCAGTCTTAAATGCTTCGACGCCTGAATCAATTTTGCTTCTTTACCCGCATCACTTGGATAAGTTCCAATTCGCCCCATTCCAGTATCAACAGCAAGAAATACATCGAATTTTTCATCGCCAGAATAATAGACATCAGCTTCATCACTTAAACACTTAATATATTCTTCTGAAAATACAAGTGGTGTAATATGGTATTTAAAGAAATCTGTCATTTCTTCTGGAGTTGCAAGACTAAGCATTAATATATTTGCTTTTGAAATATTATTTTCTCTAAGTTCAATTCCTTCATCAACAGAAGCAACGGCCAGATATTCATAGCCCAGTTCTTCTGCAATTCTGGAAGTTAAAACTGCATTATGACCGTAAGCATCAGCTTTTACAGCTAAACAGAGTTTCACATTTGGATTAACGTAATTTCTAATTTGTTCAAGATTGTATTTTAAATTGTCTTTATATAAAAAGGCTTTTGTGCATCTATTCATTATTTGCCCCACCCTTTAAAAATCGTAAAAGAGTTTAACACTTATAACCTTTTTTTCGCAATATCCCATTGTAAAAAGTCCTTATATTGAATAAAATAGCTTTACAGTGGGATTTATTTATGAAAGTAACTAAACTTATTTTTTCATGTATTATTTTATCAACTTTTTTAATTTCTTGTGCAAGCACTAATTCAAATCAAGAAAATTCTAAAACACAAGCTCCAGACATTTCTTCCGAAAGAGAAGAAAAATCAAATAGCAGACAAGATTCTGAATCAGATAAATTTATTAAGAGTTTAGAAGGAATTAATATTAGTTTTACAAAAAGCCCTAAAGCTACAAATATTAACAAAAATTTTAACAGCTCTTTTGATTTTACAGTCAAAGATAAATCTGGAAATACTCTTGCAAATTACCCTTTAACTATTTCATACCCTTCTTCAAAAGAAAATGGCGAAATTCTTTATAACGAAATTGACATAAAAACTGATGCAAACGGAACTTATTCATACACTGCAGAAACTCCTAAATTTTCTGCAAATACAACACTTGCCGTTTACCCAACACCAATTGATTATTCAGATAAAGTAATTGATGCAGCCGTAAGTTACAGAGCTGAAGCTGAATGGAAAGTTAAATCTGACATAATCACAAAAGGTGCCGTTTTATTCATCTGGGACTTTAATGAAAAAAATAAACCAATAAATAACTCATATGATATTCTTTCTGAATTTAGAACTAGAGGAATGTCCATGGTTGGTAATGCTCCAATTAATGAAACTTCTTACATTGGAAAACCTCTATCAACCTTATACAAAGAAAATTACGAAATTATTGAAACAGCATATGGTTATTTAATTGTTGGAACAGTAAAATTTGCAAAACCTGTTGCCCCTGTTGACGATCAGTACTCTTGTACATTAATTGCCGACATTCAGGCAGTAGATATGAAAAATGGCAAACTTATTTATTCTTCAACTTTCGAACACGAAGCAAGAGGTAAAAACTGGAATGCATGTGTTTCTAAAGCTAAAGAAGAATTAGCAACTACAGTAGTAGACGCCCTTGTTTATGGGCTTTAATTCATACTTTTAGGAGTTTATATGATTTACACAGATACAAGAGATAGCAGTATCAAGGCTGATTTTAAGACTGCTGTTATGGGCGGAATGAACCAGAAGACTGGAGGTTTATACATTCCTGTAGAATTTCCAAAACTTGATAAATCATTATTAAATAAAGATCCAGCTCCATCATTTAGAGATGTAGCTTTTAATATGGCAAAACCTTATGTTGAAGGTGAAATTCCAGATGGAGATTTGGCTGCAATTATTCAGGATGCATATCCATTCCAGCCAAAAATTGTTCCATTAGATTCAGTTTCATATGTAATGGAACTTTTCCACGGTCCAACTTGTGCCTTCAAAGATTTTGGAGCACGTTTTATGGCTCGTGTAATGTCTTATTTCAATAGAAACGAAGATACTCCACTCCACATTTTAGTTGCAACTTCAGGAGATACAGGATCTGCTGTAGGAAGTGCCTTCCATGGTGTTTCAGGACTTGATGTTACAATTTTGTACCCAGATGGAAAAATCAGTCCATTACAGGAAAAACAACTTTCTACATTTACAGGAAATGTCAGAGCACTTAAGGTAAAAGGAACTTTTGATGACTGTCAGAAGCTTGTAAAAACAGCCTTTACAGATACAGAACTTCGTGGAAAACTCCGTCTTTCATCTGCAAACTCAATCAACATTGCTCGTCTTCTTCCTCAGTCTTTCTACTATATGTACACTGCTCTTACAGTAAAAAATCGCTGTAAGATTGACAATAAGATTTTAGACCCTGCAATTATTATGGTCGTTCCTTCTGGAAATTTCGGAAACCTTACTTCTGGTTTAATCGCTAGAGAAATGGGTGCTCCAATCGAAGGTTTTACAGCCGCAACAAATACAAACAAAACAATTCCAGACTGGATTGCAAGTGGTGAATATAATGCCCGTCCATCTGTAGAAACATATGCAAATGCAATGGATGTAGGTGCTCCAAGTAATTACGAAAGAATCAAGGCTATGTACTCTCTTGAAGAAGTTCGCCATCTTTTTGCTTCATACTGGCAGGATAATGATGGAATTATCAAAGCAATTCAGGAATGTAAAGATAAAACTGGCTATACAATTGATCCTCATGGAGCTATTGGATTTGCAGCTTGGGAAAACATCAAAAACGGTGGTATGGAAGCTCTTGTAAATGGTCAGAAAAATGATCCTAACAAACCAGGACTTACTCCAAGCATTCCTGACTGGGCTAACAAAGTTATTAATAAAGAAGCTGTTGGCGTTATTCTTGAAACTGCATCTCCTGCAAAATTTGGAAAGATTGTTACAGATGCAACTGGACACGAACCACCAATGCCTGCACGTCTTGAAGAAGTTATGAGACTTCCAGACAGAGCAATTCCTATGGAAAATGATTACAATCAGTTTAAGGACTGGTTACTTGCAAATCTCTAGGAGCTCTTAGCACCAGGACTTGTATATGGGAAAAGTTAATAAAGTATTACTTATAATTTTAATTTCATTAATTACTTTATTTCTTCTTTGCGTACTTGGACTTCGTTTATATTTTAGAATGCCAGTTCGCTCTTTTTATAAAGTAAGTGATAAAGAATTTGTAATACCTGGAACTAACAAAGGCTTTGTAGCACAAGGCCTTACCTATTCGGAAAATGATAAAAACTTTTATATGACCGGATATATGAAAGATAATTCTGCAAGTCCTATCTATATCATAAATAAAGATTCTAAAAAGCTTATTAAAAAGGTTTTGATTTCAAATCCTGATGGATCAGCTTTTACAGATCATTGTGGCGGCTTTACCATTTACCACAATAAAATTTATCTTGCAGGTGGTGAAGACTGCTGTCTTTATGTAATTGATAAAAACAATATTGATAAGGCTGAAAACGCTTCTTTTATTGCTTACGAAGATATTATTTCCTTAAAAACAGAAAATGATTACATAGGTGTTGCTTTTGTTAATACCTATGATGATTTACTCATTGCGGGAGAATTTTACCGAGAACCTCAATATCCAACACTGCAAGGACACGAAATAACTTGTGCAGATGGTAAAAACAAAGCTTTTGCACTGGCTTTTAAGTTAGATGAAAACAAGGCTATACCAGAAAAAGTTTATTCAATTCCAGGAAATGTTCAGGGAATGGAAATAACTCAGGATAAAATTTATCTTTCTACTTCATGGGGAACTTCTATTTCTCATATTTATATTTATGATTCTTCAAAAGTAAAATCCAACTCAAATTACAATGTTTTAGGCACAGAAGTTCCCTTATACATTCTTGACTCAACAAATCTTGAAAATGATATAAAGACTCCACCTATGTCAGAAGAAATAGTTCTTATTGACGGTAAACTTTATCAAGCTAATGAATCTGCTTCAAACAAGTATGTATTTGGCAAGTTTACAGGCGGAAAATATCTTTATTCATCATCATTCTAAAAAAAAACTCAAAAGACTTTTTACATCTTTTGAGTTTTTTTTGTTTATAGATTTTTTTCTTTATAAAGTAATAAGCCCTTTTTCTACCAGTTTATCCAGAATTATATTTACAATTTCTTCCGGAGTTTTATCATTTACATCTATAATAATATCAACAAAATTGTAGTCGTTATTGTCTATTCCATAAAAAGCCTTGTAACGACCAGTATCTTCGCGGTCTCTCATTGCAGTAAAATCTTTTATAGCCTGTAAATCTCCACCTTCACGGTTATAAACTCGTCTAGCCCGGGTTTCATCTGAAGCATAGAGATAAACTTTCAAATCGGCCTCTTTAAGCATCCAAATGGCAAGACGACTACCTAGAACACATGGTTCAGCGAGAGCAAGTTCTACCTGATGTTTATCAACATACTTATCGTAAGAATCATCATTTTTTGCAGCTTCAATTACCTGAGCAAGTGTCATATTTTTTTCAGCCGCAAGCTGACGGAAGGTATAATTTATAAGTTTTACTCCAAGTTTTTGTGAAAGCAAAGTTGAAACAGTTGTATTTCCACAACCAGACTTACCACTAATTGCTACACGAATCTCTTTATTTAAAGTCATACAAACTCCTTTTATAGCTTACTCTACATTTTTAGCCTGTTCTCTTATATTTTCCAGGCTGTCTTTGGCGGTAATAACCATTGCACCAACTTCGGCAAATTGATTTTTACTGCCAATAGTATTAATTTCACGATTCATTTCCTGACATATAAAATCTAACTTTTTACCAGGAACAGGATTATTTTCTAATTCATTTTTCATTGCCGAAATATGACTATTCAAACGTACAATTTCTTCATTAATTGTATATTTTACCAGCATGGCGGCAGTTTCTGTCATAATTCTGTTTTCATCGGCATGTTCACCCAAAAGTTCTTTAAACTTGCTTGTAATCTGTTCCTTAAAAATTTCTTCCATCTTCGGCTGCCACTCTACAAAGAACTTAGCACATTCTTCCAGTTTTGAAAGTTTTGCAAGCAAATCCTTTTTCATATTTTCCCCTTCACGGGTACGATCAGAAACAAAAGTTTTGAGAGCTGAATCAAAAAGAGGATCTATAAGGCCTTTGTACTTTTCTACATCATAAGATTTATTTGAATTCAAAACTCCAGGCTGACTTATAATCAAACTCAAAGGAATCTCTGTAGAATAACCGGTAGCCTGAGCAACTTTTTTAATTGCTTCCAGATAAGATTTTGCAACTCCTGTATCTGCAGAAATTTCTGTATCAGATTCAAGTTCTTTTACACGAATGTAAACATCAACCTTTCCGCGCAAAACTTTTTCAGAAATCTTATTACGATAGTAACTTTCAAGTTGATTTAAATATGGAGGAAGATTGATTGTTAAATCTAAAAATCTTGAATTAACTGATTTAATTTCTACAGAAACAACTGCAGTATCTCCAGATTTTTCTTCATAGGCATAGCCGGTCATTGATGTCATTTTTATTTACCCTCTTTTTCAAGCATATTTTTACAGTTTGCCAGATTTTCTTTTTGTTCTTTAGAAATTTCTGGATATTTTGGATCAATATCCTTCATTACATCCAGAATGACTTCTGACACAAGATATCTTGCAAACCATTTTTGATCTGCTGGTATTACATACCAAGGACAATCTTTTGTTGAAGTATTATTAATTGCTGCTTCAAAAGCTTCCTGGTATTTTTCAAAGAACTGACGTTCCTTAATATCATTTTCACTAAATTTCCAGTTTTTTTCAGGTCGATTTATTCTGTCCAAAAAGCGTTTTTTCTGTTCATCTTTAGAAAGATTAAGGAAAAATTTAATTACACGAATTGAATTTGCATGCAAATATTTTTCAAAACCTTTTATATCTGAATATTTCTGATCTATGTAATCTACTTTCTTTAAACGTTTTGGTAAATCATAATCCTTAAAAAATTCATGTACTTTTACAACCAGAACTTCTTCATAGTAAGAACGATTAAAAACCGCAATCTTACCCTTCATTGGCATATTTTTATGATAACGCCACAAAAAGTCATGACTTGCTTCATCGGCACTTGGACCTTTATAACTATAAACATCAATTCCAAGAGGATTAACCCCAGTCAGAACGTGTGATATAGTTGAATCCTTTCCACCAGCGTCGAGGGCCTGAAAACAAATTAAAACAGCTTCCTTATGTTCTGCATAAAGAGCACTTTGAAGCTGGGCAATTTTCTCTGAGTTTTTATGAGTCTTTTCTACAAGTTCTGCCTTATATTCTTCAAGACCATTAGAATCTGTTGGAGTTTTCTTTATCTTAAACTCTTTTGATCCGTCTACACGATAATTTGAAATCTTAATATCCATGATAAAACTCCTTTCTTCGTAATTTCAGAATAATTTTATCATAGATTTATTTATTCTCAAGAATTGCCTTACCAAGCTTCCAGTTATCTCCAGCTCCCATGGTAACAAAAAGATAGCCATCAGGATATTGTGATGAAAGAGGTTTGTTTAAAAGTTCTTCTGCCAAAGTTTTAGCATCAAGAATTTCTTCAAAATAGTACAAATTATCCTTATTTCCATTTTTGTACATTACAACTTCATCATACAAAGTCTTACCTGTAATTGAAAAATCAGCAGGATTTTCGCGGGCCGAAGAATAAATTTTATGAAGAATAACAATATCCGCAGAATCAAAACAAGCTGCAAATTCCTTGAGTAAGGCCTGAGTTCTGGAGTAAGTATGACTCATAAAATCAACAATAATTTTGCGTCCCTTATAAAAATCTCTGTAACCTTCAAGGGTAGTTTTTACAGCTGTAGGATGATGTCCATAATCATCTATAACTAAAACAGAATTTCCGTTTTTATTCTTAAACTGCCCTACAATTTCGCTGCGTCTTTTACCACCAGAAAACTTTGCCAGACCAAGACCAATTTCTTTTTCATAATCAAGAGGATTTTTACCGTATTCCTTCAAAAGCTGGCATACCAAAGCAAGTGCGGCAAGAGCATCCATAACCTCATGTTTTCCAGGCATTTTAAGATACATTTCCTTATTAAAAAGGCCTGCCTTAAAGCGGTTTTCCTCATTTTCAACCTTACCAAAAGTAAGTTTATAATCTCCATCAGCCTTAGTTCCATAAGGAATTAGATTGATATCGGATCGTTTAGTTTTTACGATTTCTGCTACCTCGCATGCACCTTTATCGTCAGCACAGTAAATTAAATCTCCGTCCTGAGGAAGTTTACATACATAATCAACAAAAGCATCTCTAATATCATTGTAAGTTGGATAATAATCTTCATGATCTGATTCTACAGAAGTTAAAATAATTTTTTGAGGACAGAAAGACATAAAATGCCTCTGGTACTCACAAGTTTCAGCAACAAAAATAGATTTTTCTGAATTTTTAATTAACGGAGATGTATAAGTACAAGTTCCTCCAAAAGAATTAATAATAGAACCTGCCAAAACCTGACTTGGTAAATCAATTTCTTTTAAGATTGTACCAACAAGACCTGTGGTAGAAGTTTTTCCATGAACTCCGCAAACTCCGCAGGAATATGCTCTTGAACTGTAGGAACCAAGAGCCTGGGTATATAAAAGACAAGGAATGCCTCTTTTTTGAGCTTCAATTAAATCTGGATTTTTATCATGTTTATAAGCTGAAGAATAAATTACATAATCAACTTTATCATTAATGTTATTTGCTGAAAAAGGAAGAGCCTTTAAGCCAAGTTTTTCTATAATTTCATCGGTGTAAAAACGTTCAGAAACATCAGAACCTGTAATTATAGCCCCTTTATGATAAAGAATTTCTACAAGGGCAGCCATTCCTGTTCCCTTGATTCCAACAAAATGAATATGAAGGCCAGACAAATTTTCTGGCAAAGAAGTAGTATTTTCCATAATATACGAATGCCTTTCATAAATTATAACGAATATATAAAAAAAAATCACTGAGAAGCAACGCATCCCAGTGACTGATGATGTAAACTATTATAAACAGGAGGAAACCTGATTTATACCAAACTTAAATAAATCTGATCTGCAAGACCAAAACCTGCATTTTTTGTCATTGAAGTAGCATATTCATCATAGAGCATATCTTCATAGGTCTGTTTTGCAAAATCAGATTCCTGACTTTTCATTACTGTTTTACGCATTGCCGAAAGCATTTGCTTAACAAAGTAACTTTCTAATTCCATTGATTTTTCATACAATTCTGAGGTGCGGTCAATTGTTTTCTGATGAACATGTGGATTAGACTGATTGATAGCGGCACCAACAGGAGCAGAAACTTTATCTTTTGAAGATGTATAAGTTCCACTAAAACCTGAAGAATAATCTCCGTTTAAGCGTCCATTTTCTGCAATCTGTTCAGAAGAAACAGTTCCCCTTCCGTCATTCTGAGACTGCATTCTTTTTATCAAATCTGAAAACTTTGTAGAATCAGCATTATTTTTTGCAGAAGCAAGAGCCCCCTGCCCATTTGTAATTTCACTAAATGTATTTGAAACTAATCCAACGTTCATACTAAATTCCCCTAAAACCTATCACCCAACACCTAAAACCTAGCACCTAGCACCTAGCACCTAGCACCTAAAACCTAGCACCTAGCACCTAAAACCTATCACCTAGTACCTAGCACCTAGAACCTAGAACCTATCACCTAGCGTTTCAGGCTTACCGCTGTCTGCAGCATTGAATCTGATGTCTGAATTGCCTTACTATTGAATTCATAGGCACGCTGAGCTACAATCATCTGTACCATTTCATTAACGACAGAAACGTTAGACATTTCAAGGAATTTATGTCTTGTATCACCAAATCCATCATATCCAGGGCGACCTGCAATTGCTTCACCACTTGCTGAAGTTACCTTAAAAAGATTGTCACCTTCGGCCTGTAAACCAACTGCATTTGGGAATCTGTACAATTCCAGCTGACCAACTTCAACAGGATCATTTCCACCATTTACTTTTACAGAAACTAAACCTGTCTGAGTAATATTCAAAGTAGAAACATCGTATCCTTCTGGAAGAATAATTTCAGGAATTACACGAAGACCATTATTTGTTACAAGCTGACCATTTGAATCAACTTTGAAAGAACCATCTCTTGTATATGCATAAGATCCGTCGTATTTTTGAACGCGGAAGTAACCTTCACCAACGATAGCAACATCTGTATCAACACCAGTATTCTGCAAAGAACCCTGAGTCATAATTCTCTGTGTTGCACCAATTTTTACACCAGTACCCTGCTGAATTCCAACTGGAGTAACAGTATCTTCTGTAGCAGGAGTTCCTGCCAGTTTTACATTCTGATAAACTAAATCTTCAAATTCTACACGCTGCTGTTTATAACCAGTTGTATTTACATTTGAAAGGTTGTTTGAAATTGCGTCAATGTTTGACTGCTGTCCGTTCATGCCTGTTGCGGCTGTCCAAAGTGATCTAACCATTTTTTACCTGCTCCTATGAAAGCTGTGCTACTTTCTGCCAGAGAGTAGACATCATTGAATCTTCAGAAGTGATTGTTTTCTGATTTGCTTCATAAGCACGGTTTACTTCAATCATCTGAACCATTTCATTTACTACATTAACATTTGAAGTTTCTGAATAGCCCTGTAAAAACTTAGGTCGTTCATTTCCTTCTGCAATGTGAGCAGGACCAGCAATATCATTTGTAGAATAGAAACTTTCTCCCATTTTTTTGAGGTAACGTTCATTATCAAAACGAACTACCTTAAAACGGTCAATTTCTGTTCCATCTTCTGATTTAGAAATAATTCCATCTTCATTGATTGTAAATTTATCATCATCAACAAAGATATAACCATTTTCTCCAAGAACCGGATATCCATCTTTTGTTTCAAGAATTCCTTCTTTTCCAATAAGAAAGTTTCCGTTTCTGGTGTAACGTTCACCAGCTGGAGTGTCTATAACGTAAAAACCTTTACCACTTAAAGCAGCATCAGTTTTTGTATTTGTAATTTTGAAAGAGCCCTGGGCAAAATCAATATAATTTTCATTTGTTTCTACACCAAGACCAAGTTTACCAATAACAGGAGCTGCTTCTGCAGAACCTTCATTAGTATGGTAAACACCATCTAAATTTGTTCTACGAATTAAAAGTTCTGGAAAAGACTTTGAAACTGTAATATCTCTTTTATAACCGGCTGTATCAACATTTGCCAGATTATTTGCAATAGCATCAAGTCTGTTCTGCTGGGCATTCATTCCAGATGCACCAGTGTACCAACCACGAATCATTTTTTCCTCCATTAATTAATTTGTTTACATCTATTTTAATAATCGGAAAGCCAAAAAATTTGTTTAGAAAAAAGATTTGATTATGATTAAATCTTATGATATTCTATTGATAGTTAATCTATCACCCTAACTGTACAACTATCACATTTATTTTCAAAGAGGCCTTTTTATGAATTACATTCAAAGAATACCTTACCTTAAGCTTGCAGTACTATTTACAATTTCACTCACTCTATTCACAACTTCCTGCAAAAACGAAACAGAAGATGCAAAAATCGATTTAACAAAAAACTGGACTTATACAACAAAAAAAAATGCACTTCCAGATGATTTCCAATCTTTTGATGATAAACTTTTAGCAAATCTTGAAAACTTAGTTCCAGACCAGTACGGTTACATCTGGCTGAAAAAAACTTTTACGATTCCAGACAAACTAAAAGATCAGAACCTTGGAGCCTACCTTGGACGAATCAGTCTGGCAGATGAAACCTACATAAACGGAGCTTACATTGGTGGTAAAGGCCATTTTCCAGATCACGAATTCAGTGCCTGGAATACAGCCCGTTTCTACACCATCCCAAAGAAAATTCTCAGAGATGGTGAAAATGAAATCTTTATAAAAATCTGGGTAAATGGTGAAGGTTCAATTGTTTCAAATCCATTTATAAGCACAGTAAAAACTGCAGAAAAAGCTGCCGCAAAAGAAGATTTCTGGAACAGTAAAATCAACCTCATTTTCTCTTTTGCCATGCTCATAATTGCCGCCTACCACCTGATGCTTTATTTCAAGAACAAAGAAGTAAAAGACAATCTGGTTTTCGCCCTTCTGAACATTTTTTCAGCCCTTTACCTGTGTGTTTTCTTTTACGACAATCTCCCACTGGATTTTGGTGAAAAAGTATCTTTCCTGATTTTCCAGAAAATCTTTTCAAATTCCATGCCATTCTTCCTTGTCTACATGATTACAAGTTTCATATCAAGCTTTGTCCACGCAAAAGAATATAAAGCCATAAAAATTATAAGAAGGATTCTTTTGATTGCTCCTGTTGTAATCATTCTTTTTGCTCCAAATTACAGAAGTCTCCGCTCAATGAAGTGGACATTTATGATGATTATTCCTCAAATGATTTACATTTTATTCATCATAATAAAGGCCTTTATACGAAAAGAAAAAGATGCAGCTATCCTGCTTTTAGGATTTTCACCACTCTTTGCTACATTCTTAATTGATATCATTGTGCACAACATATTAAAGAATTACAATTTTCCATACATTATTTCGATTGGCTGGCAGATTGTAATTATCAGTCTTCTCTTTATTCTTGCAAACAGATTTGTAAATTCTAAAAAACAGGTTGAATACTTAAACAAAAATCTTGAAAACAAGGTTGAAGAAAGAACAAAAGCACTCTCAGAATCTAATGCCAAACTTTCAGAAACAAACAGCAAACTTGAATCAACAAACAATCAGCTTACAGAAGCAAAAAGAAAGGCTGATAGAGACATGAAACTTGCCATGAATGTTCAGAACGCCTTTTTTAATCCATCTTTACCTCATTTTAAGAATTGGGATTTAGTTTACACTTTTAAACCGGCTGCAGGCGTTTCCGGAGATCTTTACGACTTTTTCCACGATTCAAAAGATTTACAGGGCTTAGGATTATTTGATGTTTCTGGCCACGGAATTGCATCAGGACTTGTAACTATGCTTGCAAAAACTGTAATTGATAAAAAATTCCGCGAAGGCAACAATCAGTCTCTTTCAAAAGTCATGTCTGAAATAGACAAGCAGATAAAAGAAGATAAGGGTGATATTGAAAACTACCTGACAGGAATTCTTTTAAGAATTAATGATAATAAAATCGAATTTATCAATGCAGGCCATCCAACAGCCTATATCAGAACTGCCAGAAACGGTAAATGTCATCCTATTGAAGTAAAAGATTACTCAAAAAGAAATTCAATAATTGGTGTAAACACACTGGATAAAGATTTTACAACCCTTAAATTTTCAATGCAAAAAGGAGACTGTTTAATTTTATACACCGACTGTCTGAATGAATCTGTAAATAAAAACGGAGAAGCTTTTGGCGAAGAAAGAATTATCCAGGCTTTTGAAAATTCAGGAATTGGTAGTGCAAAAAGTAAACTCGATTACATTCTTTCAAGATTTTACAAGTTTACAGAAGGAACTGAAATTAAAGATGATCTTACAGTCATAGTTTTACAGTACGTTCCTTAAGCATTTTACAAAATATACGGAATTTTCTAAAAAACTTTGCAAATACATGTTTTCGGACTTATAATCATTTGTATAGCAAAATTTTTATTGCAAAAAAAATGTATCATCTAAAGGAGTTTTTCTATGGCAAATACAGAACCAAGAGTCCTGGCTATCATCTTAGGCGGTGGTAAAGGAACCAGACTTTATCCTCTTACAAAGGAACGCTCAAAACCGGCCGTTTCTTTTGGTGGAAAATACAGAATCGTTGATATTCCAATTTCAAACTGTATCAACTCAGGTTATAAAAAGATTTATCTGTTAACTCAGTTCAATTCAGCTTCTTTACACTTACACATCACAAATTCATACAACTTTGACCGTTTCTCAGGTGGTTTCGTAGAGATTCTTGCCGCAGAACAAACTTTGGAACATTCAGGATGGTATGAAGGAACAGCAGATGCAGTTCGTAAAAACTTCATCCACTTTAAGACACAGAAACCAACCCATTACATCATTCTTTCAGGTGACCAGCTTTATAAGATGGACCTCAGAGACTTTATGAACAAACATATTGAATCAGGAGCTCAGATTACAATCGCAACAACTGCAGTAAATCGCCGCGATGCTTCAGGCTTTGGAATCATGAAGATTGATGAAAAGAACAATGTAAAAGCATTTATGGAAAAACCAAAGCCAGATTTAAATATTGACGACTGGAAAATTCCTGCAGACGCAAGAGGCGATCTTCCACCAGAAAAAGAATTCCTTGCTTCAATGGGTATTTACATTTTTAATGCCGAAACATTGGAAGAAATGCTGGGCGGAGAAAACGAAAAATACACAGACTTTGGTAAAGAAATTCTCCCTCTCGCAATTGGCAAAAAGAAGATTAATTCTTACATCTTCAATGGTTATTGGGAAGATATCGGAACTATCCGCAGTTTCTATGAAGCTAACATTGCCCTTACAGAAGGCTATCCAGAATTCGATTTCTACGGCAACACAGCTCCAATTTACACTCACATGAGAAACTTACCTCCTTCAAAGATTAATTCTGCAACTATCAACAGTTCTTTAACTTCAGAAGGATGTATCATCACAGGATGTAATTTAAATCATTCTGTAATTGGTGTACGTTCTATTATTGAAAACGGAACTGAACTTGACGGTGTAATTATGATGGGTGCCGACTATTATGATGATGAAGCCGAAAAAATTGAAAACCGCAAAAAAGGCATTCCATGCACCGGAATTGGAGAAAACTGCAAGATTGCAAAAACAATTATCGATAAAAATGCAAAAATCGGTAACAACTGTAAAATCGGCGTAAGTGGAAAGAAATACGAAGATGGAGACCACGGTTCATTCTACAGTGCAGACGGAATCATTGTTATTCGCAAAAATGCAGTAATTCCTTCTGGAACAGAAATTTAGTCTTAGGAATAATAAATGCCTGACATGTATGATAAATTAGGAGATTTACTTAATGAAGCATTAGATTCAGGCTATATTCCACAAGAAAATAAAGAAAAAAAAGAAGACTGGAAACAAGAAGATTTAGATTCAAGAAAAACTAAATCTTTCGATTCCAGTCTTTTTTCTTTTAACTTTTTTGAAAATCAGGTTAAAAACGAAAAAAATAAAGTCGAAACAGACAATAATAACCAGGAAAATCAGAAAAAATCAGAAAAAATAAAAGTAAAAATCTTAAAAAAAGAGCAAATTTCTAATGCTCAGGTAATAAAAATGCATAATTATACAAATTTTATGCAATTTCCACCCTATATTCAAAAAGCTCTAACCACACTAGATATAGCGTACCCTGTAAACAAAGAAATAATCAAACAGAAATACAGGTTTTTACTAAAGAAGAACCATCCCGACACAAAAACTACTATACAAACCTCAGATAATGTCAACTTTTCTAGACGCTTATCAATAGATCAGATAAAAGAGGCTTATAAAATCCTTTGTACTTACTTTGAAATTGAATAAAAGTATTATTTTGTATACATCTTAATACATTGTATAAAATTTTATACTAAGCTTTATTTTCCCATTCTTCAATTTTTCTGTGTAGAGTCTTTCTTCCAATTCCTAAAATATCAGCTGTCTTAGATTTATTATTATTGTTAGCCGCAAGATTTTCTTGAATGATAATTTTTTCAGCCTCTTCCATTGTAATACCTATTGGAATTGAAATAGTTTTTTCTTCACTCTGTGCTCTGATTGAAGAAGGTAAATCTTCCATTTTAATTTCATCCCCAGTGCACATTACAACTGCACTTTCAATACAGTTTTTTAGTTCTCGAATATTTCCAGGCCAATTGTATTTTATAAGAGCTGATTTTGAACGATTGTCAAAGCCCTTTATATTTTTTTCATTTTCAATATTAAACTCTCTAAGGAAGGAATGCATAAGCAAAGGAATGTCATCCTTACGTTCCCTCAAAGAAGGCATTTCGATTCTTACTACATTCAGACGGTAATACAGATCTTCCCTAAAACGACCTGCCTTAACTTCATCTTCCAAATTTCTATTTGTAGCAGCAACTACTCTTACATCAACCGAAATTGTTTTTTCGCCACCAACTCTTTCGAATTTTTTTTCCTGAAGAACCCTTAAAAGTTTTACCTGAGTTGCCTGATTAATTTCTCCAATTTCATCAAGAAAAATAGTACCGCCATTGGCCAGTTCAAAACGCCCCTTATGCTGAGCTTCTGCACCTGTAAACGCACCTTTTTCAAAACCAAATAATTCACTCTCTAAAAGACTTTCAGATAAGGCTGCACAATGAACAATTACAAATGGAGCCGAAGCTCTTGAAGACTGTTTGTGAATTGCATTAGCTACAAGTTCTTTACCAACCCCCGATTCACCTGTAATTAAGACATTAGCTTTTGTAGGAGCCGCTTTCTCTATCATTGTTCTAACTCTATTGAGTTCAGAACTTTTTCCAATCATTTCCAGAGAATTATTTTGGTTAAGAAGTTTTTCTTTTAACTCTTTATTTTGTTGGGCAAGTTCCTTTCCTCTAAGTGCATTTTTTACAACAATATTCAGATGATCCAAATCTAAAGGTTTTGTCAAAAAATCAAATGCACCGGCTTTAATTGCTTCAGTTGCATCATCAATGCTTCCATGCCCTGTAAGAACGATGATAGGTATACCAGGATATTTTGTAGTTACCTGTCTTACAACTTCCTGACCAGACATTCCGTCCATTTTTAAATCAGTAATTACAAGATCTATACTTTCATTTTCAATAATTTCAAGACCTTCTTTTCCACTGCCGGCGGCTTTTACATTGTAGCCTTCTAGTTCAAAGTTATCAGCAAGTCCATTACGAATGTTTTCTTCATCATCAATTGTGAGTATTGTTAAATTTGACATAAAATCTCCTGACCGTAAAATAGCCTAGTTCTAGGATTAGTTATATTCTTAATGTCTGATCAGTCCTACCTTAGGCTAAAAGCTTTGTATCCTTCTGAGGTATTGGGAAGGATAATGTGAAAGTTGTACCTACATTTTCTGTTGAATCAACAAGAATATCTCCAGAAAACTCCTTAACAATTTTATAAACCATAGTCATACCAAGCCCTGTTCCGTTTGCCTTAGTTGTGTAATAAGGTTCAAATATTTTTGAAAGAGTTTCTTCCGACATCCCGCATCCATTATCAGAAATCTTTATTACAATTTTATTATCTTCAAGACTACTTTGTATAGAAAACATAGGTTCAACATTTTCATTAATACATGAATTTTCCTTACACTCTGGGTATTTAGCCTTTATAGCCGCAAGAGAATTTTGTGAAAGATTGATAAAGACTTCCCTAAAAAGTTTTTCATCCAGCATGATTCTTTGCGATTTTCCAGAAGGATCAAAATTCATTTTTATACCAGATTTATTGAACTCAGGTTTAAGAAATACTACCAGATCAGAAAGAATCTTATCAGGATCTTTTAATTCAAGTGTAGCTTTTACGGGCCTTACCGCAGTTAAAAAATCCATTACCAGCTTATTCAAATGTTCTATTTCTTCGTTTACTACATCAATATGATCTTCTACAAACTTTTTACCAGGCAAAACATCCTGATTTTCCCTAGCCTTTTTTATAGCCTTTTGAATAAGCTGAATATGAATAGAAATTGCACCTAATGGATTTTTTATTTCATGGGCCATTCCTGCCGCAAGATTCGTAAGATTTGCCAGATTTTCCATTCTATGCATCAAGACTTCCTGATTTTTCTTTTCAGTTATATCACGAATAATGATGATGGAGCCGTTGAATTTATATTCATGCACCAGAGGCGAAATAGTTATTGAAACAAAACGAATGGATCCTCCGGAAGTAATTGTAGAAAATTCCTCCGAAGAATTAGTTATCTGCTTTTTGGCACAATTTTCCAGAAAAGAAGCAATATCTTCATCATCAATATAGGTCCAAATAGGATATTCAGACTTTTTTGCATCTGCTAAACGCCCCTTAAAAGGCAATCTGCTTTCTGCAATTGTATTGTTTCTTTGCAAAATGAACTTGTTATCAAGAATCAGAATACCAGAAGATAAAGAATCTATAATTGACTTATAACTTTTATTTTCATCAATTACATCATCAAAAAGTTCCAGAATTTGTTCTTTTGAAAGTTTATCAACCTTTTGAGAAATTCTTTTTACGTAATTATTCATTTTACCTGAAATACTCCTTCATTAAGGATATTTATGTGAGACATGTCCCTTAATAAAATTTCAAAAGCAGCCTGAGGTTTTTGATTATACAAAGTGATATTGTCCCAGCATTCTCTTAATAATGTCATGCATTTAGCACTTGCTTCCGAACCTTTCTGACTATAAAGCAAGGGTCTTTGAAGTTCCGTTAAATTCATCAAAAATATTTTTAATACAATTCTTGGGTAAAAATCTTCACAATTTTTAACCATTTTGCTTAAATCTGGGATTTTTCTATTACAAATTGCATTATAAAAATTCTTTGCTTCTTCTTTTATTGTTTGAGGAGAAACTGTTAGATATGATAAAAGGAAATCCTGGATATTACTTTGCAAGTTCTCTTTATGAAATACGCGACTTATAACTTCATTCTGTTGTTCAATATTTCTTGAAGCAAAAGTATAAGTTCTTACCCTCGACAAAATTGTCTGCATAATTGCATTTCTATTAGAAGTTAAAAGTATAAATTCACAATCAGCAGGAGGCTCTTCCAGTATTTTCAAAAGGGCATTTCTAACCGAAGAAGCCATTCTATCTGCATTTTCAATTATTACAGTTTTTTTGCCCTCTTCCGATTTTATATGAGCCCAATTTTCCATATTTCTTATTTGATTTACAGGAATTGAGTCATAAAGAAAGTCATTTTCAAGTTTTATACTTTGTTTTACAAGATCGTCACAAATAGTTTCCAGTTTATTAGCATCTGGCAAATCTCTTGGAAAATCTAAAATTTCTAAATCTTCATTAATTAAATCAATTAAACTTCCAATTTTTGAAAAATCTTTTTCACCCTGCCAGATAATTGGATTAAATCTAAGAGTTAATTTACGTATACTTCTTAAAAAAAGATAACGGGTAGCATCTAAAAAAGAATCATTATTTTTATAAGCATGTAAAAAAGTATCTTTTGCCGCTAAAATTTCTAAAGAGCAATCTCTTGGTCCCATAAGCATTAAATTAGAACAACTCAAAGCCTTATGTTGCAGACAGGAAGGACATTGGCAGGTCCATTTTCCCTGAGGATGGATATGGCAAGAAAGAATTCTAGCAGTTTCAAGTGCCGCACTCAACTTTCCACAAGCTTCTGGTCCTGCGTATAAAATTGCACCTGGCAAATTATTATTTTTAATATCTGAGATAATTGATTTTTTAATTTCCTGATGAACTAAATTTTCAAACATTTGAAACTATTCCTTTTTGAGTATGAATTAAAATCTTTCCTAACAAAGAATAGAAAAAACTTCCTTCAAAAAGCTTTTCCATAGGAAAAAATGGTTGTATAGATAATAGAAAAAGAATCAAACAAACAATTGCAAGACCTTCTAAAGCACCAAAAAAGAATCCCAGGGTTCGGTCCAAACTCTTTAATATGTTCCATTCAAAAATCTTAGAAATTACCATCTGTATTAATTTTATAATTAAAAAAACAACTACAAATATCAATATAAATGAAATAACATTTCTTAAAGCTATACTTTCTATTGAACTAAGGCACAAATTACCTATTTTGTCATAAAACATATAGGCAAGCAAAATTCCCAATATTACAGCAACTTTGCCCATCACATTATTTACAAAACCTTTTGTTAATCCAATTAAGGCAAAAATGATGATGATGATGGCACAAATCCAGTCAATAATCGTAAAAGTCATTTTTCTCCCCTATATTTTTTATATTTCTTCAAAAATTATTTGAGCAATATATTCAGCAGGTTTTCTACCATTGACCAATGCCTTTACAGCTTCAGAATAAGATTTACGATTTTCTTCAATTAATAAGTAATTCAAAGCTTCAATCAAATGTTCTTTATCAGCTTCTTTACCAAGTAAAACTTTAGCCGCATTCTCTTGAGCAAAAAACTCAGCATTATCAACCTGGTCCCCGCGAGTTCCACTTCCACACAAAGGAATTAGAATCATAGGTTTATAAAGCACAGCTGCTTCCCAAATTGAATTTGCCCCTGCTCTACTTAAAATTATATCAGCAGCCGCAAGAACATCTGGCATTTGATCATAAATAAAATTGTAAGGTTTGTAATCTTCAGGATATTTTTTTACAAGTTCTTCAGCCACATTTTCGTTTGAATTAACAAGACCTGTCTGATGAACTACAATAAAGTTCTTACACAAGTAATCAATATTTTCAAAAATAAGTTCATTTACCTGTCTTGCCCCAGAACTTCCTCCCAGAACAAGTAAAACAGGTTTCTTTTTGTTTTCTTTTTGAATGCCTAAGAAATCATATCCTTTATCAACATTAGTATTATAAAAAACTGGTCTTACAGGATTTCCGGTAACAATAACTCTATTTTGATCGCCTGTACTCAATCTTTTTTTAGTTTCTTCATAAGAAACAAACATTTTTTTAGCAGATTTAAAATTAATTCTGTTTGCTAAACCCAATGTAAAATCACATTCATGAGTAAAAACAGGAATTTTTAATAAACGAGCAGCCAGACAAGGTGGTACACTTACAAATCCACCTTTAGAAAAAAGCAGACATGGTTTATATTTTTTAAGAAGATAAAAGGCTTTAAAAAATCCAGCCATAATTCTAAATAAATCAGAAAAATTCTTCATGGAAAAATATCTTCTAAGCTTTCCAGAAGGTATTCCAAAAAATTTATCGGCAGAAGGCATTCCGTCTGGACCAATAGCTTTTTCTACAATCTTCTGGTCCATTCCTTTTGAACAACCAATCCAAAACACCTTAAGTTCTTTATTATTTTTTTTAGCAATAGATTTAAGCTCATCAACGACGGCAAGTCCAGGATAAATATGCCCACCGGTACCTCCACCAGTAAAGCAAACTAAGTCATTATTCAATTTCATATTGTGTCATTTTAACACACTTAAAGATAATTTTAAATATATGTCAGTAGAAATAACTCCATAAAGAAAACTTTACCCCATAAAATACCTATGATAAAATAATAGAATGTTATATAGAGAAAATACGCTTTACGGACGTAAAGTTTTTTTTGTAATCCCTCTATATTTATTGAAAATATAAACGCTTTATCACCAATAATTATCTTAGTAAGGCTGTTGATTGAATTTAAAAAAGGAGCATCTTTTGATTTATAACATTAATTATGATATTGCAGCAATTTTTATATATACATTTATTCTGATTGTATTTTTTCTAAAAAAAGAACTTAATCGTACTTGTAATAAATTATTCCTTATTCTATCAGTTTTGGGCATAATTGGTTCCACTTCCGATGTTATAAGTTCAATAGGTAATTCTTACGTTCAAGAATGGTCATATCTGTCTAGAGATATATGGAATTACATTTACCTGACTACCCACAATACTGCCTCAATGATATTTACATTTTATGTAATTTTCTTAATTGGCATTAACAGAAAAATGAAGCCAATCCATTATCTTTTTATTTTATTACCATATTTTGCAGTTTTAATCGGACTTATTCTTAATCCATTTTTTAATTGGGTTTTTTATTATGATGAAAACAAGATATATAAACACGGAAGTTATATGCCCCTGCTATATGTCATTTCTTTGCTATATTTACTCGCAACTATTTTATTCATCATACGATATTTTAAGGCCTTAAACCGAACTAAACAGGTAGCATTCGCAGCATTCATTATCTTCAGTATTATTCCAATTGTTATTCAAATATTTTTTGAACATCTTCTTATTAGCATCTTCTGCCAGTCATTAGGAATTTTGGGAGTTTTGCTTTCAATTGATAATGAAAATGAACTTAGAAATCGAATAACAGGCATATACAATCGCTACTGCTTTATCCAAGATACAGAAACAAATATAAAAACCAATCAAAAAGTTCATTTTACAATTATAAAACTTGCAGAACTAGATTATTATAATTCCACCTTTGGACTTAAATTTGTTATTAATTTACAAAAAAATACTGTAGAAAGATTACAAAATATCGATAAAAACGCTACTTGTTATGATTGTGACAGCGGCCACTTTGTTCTCGTTCGCTATAATACCGACGAAAAATCAAATAAAAAATACATAGATGATATAAGTAAAAAACTTGAACAGGAGCTTTCTGTAAACGGTTTACAAACAACCGTACATGCACAAATTTCTTTAATCTCTGTTCCAAAAGAAAAAATGACTTTAGATCAAATTTTAATGAATATCGATATTCCAATTGCTCGTACAATTCATAAAACTTCCTTAATCCAAAATGAAACTTATAGACTTTATCACCGTGAAATGCTTATTGAAAATCTTATAAGAAACTCTCTGGAAAATAAAAGTCTGATTGTAGTGTATCAGCCAATTTATGACACTCATAAAAAAAAGATAAAGTCGGCAGAAGCTCTGGTACGACTTAGAGATTCAGAACTAGGAAACATTTCTCCAGAAGAATTTATTCCTATATGCGAAAAAAACGGTCTTATTATTCAAATAGGAGAATTTGTCTTTGAAACAGTCTGTCGTGACTATATGAATTCAAAATTTACAAACTACGGAATTGATTATATAGAAGTAAATCTTTCCGTTGTTCAATGTATGAATAATGAACTTATAGAATCTTTTGATAGAATTATTAAAAAATACGGTATTGAAAGCTCTCATATCAATCTGGAAATAACAGAATCTGCTGCTGTTTCAAATCAGAAAATTTTATCACGCTCTATAAACAGTCTGGAAAACATGGGCTTTACATTTTCACTTGATGATTATGGTACTGGCTATTCAAATTACTCCTACATGTATTCACTTCCTTTCAGCATTATAAAATTGGATAAGAGTATTCTCTGGCAGGCTAATGAAAACAAAAATAATTATATTCTATTACAAAGCACAATCGAAATGTTACACAAGATGAATTATCACATTGTATGCGAAGGTGTTGAAACATCAGAACAAAAAGCCTTACTTGAAAAATTAAATTGTGACTATTTACAAGGATTTTTCTTTTCTAAGCCAATTCCAACTGTAGAATTCCTTGAATATATCAAAGGTTATAATAAAAATTATTTAAACGTTAGCAGGATTTTTGGATAATACAACATTCCTCAAAGGCCAGAGGTTTCAAAACAGCAACTTTAAAAGTCCTTAGTTATTTTTTTTACTCATAATCATTATAAAAAAAAGGCGAGGAAGACCTCGCCAATAAATGGACCCGTGTATTTCAACCAGCCCTGATAATAATTGTCAAATTGATTATGCCAGAACAGCAACTCTTTCTTTAATTGCTTTTAACTGTTTTGTAGTAAGTTTGAACATTTCTGTAAGTTCTTCTTCTGTCATTTTTCCGCTTTCAAGAATTTTTGCTGCCATTTCAAGTCTTTCTTCGAGTCTTTCCTCCTTGGCCATTTCTTCCATAATTCATAATAAAAAGTGCGGCACGGTTCCAGGGCAAAGAGGGGGTAGTAATATCCCAGCCAGTTACATATGAAGCTTCATTTTCTTTTACATCAAATCTAAAATAAAATGATTCTTTGTTTTCTGCTCTAAGTTCAAATTCTTTTACAGATATATTTTTATAAATAAGTTTTTCACAAACTCTATCTACAAGAATATCAAACTTAGAATCAAAATAAAAAAGCAAAAGGAACAGAGCAAGAATATTATTATATTCAAGTCTTGTAACCACGCAGCCGGTAATGGCTTTGCCGGTTTCAACAATCTTCTCTCTGTTCCTAATGCCGATGACGCCTGGCAGAGCGTAGCCTTT
>OCTW013431796.1_pt1 | contig 50915 bp, 47 predicted proteins | sample 1539671 | NCBI WGS metagenome assembly OCTW01 (sample SAMN02144230, study PRJEB22623) | gut metagenome | biome: sheep rumen | host: Ovis aries | place: New Zealand | reverse complement strand
CAGCAGGTCTTATTAAGGTTACTCTCTTTTTTGTTCTCAAGGTTCTCGAAATCTTCAAAAATCTGCTTGACAAACATTAGCAAGATTTGTCGAGAATCATTTCTGCCTGAACAGCTCAAAGTATATCTGGAAGGACGGCCGCGGAAAACTCAGACTGACTGCTTATGCAAGGAACCATATCGACGAGTGCTGCATTGCATTTTCCACGAGAGGAAGATATTCCGGAGCAGAGTATGATGCAAGAATGGCGGCCAGAGGGAAGATGGAGCGCCCTGCTGACAAGTACCTGTGTCATTATCAGATTGACGCAGAACCAGGGACCACGGAGTATGAAGAACAGATCGAATTTTATCTTGATGACCAGGACAGGTGGAACAATCTGATCGACAATCTGCCTCATGACTTTACGCTTGCTTTCACGAAAGCAAGAAAGGAGCTTCAGACTTCAGAGGAGACGCTTGGGTTCCGTATAGGGCGCTCTCAGAAAAAGGTGAGCAAGATCATCACGAGTAAGGATCCTAAGTTAAGAGAAGTGATTGCACTGTGTATTGCGATGCAGATTCCTAAGAAACTGTCCGATAAGCTGATCAAACTCGCCGGCAAGTCCTACGAAGCGGATCCGATGGCATCCTATTTTGAATCCTGGCTGGATATGTGCGGTGACTTTACCGTCGAGCACTGCAATGCGGTCCTTGTGAAATTAGGTCAGGAGCCTCTGATCGACGGAGAGTTCGATTGAGAAAAGGTGCAGACTGCTGGCCTTAAGTGAATAGATAATATGGTATGCCGGGTGTCGGATAAGACGATGCCCGGCTTTTTTCATGTCTGCAAAAATATTTTTTTCATTCTTACCCGGAAAAGGGTCTGAAATGTCTATCGCAAATTCCCTGTAAATACGCCATTTCCCGATTCCTGAATATTTCCTACGTGCGAAAAATCCCGTAAATACGGCATTCCAGAAAAATTATCTTAGACAGATCCGGTCTTAGAATGATTTTTCTTCTTAGGGTATCCTACGGTCAGCTTCAAACAAACAACATATCATTCTAAGCCGGATGCATACGGCAGTGAACGATTCATACAGGACTTTCAGAATCACTCAGTTGAGGGTGACTGGAAGCCTCAGATGTATGGGTCAGCTGCCTTATGCATTTTTTATGCTTCGGGCTTCGACCCATCTCCAGGCTGAATTGGTCCCAGGGAATCGAAAGATCACTGCCAGGCGTCCGCAGAAAGGACAGAAACATGAAGATGACCATGGCAGGGGATATCAGGGAGATCACGCTTAATGAGCTGATCAGGAGGCTCGGCTGCAAAGAGAGACAAGGGGCGGTGCCGACTGCGAAGAGACTTCGTGAGAGCGAAGAGGCTGTCATTGAGACGGAGGAGTGCACGGTTTATTCGAACGGATACGCCGTCTACAGCAATGGCACCGGCAGAACAGTCATCTTCCTGGGAGACTGCGGCAGCTATACGTATTACTTCACTCCTCTGACGGATTCAGAGAGAAGGGAGCAGAGGCAGAGCGAGACGGTTGACAGCTTTGGTGATATGCCCTGGATCCTGGCAGTGACGGTTCGCGGAGAACATCAGATTGAGCTGAACAGTTTGAATTATGCAGGAAGACATTTCACTCCTGCAGATGAAGATGAGGAAGCTGCCGGGACGTCAGATGGAATATTCCATGGCGCTTATCACTATCCGAATCCGGAAGAGGCATACATCCGGCAGGAGGAACAGACTGAGAGAATGAATAAACTTACGCGCAGGCAGAAACAGATCTATGTCCTGACAGAGCTCTATGGGTTCTCGCAGCGGGAAACAGCAGAAAGATTGCATATCAATGACGCCTGTGTATCCCGTCAGCTGAGACTGGTCAGGAAGAAAATTTCAAAAAAATAAAAAAATTTTTTGCATGATGGTCAATTTTCGGGCCTCCAAGTCTCCTATTAAGTGTAGGGACTTGATTTTCGAATCTCCGGGCTGCAGGGAGGAGCAGTCCGGGGACATCATGCGAAGCAGAGAATCGCAGGGAGATGAAGAACAAAAACAGGAGGAGAGGAAAGATGATGGCAAGGATCGATCACAAGATGTCACATGGAGTTGCATATCAGAAAACACAGACAAGGAAGGACGGTTTTGAGGTGTACCGGAAGCCCACATTTGCGGGAAAGAAGCTGATCTATATCTGCTCGCCCTTCCGGCCGCAGAGCCTGGACCCGCGGGAAGCAGACCTGGAGAAGTTTGAGAATCTGTTCCGGGCACGGAATGCGTGTGAGCTGGTCAAGAATCTTGGAGCGATTCCTGTCTGCCCGCATCTTTATTTCCCGCAGTTTCTGGATGATGAAGATTCGGAGGAAAGAGAGCTGGGGATGCAGCTGGCACTGGCGGCACTGAGAAGATGTCATGCAGTGTATGTATTCTCTGAACACATCACGCCCGGGATGGTGCGGGAAATCGCGGAAGCTGCGAAGCGTGATATCCCGGTCAAAATGCTCTGTGAAGAGGACGGTACGCTGGAGGACGTCTATGTGGAAGTCCACGATGCAGAAGAGGAGGACGATGAAGATGAGCAGGAGGATTGAGGCAGAACCGGAGACGCTGGCGGAAGGAATGAAGAGCACTCTGGACGAGGTCATCCGGGTCATCAAAAGGAAGATCCAGGATGATCCGGAAAACAGCGACAGAATCCGGTCGATTCTGAACAACAAGTACCACAGGGAAAAAGTACAGGAACTTTCGGAAGACGGATGTGAATCATTTCTGAAAGAAATCAGGAATCTGTGAGAGGAGAAGAGATGGCGAAAAAGTATAAGGATCCGGCAAAGGTGATGCTGACGAATGTAAGGATCAGCTATGCACATATCTGGGAGCCACGGCCGGTCAACGATTCGGAGGCGAAGTACTCCCTGTCGGCAATCATTCCAAAGGACAATGTGGAGCTGCTTTCAGAGATTCAGAGGGCAATCGGAGCTGCGGCGGAGGCAGGGAAGACACGGAGATGGAACGGAACCATTCCGGATGATCTGGTCATGCCGCTTCATGATGGGGATGAGGAGAGACCCGATGACGAGAACTACGCAGGGGCGATGTACCTGAATGCCCGTTCATCAGAGCCTCCGCAGATTGTCGACCGGTATGTCCGGAGGATCGAAGACCCGATGGATGTGTACTCTGGCTGCTACTGCAATGTGACCGTCACTTTCTTTCCCTACAGCAGCAAGGATGGAAATGGAATCGGCGTCGGGCTGGGTAATGTCCAGAAGATCCGTGACGGGGAGCATATGACAGGGAAGGCGTCTGCAGAAAGCGATTTTGATTCCCTCGAAGACAGGAATGGTGAAGGCGAAGGAGACAATCCATTTGAAAAGCCGGATTTCATCTGAGAGAGCAGGGGGAGGCCAATGGGAGAAGAAGGAAAGCAAAAATCAGAGAAAATCGCGGATAGCACAACGAAGCAGGCAAGGTCCGGTCCGCCGCCTGCGTGTTTTTACCACAGCGACTGTTTTGCCTATCAGAAGGGAAAGTGCAGGGTTCTGTACAGCAATGACTTTGACAGCGGGCAGTGTCCATTTTACAGAAGCAGGTCCGACAACCGGAAAGAGCTGGAAGCATGTATGAGAAGACTTCTGCGTATTGGCAGGCGGGACTTGCTTGACAAGTACATGAGATACCATGCGGAGGCAGGAGCATTCGCAAATGATTATTCGGACGGTGTTGCCGATGAGATACTGGCGTACCGGAACAGAGGGGCCGGTGAAGAGGACTGGCCGGAAAGCGGGGCTTGATATGCAGGGGAAGATGATACATGTAAGCGAGCAGGATGATCCGTACAGAAGACTTGCGGCGGCAATCGTGGAACAGGCGGCGCAGGACTATCAGGAGGCCATGGAATACCTGTATGAAACTCCGCACGGCCGAAAGCGGATGAACAACATCGTGGAAAAACTGGAGGGAGAAGAGTTTTTCAGGAGCGACTGGTACCAGATGCTCTGCGGCATTGATGGAGAACGGATGATCAGTCAGCTGCGGAAGAACGCCCGGGCGACAGTACAGGAGCGGATCAACGTCCAGAGAAGGAAGAGGGTGGAATGACTATCAGCACGGACAGTGAGAAGAAGGAATGGGAAGCCGCAGATCAGAATGAAGATCGGAGTTATGAGGCAGATCTTCCTGAAGGGTTCGAAGAGTGTACAGAACCCATTGGAACGAGCCTGTCGGACATTCTGAGACAGGCAGTAAATGCGGCAGACAGTACGGACAGGGCATCCGGACGGTGCTCCACCCGCAGAAAAAAGAAGATGATCAGTGAAAATGTGATCGAGCGCGAGTTTGTTAAGGCGGTGCGTCTGGCAGGAGGCATCGCCTATAATTTTGCCCTGCCTGAAGCAGATGGAATGCCGGACCGGCTTGTGCTGTTTCCATCCGGTGCCAGCGCCTTTGTCGAAATCATTACACCGGAAAAGGTTCTGAATCCCATACGGACTCTCAGGCGGAGGCAGCTGGAATACCTTGGATATCCGGTCATCTGCATCGACCATCTGGAGCAGATCATACCGGCGATTCGGGCAATCCTGACATGGAATTCCGGAGAGCCATTTCCAGGAATAGCCGGGCTGAAAGCCTCGAGATACAGAGGCATGGAGACAGATGGAACGTCTGATTTTTGCGGTCTCTCTGATTCGGAAGAAAGTGACCGAAACAATCTGAGGCAAGTCATTGTACAGCTTCAGCGTGAAGCTTATCAGCAACTTCAAATCCAGAAGCTGGAAGACCTGCGGATTCGGGAAGAGAAGAGGGAACAGGAGAGAAGGAAAGGCAGAAAGCCGGTCAACACAGAATGTGAATTCTATGACCGGAAGGATAACAGGGATATCTGTCTGATCCATATGGATATGTACTTCTGCTCGAAAGACTGTGCATTTGCAACGACCGGAGCCGGAAGCACTCTCCCATATGGAAGCAAATACATGAAGGGAAGGCTTTGAGGGGAGGTGACCATATCTGAAATTCGAGCCGCATGAATACCAGAGCTACTGCATCAATTATATCGAGACACACCCCATATCCGTGCTTCTGCTGGATATGGGACTCGGCAAGACCGTGATTACGTTGACCGCAATCCGGCACCTGATTTTCGATACGCATGAGATTTCCAAAGTACTTGTCGTAGCGCCGCTCCGTGTAGCGCGTGATACCTGGCCGCAGGAGATTGGAAAATGGGACCACCTGAAGAATCTGACTTTTTCGGTGGTCGTAGGAGACCAGAAGACAAGGATCGCCGCAGCGAATAAGCAGGCCATGGTCTACATCATCAATCGGGAGAACATCAAATGGCTCGTCGATTACTGTCACAGTCAGCAAAAATGGAATTTCGATTTTGACATGATCGTCCTCGATGAGCTGTCTTCCTTCAAGAATTACCGATCGCAGCGTTTCAAATACATGAAGCTGATCCAGCCGTATGCAAAACGGATCGTCGGTCTTACCGGTACGCCGACATCCAACGGTTTGATGGACCTGTGGGCAGAGATTGGGATCCTGGATCAGGGACAACGGCTTGGCAGGTATATCGGAAGATACAGGGAAAAATATTTCATTCCTTTGAAAGAGGACCCGGTCAGGCATATCGTTTACTCCTATGCAATCAGGCCCGGTGCCGAGGAGGAAATCTACAGCCTGATCTCGGACATCACGATCTCCATGAGAGCGAAAGACTACCTGAAAATGCCGGAGTGCGTGAGCACGACCTGCGAGGTGCAGATGGACTTCGATGAGTGGGAGATGTACGAGACTCTGAAAGATGAACTTGTTCTGTCGCTCAGGGATACATCCATCAATGCTTCAAACGCTGCCGCTCTGAGCGGAAAACTGCTTCAGATGGCAAATGGCGCTGCTTACGATTCCGAAGGCGATATTGTGGAATTCCATGACCGGAAACTGGAAGCTTTGGAAGATCTCCTTGAGTCTGCAAATGGCCAGAATGTCATGATCGCCTACTGGTTCCGTCATGATAAGGACCGGATCATAAAGCATCTTACGAAGATCGGATACAAACCAAGGGAGATCAGAACGTCAGTGGATATCAGTGACTGGAATGAAGGAAAGATTCAGGTCGCGCTGATCCATCCGGCATCCGCAGGACATGGCCTGAATCTTCAGCAGGGCGGGCATATCCTGATCTGGTTCGGGCTAACCTGGTCTCTGGAACTTTATCAGCAGACTAATGCGAGACTCTGGAGGCAGGGACAGGAGAACGTCGTTACCATCTGCCATATCGTCTGCAGCAACACCATCGACGAAGATGTCATGGACGCATTGGCCGGCAAGAACGCCACCCAGGAGCGACTGATCTCAGCAGTAAAGGCAAGACTCAGATAAAGACTCAAGCAAAGGCAGGAAATTATAGTGGGAAGGAGGGCTGAAATGGAGGAAGCGGAGGTGAAGATGGCTGACGGGAATTCTGATGACCAGACAACAGATTCCAATCCTGGTTCTGACCCTGGCTCCACAAGGAAGATTGCCTCCTGGCTGGCTGCAAATTTCAGCTCCCTCCTCAAAAGGCAGAAAAGGCTGAAGACACTGAAAGAGTTCGGCCCGATCAGGTATACGGAGGACATGGCAGTAACGGACCTGACCTCCATATCGGTAAACACAGGGTCTGAAAAAGTCCAGACCAGCAGCATCAGCAATATTCCGGAAAGGGTGGCGATGATGCTGATGTCCGGATATGTGGAAAAGATGCAGGAGAAGATGAATCAGGAATACGAGGATCTGTGCAGAGAACTCGAATATGTTTCCTGGCAGCTGGACATCATCGACGCTGCCATGGAAGAACGGATGACGGAAAGGCAGAGAGTCATATTCCGCTGGGTCTATCTGGAGAAAATGTCTCTGCGGTATATCCATGATAACCTGATGCCGGAGTACAGCCGCTTCAAACTCTCGTCAATCTTAGATAAGGCCGTCGAAACGTTGTCAATCGAAGTAGCAGACAGGAGACTAAACATAGACGAAAAGAAATATCTGGACCAATTAACAGTGGAGACGGAAGGTGATGGTAACGAACCTGATGGAAATTCCAGAAACAGGATTACAAACAATAGATTCAGAAGTGCATAGAAAAAGAGGACGTCCAAGGAAGTTGACGTCGAGTTCCAAGGTAGATCCACATATTCTGAAGGAGGCAGTCAAGAAGGTAAAGACAATGTCCAAAGAATACGCTAATGGAGACCTGCAGTCAGATGTCTGGTATTATCAGACACATAGGCCAAGACTGTTAAGAAATGCGGAAATCGCTGAGGACGCAGAAGACGGGAGAATTACATACAATGTGCAAAGAGTTGCGGGGATGACAGCAGATGATCAAAGAGCAATACATCGTTATAAAACCTCCAAAGAGGAGATATTTTTTCTGCGAAAGGCAGTTATGGAAATTCAGGATAAAGACTTAAGAGAAACTGCCGTTGACATGATATTGCATGGAATCGGTTGTGCGCAGCTTACACAAAAATATGGTATCTCCGAGAGGGCACTTTATAAGAGAAAAAGAAAAATTGTTGAGCATCTCGCTTCTAGCATGACATACTTGTTTGAATAAAAAACGAAGCCATAGTCCCTAAAGCATTATCAAAGGCGTATAATAGATTCAGATTTTGTGTATTGATGATTGGAATGCACAAAATCAATCAGTATTCAGGAGGGATGTTGTCATGAAAAGGAGACTAAGTAGAGTTGCCTGCAGTTTAGTAGCTTCTGGATTGATTATCGCTTCTCCAGTTTATGCTTCCGATGAAACGGAAGCTCTGTCTGCAGAAACAAAAAGCCAGACGGAGGTAGGGGAACAGACAGAAGAGGTAGATCTAAAACAACAGTTTTTAACAGATATTGCAGCTGGGCTTAATAAGAGATGGGAAGATAATGATAAACTTTCGGCTGACGAATCAACGGATGAAGGCAAGAAAAAGTCCTATGAGATTTATGTAGATGACGAACTTCAATATGTCGACAAGTACCGTGATACGGAATTTGACGACGCTCAGTTTGATAAGTTAGTTGCGATGTATATTAACGGAGTTGATCTTCAAAAGAAAGCGCTGGAATATTTCGATGACTATAAGTTAGTCTATAATGAACTTTGGGGCGCTGGGTATTGTGCCAGAGCGACTGCTACAGTAGATTTGGTCGATTACTATAAATTGGATCTTCCGGTCGATGATGTCCGAGAGTTCCGTGATAGTTTAGCTAACGATGCACTCGTATATAATCTATCGAGTGAAGACCTTACAGTACAGTCCGATACGCAGTCAACAAGCCAGGAAGCATCAGCACCGCTTTCAATCGTATCTGAGGAAGTTAAGGATGCTTCCTACGGAACCCTTATTATTACATGCGGCATAACAAATGATACCGATAAGACGATATCTAATATCAATCTGACGATGGCAGGGTATGACGATACTAACACTGTCATTGCCCAGGGATATGGTTATCTGAGTACGCCACTTGAAGCAGGGCAGACAGCAAATATCGATGTTTCGTTTACTGCTGATGAAAGTATTGATACCGCTAAGCTGACCAATTATGATCTTACATATTCGGAATCAGGAGAGTATAAACAGGGAACCTTCTCTGACAGCGGTCTGTCTGTAAAAGATGGATTAAAGCAGAAAGAGAATAGTTCTGAATCGATTGTTGTGTATGATCAGGATGGCTATAAGATTTCCATAGATGCAATCAATCCTAATGATACCAATTATGGTGGATGCACAGTAAAAGTTACTTTCCAGAATCTCACTCATAAAAATGCATGCCTGCAGGATAATTTTGAGAGCCCTTCATATATAAATGGATCAGACGTAAATCTGTCTGGCTCTATAAATGCTACATCCGGCAAGAAGGGGACAGATGTATTTACTGCATACGATGAAAATCTCAAGAATGCTGGTATTGATAAGATTACTGACATTACTTTGTATTTCTCAATAATAGATACAACTTCTTATGAGACATTGGCAAATGTAGGACCGTTTACGTTTACTGTAAATGACGATGGCACTTTCTCGTCAAAGCAGGTGTATACGGATTCTGAGACGATTCAAGAAGTCCAGTCACTTCTTAATGCAGCTGGTTATGATGTGGGCGCAGCAGACGGTGTTCCTGGAAAGAAAACAAACAGTATGATTCTTCAGTATGAACAGGATCACGGATTGAAGGAAGATACGGCTATAACCGATGAACTACTGAACTCGTTACGCGGACAGTAATGGCGGTATTTTTGGTTCAGTTTTACTGGTCAAAATCAGCCACTTTGATGTGGTATTTTTATAATGCGCGAAAGCTGAAGGTACTGAGTGCGATGCCGCCGGACTGAGGATGCGGGATGCGCAGTAGGGAAAAGCATGAAGCGGCGGATCGCTTCAGCACCTGGCTTTCATACATAGGACAGAGTCGATGATGACCCTGTCCTTTTTTATGCAAGGCTACGAGCCGCATGACGTCGACCGTGCTTGCACGGGGAGACGTCAATGTGGCGACAGCGTACATCGAGCATGCAGAGCATGCGAGATGGAAGCGGCGTAGCTGACGCGAGTAGGGAGATAAAATCGCCCCTACTCGCGTCCATGAACCATCGGGCGGAGCATTATGAACTGCAATCACAGAAAGGAGTGGCTGGATTTGGGAGAGATGTGCTTTGAACTTTACGGGTGCCGATATGTCCAGAACCGGACCAACTGTCGGTATCCGATCCGCATGGTGATCCGGTCGCCGGCGGACTTGTGCCGGGCGGCAGGACATGATCTTGTCTGTGCCAGGTATAAGGACAACTACCGCATGAACGACAATTTTGAGTCATCGGATGCTGCGTTCTGGGATGTGGACAACAGCGGAACAGGGGATCCGGAGAACTGGACTACGCCGGACAGAATCGTGGAGATATTTCATGATGTTGCGTTTGCCATCACGCCGAGCCGTCACAACATGGTCCCCAAAGGAAATGAGACCGCAAGGCCTCGTTTTCATGTGTTTGCTCCGATTAGAGCAGAGACTTCTTTTCAGAAGTACGGGGAGCTGAAGGCAAAAGTACAGAGATGCTTCCCTTTCTTCGATCCGAATGCTGTTGATGCCGCAAGGTTTGTTTTCGGATGTGAGGTAAAGCCGGAGGAAGTGATCTGGCATGAAGGAAAGCTTACGATCGACCGGTTTATCGAAGCGTGGGAGAAGAAGCATGAGACAGCAGCGCTTATCGACACAGCGCCTGTAAATGAAAATGCTGGGAATGAGATTCTTACGTTCTCAATATCTGTATCCACCACACCGCAGGAGCAGAAGGATCCATCGGGCGGATTGTTTGTAATCCCGGAAGGTTCCAGGAATGCTACCCTCAGCCGGTATGCGGCAAGAGCTATCCTTCGATTTGGAGAAGGAGAGCGGGCTCGTCAGCTTTTCCTGAAGGAAGCAGCAAGGTGCAGGCCGCCTCTCCCTGACAGGGAGCTTGAATCAATCTGGAAATCTGCGTGCAGGTTCAGGGAAAGGGTTTCGTCAGAAGAGGGCTATGTCAATCCTGAGGGCTATGGAAAAGATGACTTTGAGAGTGTGGAAGATAGCGCAGAAGGTAAAGAGGAACAGCGTGACAGAAATACAGGAAAAGGACCGCCGGGCCACGGAAATAACCAGGGCAGCACGGCCGACAGACCTTCCGCAGGTTCCCTGAAGCCGGAGGATTATACGGATCTGGGTCAGGCAAGGGTCCTGGCCAGAGAGTATGGGGAAGAGTTGCGTTACAGCCCTGCCTTCGACTACATGCGCTACGACGGGACGCAGTGGCGGGAGTCCGGCGAACTGGCAGTAGGTGCGGAGGTGGAGCTCACAGACCTTCAGCTTGCAGATGCAGACCTTCTGATGTCGAAGACGAGGAGAGCGCTCCTGGATTCGGGAGCGACGATGGAGGAAGCTGCGGAGGCGGTCCGGAAGAGGAAGAAGGGGATGAAGACCGGTCTTTCGGAAAGGCAGATGAAACTCTATGAGGATTATCTGGACGCGAAGACCTATCAGTCCTTTGTCCTCGACCGTCGGAACTGGAAATATCTGAAGGCGGCACTTGATACCTGCAGACCGCTGGTTCAGATTGATGTACACGATTTTGACAGAAATGAATTCCTGCTGAACACCCCATCGGCAACCTATGACCTGAGAAAGGGACTTGCGGGGAAAAGGGAACACCGGCCAGGGGATTTCATCACGAAGTCCACAGCCGTTGACCCAGGAGAGCAGGGAAAAGAATTGTGGCTGGATGCTCTGGACAAGATTTTTCTCGGAGACCAGGAGCTGATCGATTACGTTCAGAGAGTCGTGGGGCTTGCGGCAGTCGGAAAAGTCTATGTGGAAGCACTGATTATTTCCTATGGAGCAGGAAGAAATGGCAAGTCGACTTTCTGGAATACGATCCTGCATGTGCTGGGATCCTATTCGGGGAGACTGTCCGCAGATACACTGACAGTCGGCTGCAGGCGGAACATCAAGCCGGAATTAGCTGAAGTATTCGGAAAGAGACTGGTCATCGCGGCGGAGCTGGAGGAAGGACAACGGCTGAACACTTCCATCATCAAACAGCTCTGTTCGACGGACGACCTCTTCGTTGAAAAGAAATACAAAGCGCCATTTTCATTTACGCCCACCCATACCGTGATCCTGTACACAAACCATTTGCCGAGGGTGGGAGCTACGGACGATGGAATCTGGAGAAGACTTATCGTGATTCCCTTCCGGGCGAAGTTTGAAGGAAAGTCGGACACCAAGAATTATGGAGATCAGCTTCAGCTGAAAGCAGGTCCTGCTGTCCTTTCCTGGATTATAGAAGGAGCAAAGAAGGTAATCGACAGCGGTTTCAGAATCAGCGAGCCGGAGACCGTCAGGGACTCCATCAGCGAATACCGGGAGCAGAATGACTGGCTCACGCAGTTCCTTACAGAGTGCTGCGATATAACGGATGATCCCCTGGACGAGGCGCCGTCCGGACAACTTTATCAGACTTACCGGGAATATTCCCTGAAGATGGGCGAGTATACGAGGAGCACGGCGGACTTTTATGCAGCGCTGGAAAACAAGGGGTTTGTAAAGCACAGAACGGGAAATGGACGCTTCATCAGGGGGCTGCAGATCAGGCAGGATGACAGCTCGAACCCGTTTCTGAGCAGCTGAATGACGGTCATGACAGTCTGATATTAAAGTTTCCTATAGGAAAAAATTTTTCTCTATAAGGAAAGTTATAAAAAGAGTGTCATGAGTGTCACAAGACAAATAAACAGATATTCGAGGAGGAGAAAAGGAATGCAGTTTGGACGAAGAATTACATCGGTTGTTCTCTCCGCGGCGATGCTTGCGGGAAACCTGATAAGTCCGCTGACCGCATATGCGGGTGAATACCAGGCGGGCGGAGGAACAGAGATGCAGGCGGATGCAGCGGAAAGTCCGGGAATACCGGAGCCGGCATCCGTGGATACAGCATCCAGTCAGGAAGAGATGAGTTCTGCCGCGGATGCCCCGGAGCAGCTGAGTACGGAAGCTCCGAACTTCAAGATTACATTAATGAATGAAGATGCGTTTGGTCTTATGTATGACCAGACGCATTTTTTGTCAGAAGATGTCGAGAAGAAGGAGACGGTTCTCTCATACAAAGAGGGGGAAGAAGTCAACCTCGACGTGATCATAGATCCTGCATATCAGCTCGACCAGCTGAAATTGCAGGGTGAGGATATCTCGATTCAGGACTATGAGAAAAAGAAAGGAATCGAGTATCCCTACACCTGGAAGGATGAGGACACGATCACATTTACAATGCCGGACACCGACCTGTGGATGAAGACGGAATGGCATCAGGTGCAGGCGGAGACAACGGCGGCTGTGGAGAGTTCAAATCAGGTGATGAATACCGCTGGAATGACAGAACGGACCGTTTCAGAAGATGGAAATATTACATCGGACGTAAATGAAACATCCAATCAGTCTGGACAGTCTGCGGAAGTGGCTGGCGATCAGGGGGACGCTATAGTCCAGGGAGAAACCAGTGAGAAGGATGCAGAAGCTCCCGGAAAGGAGGAAACTAGTCAGCAGGATGCAGGATCTGAAGATAGTTCTTCCAATCTCGAAGCGGATGGATTCCCTTCCCAGGGAGCAGTTATCATGCTTCCTGAGCTGCAGATCGGAATCGATGTCACGGAGATTTCGGCGGAGTCAAAGTTTGATGATGTGACCTATCCGCAGGATACCTGCACCAGCAGCCTGATCGACAACGAAGTGGAGTATGGGACCCCTGGGCTGTACCATGTTGTCTACAGGGTGGATGAGGCAAATACCGGGAAAAGCTGGTATACGGTTCGCCCGGTCCGGGTCACCGAGGTAAGAGAGTCCGGGACACAGACCGAATCTTCCGGTGAGCAGGAATCAGGGGAAGAGAAGCAGAACGAGGATGCGGGTTCGGACGATGATGCGGATGCTGACCCCGCAGCACTTTCTGAAACAGAGCAGGATACTCTGACCGAGACAGAGTCCGAGTTTACTGCCAAAGCAGGAATGGCTGCGGAGAGTGAGATCTCTGCAGAGACTGAAACGGAAGCGGACACTGAGGCAGAAACAGAACCCGACACGGAAGTTGAGGAATACCCGCTGGTTGTTCCGGACAGTTCTAGTTATTCCATTTCGGTAGAAGGAGACAAGACTGAGTACAAACCGGGTGAAGAGGTCGTCGCCACGGTCGTTCCGCAGGGAGATCTTGCGATCAGTACCGCAAGCGCAATGGCGGTGGACGCTGACGCGGATGCTTCGGAGCAGGAGATCCTCTCCGAGGAGAATAAGAGCGGAGATGGTCAGGGTGTCTATCTTGACTATGATGACAGCGCATCGACGGAAGAAACTCCGGATGGTTCCGGCGAAGAACTTGCCGGCGTGCCTGTCACGGTCTCATTTGCAATGCCGAAGGCACCAGTCGTCCTACGTGCCGCTGCCGCAAAGAAGACGACCGTACGGTACAGAGGATACATTTCCGCAAATGCACAGGGGCCTCACGATAAGTTCCAGGGAGCCAATATCACTCTTACCAATGGGAAAGGTGCCTGGAGAGGAAGAACGATCCATGCAAGCAGATGTACTTCCGGCCACGCCTACATGAATCCGCAGGTCGGTCAGTATGGAACGGCTGTCATCACCTATTCTGTAGAGCTTACTTCCGCAGGAAAGGCAAAGTACAGCTACTCCTTCAACTGGCATAACGACAACGCGGCATCCTGGCAGAACCTTGCAGGAGGCGGTTCCTTCACCAGGAAAGTACCCAGCAAGGGAGTTTATTTCCTGAAGGTCGACAGCTCTACCGGTGTGTGGATGGCAGGAATGTCCGGCGTTGCGTACAGAGTTTATTCCAAGAAGGCTTCTGCGCAGGCAGCGAATGAGATCTATGCGGCTGGGGGACCGACTACCAAAAAGCAGAAGGCGGCCGTAAAAGATGATCTTGTCGAGCGTGTTGTACTGACGAAAGCGAGTCAGAAACTCAAGGAAGATTATGCGGATAAGACATCCTATTACGTAATTGAGGAGCTTCCGCCTGCTGGATGGCTCAGGGATAATACCATCACCAAGTTCACCTTCAGCATTGAGGATACCGAGGAGGTCGAGCTTGTCGATCATCCGAGCGGATTCCCGGCATACCTTACACTGAAGAAGTCGATCGTGCTGGATGGGCAGAAATATTACACGAACATCAGCGACCATATCCGCATCGACGGAGCGCTCTTTAATGTTTATCGCGATCCGGGCTGTACTCAGATAGCGACGAATGAATCCGGTGTACCGGCTCAGCTGATCACCGATGCGAACGGCAATGCCAATCTTGCGGAAGTATTCCTGTCCGGTCCGGCGACTGTTTATGTAAAAGAGGTCGCTTCTCCGACAGGAACGGAGATCAACCCGAATGTATTTCCGGTTGCGCTGACTCAGGCTAATACCGCGGCGGCGCCGGCAACACCTGGCCAGGATGTGGAGGACCAGATTATCCCGGTCCCTGTGAAGATAAAGAAAAGTTCCGCAAATACGGTGGTCACAAAAGACAACCGCATGTACAGTCTGGCGAATGCAGAATTCACTCTGACCTACACCGGAGTCGCAGGAGATCCGCTGAACGGTAAGTCCTATAAACTTCATGTCGATGGGAACGGAGACAGTGAGACGGTCGAAGTTGCTCCGGGCAGCTATCAGGTTTCTGAGACGACTGCACCGAATGGATATAAGGCGGTCGAACCTTTCAGCTGGGGCATTTTCCCGTCCACCAATGGCGTACAGGAGATCCCGGTGGCGGATGAACCGATTTACGGTACCCTGAACAGCCTGGTCAATAAGATCGTTGACCCGATGTATCGGACCAGCCGACCGACCGAAGGAGCAGAGCTCACGGTGAACTACTATGACAGCCCCGAGCCGGAGGAAAACGCGAAGCAGACCTGGGTGATCAAAACGATCAGGGACGCGAACGGGAAATACACAGCGGCTCTGGACAAGGCACATCTGGTCTCGGGTTCTCTGACTTATGGGGAAAATGTAGTTCCGCTTGGTTGCGTTACCGTGCAGGAGACGAAGGAGCCGGAAGGATTCGAGCTCAACAGCATCGTATGGAAACTGCAGATCCAGCAGAGCGGCAATGGTGTCATGTACAGCAGCACCACTCAGCCGGAATTTCAGAGTGCCCCCGTGGATCCGGAAGATCTGAAGGAGATCCCGACCTTCGGCGACCTGAAGCTTGGAAAAATCTCCGCAGAGCAGGGAACGACTCCGGACGGTGACGCAACTTTCAAAGGGGCAGAGTTTGAGGTCATCAACGCAAATGACTTTGATGTCGTCCTTCATACCGCTCCGGATAAGGCGATCCACCCGGGTGAGGTGGCAACGACGATTACCACAGGGGATGACGGGACCGGCCAGACGACCGGCAATCTTCTTCAAACCGGAAAATATACCGTTCGTGAGAATACAGCGCCGGAAGGATACACTCTCTCGGATAAGACTCTGCCAGTGACGATCACTAAGAAGACTCTTGCAGATTATTCGAAAACGGACCCGCATGCGAACATTCCTCAGAGAGCAGGATTCAAGTACCGGAAGAAGGACCTCGAGCTTGCTGAGAAGCTCTGCACCCTGACAGATAAAACAGGGGCGGAGTTCCGTGCTGAAAAGACCACTCCAAACGGAAATCCCATTCAGGGTGAGGCTTCCCTTCAGGGAGCAGAGTTCGATCTGATCAACCGTTCCGCTCATCCGGTCGTTGTGGATGGCAAGGTCTATCAGCCGGGAGATAAGATCCGTTCCTTCACTACGGATGAAAATGGAGAATTCAGTTCTCCGGCAAGCAAGGATGTGAACGGAGATCCTTTGTCTCCGGAACAGTACCTTCCGTATGGAACCTATGAGCTGAAAGAGACCAAAGCACCGGAAGGATACAACCTCAGAGGAAAGTTCATTCCTACAATGTTCTCTGTCCGAAAAGAGAACGAAGGGACCATGATGGACCTGAGCTCCATTTCCGCGGAGGACGATGTGATCCGCTTCGATGTGGACATTCACAAGGTCCAGGCGGAGCTGAATGAGGAAGACCCGCACGATAAACTCAAGCCCATGGAAGGCATCCGGTTTGACATTTATCTGGATGCGGACATGGACGGCGATAATCCGAAAGAAGGCGCAAAGCCATATGTCTCGATCAAGACGAATTCGGAAGGATACGCGACAACGAAGGACGATGCATATCCGCATGGAAGGTTGCCTTACGGCCATTACACAATCATCGAAGATAAAGATACAGTCCCGAAGGGATTCGGGACGATCCGCAATCTTCACGTGAACGGCACGAAGGACGCCGGCATCATCGACGGGCAGCTGATCCAGACCGGGATTTATCAGGACCAGCATGGCGAATGGATCCAGCTGGCCAAGATCGACAAGGATTCCGGAAAACTGGTTCTCAGGGCCGGTGCAAAGATCCAGGTCCTGAAGGATGACCAGAAGACGGTTGTTGAGTTCAAGGACAGCACCAACCATAAGAAAGTCTCCACTTTCGTCACCAACGAGGAGGGCATGGCTTATCTGCCTCAGAGACTGGAGGTCGGGACCTACTACCTGAAGGAACTGGAGGCTCCTTACGGATATGTTCTGAACACGGAATTCACGAAGTTCGAGGTTGACCAGGCCAACACCTGGGACCAGCTGATCACCTGGCAGGAGAAAGACCAGGAGGTCAAGGGCGTCCTGAAGATTACCAAGACCGATGCGGAGACAAAGGAGAGGATCGCCGGAGCAAAGTTCGGTGTCTACGCGGATGAGAAGATCATTTCCGGAGACGGGACCGTTCAGGCGGAGAAAGGCGACCAGGTCGACACCGTGGTCATCGGAACAGATGGTGTTGGACAGTCAAAGGAACTTTATCTCGGCAAGTACCATACCGCTGAGATCGAGGCGCCGGAAGGCTACACCCTGGATCCGACGGAGCATCCGTTCGAACTCGTCTACAAAGACCAGTACACTCCGGTCGTTACGGTTGAGATCGAAGCCGAAAACAAGCCTACAACGGTCAAGCTGACCAAGTATGAATGGGCAGCTGACAAAAACGGCGAGTGGACAGATGACAACCCGACCAGGACGCTGGGCGGAGTTACATTTGACATCACCCGGATCGGCGGAGCGGACGCAGACAGGACCCGAGCAGGAGACGTTTACGCAGGTGGCAGGGAAGTGACGAAGGATGATGGAACGGTCGTGGTCAAGTATGTCGAGACCGGAATCTATTCCATCACCGAGAAGGCGACACTTCCGGGCTACGTCCTGGACAACACACCTTCCTACTTCACCGTTGATGAGGACGGCTACGTCTTCATGTCCGATGAGAAGGGCAATCCACTTGACGGACAGACCAAGTCCGATAAGGCGGAAACGATGCGCAGGAACCAGTACACCAGATGGGATTTCTCCAAAGTCGATATGAATGGGGAAGAGCTGAAAGGTGCGAAGATGCAGGTCCTGGATGCAGAGGGAAATGTTGCTGTGTATCAGGACAACAAGGGGAAGGAGCAGAAAGCGGAGTGGACTTCCGACGGAACACCCCACCGCATCAGCAGGCTTCCGCTTGGAAACTACACGCTGCATGAGGAGCAGTCCATCAGAGGCTACACGCTTGCGACGGATATCCCGTTCGAGGTGACGAACACGGGAGTACTTTGCAAGGTCGTTATGACTAACAAGAAACTCATCGTGCAGAAACTGGATGTTCTCGGAAATGGCGTGAAGAAGGCAGGTCTTGAAATCTACGAGGTTCATTCCCATGAGGACGGGACGAAGTACCTGTCCGAGCAGCCGGTTGAAGCCTGGAAGTCGGACGGAAAGCAGTACGACACCTCCAATCTGAAGGTTGGACATACCTACCGGCTGGTGGAATCGAAGGTGCCGAAGGGATATGTGGAGGCGGAGCCGATCGACTTCACCATCAGCGATGATCTGGCCGACCAGACCGTCACTATGATGGACAAGAAGGTTCTGGTCAGCAAGGTCAACACGAAGATCACCATGATCGCCGGCGCAAAGCTGGAGGTCAGGGACAGCGAGGGACAGGCCGTGGATGCCTGGACTTCCGACGGAAGTGCTTATCCGGTATCCGGGTTGAAGGCAGGGCAGACGTACACCCTGGTCGAGACTGAGGCTCCGGAAGGCTATGTCCTGGCGGACCCGATCGAATTCACGGTCACAAAGAACTGGTTCGCCGACGATTCCTTTGAACTGACCAACACGCAGGTCTTCATGACCAAGACAGATGTGACCGGGGAGAAGGAAGTACCGGGAGCTACTCTGACGGTCACCGACAAGGAGACGGGCAAGGAAGTCGACAAATGGGTATCCGGCGGGGAGCCGCATGCCATTTCCGGGCTCCATGTCGGAGGCAGTTACACCCTCCATGAGGAGATCGCTGCCGAAGGTTATGTCAGGGCTTCTGACGTCGACTTTACGGTTGACGACGGATTCACCGTCAAGACGGTAAAGATGGTCGACAAGCAGGTCACCATGACCAAGACCGATGTGACGGGTGAGAAGGAAGTGCCTGGCGCACAGATGACGGTAACCGATCAGGAGACCGGGAAGGCAGTCGATACCTGGACTTCCGGAAGTGAAGCCCATCCGATCTCCGGACTGGAAGTCGGAAAGACCTATACACTGACCGAAGTGACCGCTCCGGAAGGCTATGCGGTCGCAGAATCTATTGAGTTCACTGTCCCGGACAACGGACAGAATCAGACGCTATCCATGAAGGATAAGCGGGTCACCATTGACAAGCTTGATGTACTGGGCAATCCGGTCGTCGGAGCAAAACTGGCAGTCTACGAACTGACAGAGGATATAAAAAAGGCTGAGGAAGGCCAGGGCGAGACAGAGCAGACAGAGGAAACTCCTGCTCAGACAGAAGAAAACCAGACTGAAGAAAATCAGTCGGCCACCGAAACTGAAGCCGAGGCTGTGGTAAATTCAACCGAGGATACTGCAGATAAGGCCGATACATTTGTGGAAGGCACTGATGTTCCGGAAGAGAGCAGCACTGCCGGTGAAACAACTGCCACAGATACAGATTCAGCAGAGACTAAACTGGGCCTTGGAAAACTGATTGATTCCTGGACTTCTGATGGCAAGGCTCACGCGGTAAGCGGTCTGATCGTCGGACATACCTACCGTCTGGTTGAGGAGAGTGCTCCGGAAGGATTTGCGATTGCTCAGCCGAGAGACTTCACGGTCACGAAGGAGGACGCAGATCAGAAGATCGCTTTTGTCGACCGTCAGATTCTGGTCAGCAAGGTGGATACCGAAATTACCATGATTGCTGGCGCCCATCTGCAGGTCGTGGACCAGAACGGAAAGATCGTCGACAACTGGGTGTCCGATGGAACTGCTCATGCAGTCAGCGGCCTTGTTGTCGGCCAGACCTACAAGCTGATCGAGACCGAAGCGCCGGAAGGCTATGTCCTTGCCTCTCCGATTGAGTTCACGGTATCTGATCAGGCGGATGCCAATGATCAGCTGAACCTGGTTAATAAGCAGGTGAAGATCACCAAGACGGACCTGACTGGTGAGAAAGAAGTTGAGGGTGCGCATCTTTCTGTTGTCGAGAAGGAGACCGGAAAGACCGCTGATACCTGGACCTCTGGAAAGGAAGCTCATCCGGTATCCGGACTGGAAGCCGGAAAGACTTATATCCTGACCGAGACCAGACCGGCTGACGGATATGTGACGGCTGAGAGCATCGAGTTCACGGTTGAGGATGACTTCAAGAGCGAGCTTCACCAGATGAAGGACGACATCACGAAACTGAAGATCTCCAAGGAGGATATCACCAACAGTAAGGAACTGCCCGGAGCGCAGCTGGTCATCAAGGATTCTGAGGGCAACGAGGTGGAGAAATGGACTTCCGCGGAGGAACCGCACTACATCGAGATGCTTCCAATCGGAACCTATACCCTGACCGAGATTGCACCTCCGGCTCTCTACATGAAGGCTGATGATGTGCAGTTCGAGGTGAAGGATACCGGAGAGATTCAGACGGTTACCATGCTCGATAAGCCGACTACTGTTGTCATTCATAAGAAAGACATCGTGGACGGCGAGAACGGAGAAGAGCTTCCGGGAGCAAAACTGGAAGTCCGTGATTCTACCGGCAAGGTCATTGATTCCTGGACATCCGGAACGACTCCGCATGAGATCGCATACCTGACTCCGGGTACTTATACGCTTACCGAGGTAACGGCTCCGTCCGGATACGATGTGGCTGAGAATGTTTCCTTCTCAGTCGCTGATAACGGAGATGTTCAGCATGTGACCATGTATGATGCTCCGAAGGAGGAGAAGATCGATCTGACCGGAAAGAAGAAGACGACCACCGAATCAACTCCTTCAGGAGGCGGCGGATCTTATCCGACCGGCGGCACAACTACGACGGCCCCGGTCAGGACCGGTGATAACTCACCGATTCTGCCGTATGTGGGAATCCTCGGAGCTGCGGCAACTGGAATCGTCCTTCTTCTCATCCTGAAAAAGAAGAGGGAGAACGATTCGGAAGAGTGATCTTCTCGAACTTGGCAGCCTGATGCAACAAGTAACTGAAGACAACATAAAGATAATAGCAAACGCTTCGGGGAACAATTCTCCGGAGCGTTTGCTCTATTCATAAAACAGGTGAGATGTGTGCACCTACAGATAAGACTTGTGAGTCACACATCCACTTTGAGAGAGGAGAGCCTACATGAATCTGATTCAGAAGAAAGCAAACATGAAATTCAACCGGGAAGCCATGGTGACAGCGCTTGCCACCATGGCACTGCTCCTGATGACTCCTATGAATGCGTTTGCGGCAGCGCAGGTGCAGGGCAAAATCAACAATCTGTATTCCATCGTCACGACGATCATCACGGCTGCCGGTGCGATCGTCCTGGCTTGGGGCGTGTTCGAATTCGCTTCCGCTTACCAGTCCAGGGACACCGCCCAGCAGACCGACTCCCTGAAGAAGGTTGTTGCCGGCATTTTGATGTGCTTGGCCCCGACGATCATCAATCTGCTGAAGTGACAGCATATGTCGATACAGTTATGATGCTTGTCTGCTATACTTGAGAAAAGAATTACGGAAGGCAGGAGGATGAAAGCAGATGACGGAAAATATTGAAGTCTTTACCCAGAGCAGTATTCGGATTACAGACGGAAACCGCCGGATCTATATTGATCCGTTCCAGATGAGGGAGGCACCGAAGGATGCCGACTTTATTCTCATTACGCATGACCATTATGATCATTTTTCACCGGAGGATATTGAGAAGGTCAGCAATGAGAAATCTGTTCTGGTTGTTCCGGCGAAGATGCTGCCGCAGGCTGAGAAGGTGTCATCGACCGTTGGGGAGATCCATTCTGTGATGTCCGGTGAACATTACGGAATAGGTGGCCTGGAATTTGATACGGTCGCTGCTTACAACAACCTGAAGCCATTTCATCCGAAGAGTGCCGGCTGGGTCGGCTACATTCTGCAGATTGACGGTCAGCGGATCTACATCGCCGGCGATACCGACATGAACAGGGACAACCGCGATGTGAAATGTGACATCGCACTCGTTCCAATCGGCGGGACTTATACGATGGATGCAAAGAAGGCCGCAGAGTTCATCAATACGATCTGTCCGTCTGTCGCAATTCCGACCCATTACGGAAGCATCGTTGGAAAGAAAGAGGACGCGGATGTTTTTGCCGCGGGAGTGAAGGCTCCGGTCAGGACAGAGATCAAGATGCTGTATTGATTCCCGGAAGCTGCATCAAAGAACAATAACAAAGTAATGGTGCATCGGTCGTGCAGAATGCGGACCGGTGCTTTCTTTTACCCTGAGGAGAAGGGAGGTGAATGAAACGATGTGGCAGCTATTAACGATACAGCCAATGCTCCTGGCAATAAAGCTCCCGGGCTGGATGACCAGCATCGGAAGCTGGGTCGGTGACAAGCTTGGGCAGGCCGCGAATGCGATGTATGAAACGGTTCTGTCGCCGATGCTGACATGGCTGGGCGGCATCATGTTCGCGCAGGGAAGAGCCCTTCTGAACTGTGGATTTTCTATCTGGAAGAGCTGCACGCAGGTTGCCCTGAACTTTGTGCAGAAGAACCCGGAAGGACAGTTCGGAGCATGGTCTATCGTATCGGGATCAGCGGTATACGGTGTGTTTCTCGCCATTGCCGGGTCACTTACGATTTTTTATTTCGTGGCCGGGTGGCTGAAAGACAGCATCGATATCCGGTCCACATTTACCCTGGAATCCATGTTCAAGATGTTCATCCGGTTTGCCATCACCATATCACTGGTGACGAATTCCCTGTCGCTGGTTAGGGGTATCAACAATGCCTCGCTTGCACTGGCGCGCACGATCCAGATTACGGAATCGGATGAGAAGAAGCAGACAGTAGACCAGGTCTTCGACAGCATGGAAGAATCACTGAAAGATACGGGAGAGAGCGAAGGGAGTTCCTGGTTCTCTGCCGGGCTGATTGCACTGATCGGGGGTTTGGTGGGGATGTTTACCATTCTTGTGTCCGGGGTCGAGGTTGCGGTCGCAGTGATCAAGCGATTGTTCAAGGTTTATATGTGTATCCCCTTTGCCCCGGTAGCGCTCGCGGGCTTTGCCGGCGGGCGCGAATTCTCACAGACCGGGATCGCATGGCTGAAGACCTTTACGGCCTACTGTCTGGAAGCCTTCGTGATTGCCCTGGCAATCAAGCTGAGCTTTGGTCTGTTTGCCTCGGCGGCGCTGAACTTCACGATAGACAGCGCGGATATCACTGTGCAGATGATGCTGGCGATTTTCAATCTCTGTATGCCGATGGTGGCCACGGCGGCTTGTGTGAAGGGGGCAGACGGAGTGGTGAGGTCCTGCCTGGGACTTGGATGATGGAAAGGAGAAGTGAGAAAGATGATGGTTCCGGTTAATCCGAATCTGGATGCTTATAAGGACGATTTTTTCAAAGGCCTGACAATGAAACAGACACTGTATGCTGTCTCTGCAGTTACAGTAAGCGGACTGATGATGTCCTTTTTTCTGCTGTATCTGAAGATGAACGCATCACTCGCGATGTATCTGACCCTTCCGGTGGCGTTTCCAATCATCGCTGCCGGTTTTATCAGAATTCATGGGATCAGTTTTGGTGAATATCTTCGGAGGAGACAGAAAGTAGAAGAACAGCCAGTCTTCTATTTTCAGCCGGAAATGTTGCTCTGGCTGAACACCGGGACACCTCCGTCAGATACAGAATCAGAGGTAAAGAAAGATATTCCGAAGAAGCTGTATCTCGAAACAGAAATGACGATATGTGAATTGGAAAGCAGACAGAAAACAGAAGACAGAAGGAAAGTGAGGTGACGGCAAGTGAGACCAATGAAAGATTACAAGGATCTGACCAGACCGCTGTATCACCCACCTAAAACGGTACAGCAGCTGATCCATGTGTACCGGATCGCAGAGGACGGAATCTTTCAGCTGGAGGATGGCCCAAGAGGAGCAGAGTTTCAGTTTGATAAAGCCTATCTGTTCCAGGACACGAATTTTGCGACGATGGATGATCTTGAGAAGGATGATTTTCTGAGACGGTACTGCATGCTGCTGAACAGCCTGAATGTTAACTTCAAGATCCTGATGATCAATAACAATCAGAATCTTGAGCAGATCAGGAAAGATGTTTTCATCAGGGAAAGAAATGGACAGTTCTCTGAAATGATCGACTCGTTCAACAAGTATATTTCCGGGCGTGTTACAGAAGGGCACGCAGGTCTGACTCAGACCAGAATTTTCGTGGTTAGAGTAAAAAAGAAGACGGTTGAATCGGCCAGAGAATATTTCAGGTCAATTGAAGCGAACATCACGATGAATTTTAACAAGATGGAAAGCGCACTGATTCCAATGAATGCTGCAGACCGGCTCCGATATCTGTATGCGTTCTGGCATATGGGAGAAGACAGACAGCTGAATGTGACATGGGACGAGATTACAAAGGGAAAACTGGACTGGAAAGATCTGGTCGCGCCTCAGTGCGTGGGGTATCCATCCGACGACGGGTCTCCTGATAAGACAACTCTTCAGTTTGATAATCGTTATTCCAGAGTCCTTTTTCTTCCGACTTTGCCGAGTGGGATCAACCCGAATATCATGGCAAAACTGCTTTCAGGAAACTTTCAGTGTTCAGTGACCATCGATGTTGCGGCGATTCCGATGGAAGTCTCGAGAAAACGGCTTACTGACCTGTACATGGATGTAGGAAGGACGATCGAGAAACAGCAGGAGACCCGAAACAGAGCAGGAGCATGGTCAAGTGATATCTCCTATGATGTCCGAAGGCAAAAAGGTGAAGTGGAGGAAATGCTGGATGTCCTTAATGACAATAACGAGAAGCTGTTCTATGTGGCGCTTTATGCTGTGGTCAACGGTGCTACCAGACAGGAGCTTGAAAGCAATGTGATTGCTTTCTGCTCAGCGGCTGAGGGAGAAGGACTTCACTTTGATACCATTTACGGAAACCAGATCGAAGCGTTCAATACCGCATCGCCTATCGGAACCAGGGAAACCGATAATATGTATACGCTTTTGACACAGCCGCTGGCCGCATTTACACCCTTCATCGTGCATGAGTTGTATCAGCCGGGTGGAATCGCCTACGGGGTCAACCAGATCAGCCGCAACATCCTGATCGGGGATCGGAAGACGCTGCTGAATGGAAATGGCTTTATCCTGGGCCTTTCCGGTTCAGGCAAGGGCATGGAGACCAAGAAAGAGATCACGGAGATATTTCTGACGACGGATGACGACATCATCGTCATCGACCCGATGAATGAGTACGAAGCAATCTGTGATTACTTCCGCGGTCAGTTCATCGATTTCTCCTCGACGTCGAAACACTACATCAATCCGTTGGACACGGACACCCTGCAGTACATGGATTCCAGGTCGACGTTCTTGAAGGACAAGACCAACCTGATGCTCTCCATCTTTTCACAGATCAAGGAGAACAGCATGGAGCCGGAGGACAATTCCATCATCGGCCGTGTGGTTCAGCAGATCTATAGGGGCGTCGGGGAGAAGAACTTCAGGACGCCGACTCTGGTGGAGTTCTACGAGATTCTGAAAGAGCAGCCGGAGGTACGGGCGCAGGCGCTGGCTCTTTCTATGGAACTGTTTGTTACCGGTGCCATGAACATGTTTTCCAAGCCGACAAATGTGAATACGAAGAATCGTTTCACTGCATACGGGATGGCGGACATCGACCGTTCCCAATCCGGCATGGGAATCATCATCATGCTGGAGTCCGTGAGATCAAGAATCGCGGAAAACGCAAAGAAAGGGAGATGCACATGGGTATTCATAGATGAGTTCCATAATCTCTCCCACAATCAGTACTCCGCGGCCTACCTGGAGAAGATCTGGAGAGAGGTACGAAAGATGGGCGGTCTCTGCACAGCGATCACGCAGAATGTGGCGGACCTTCTGACAACGACGGCGGTCGAGTCGATGCTCTGCAACAGCGAGTTTCTGATGCTCCTGAACCTGAAGGAGAACGAGAGACACCTGCTTGAAACAGAGCTCGGGATCTCACCGAACCTGATGCAGTATATCAGCAATCCGGACTGCGGATGCGGGTTGCTCAAGTTTGGAAACAGGGTCATTCCCTGTGACGGAAGACTTCCAAAGGATTCCGCCATGTACCAGCTCTTCAACACCAACTTCCATGAACTGGCGAAGATCCGGAAAAACCGGGTGAAGGGAGAAGTGAAAAAGCCGGAGTTCCTGTATGGGCAGCTGGATAATCATACCTGATTCAGAAACTCTGTGACACTAATGATTCGAGGATCTTTTACAGAAGATTCCAGAAAATCTTTGTCACCTGTAAGAAACAGGTCTGCATGGGCATTGAGTGCTGCTCTGAGAATAGGGCGGTCCTTAGGGTCACGAATGGAAGCTTCCTGTTCCACCTTGATATCAGGAGTTTCTACAACAGTGATGAATGAAAGAGCATTGTATAAAAAAGCTTCCAGTTCAGTCATCCGGTCGGGAAACTTTTCCCTGAATTTCCGGCGGAGTTCATCAACCACGTAATCACAGACCACTGGCTCAAAAGGAGGGTTCAGAGCTTTCAGAAGTGCTTTTGCCACCGTACCACGAGGGAAAAGTGCAGCTGATATCAGGATGTTGGTATCAAGCATGATCTTCATTCAGCGTTCTCCTCCCTGCGGGATCGTGTGATCCAGTCTGCGACATCCTCCTCTGAGAACAATCCGGCTTTTTCTGCCTCACCAGCCATTTGGCTCTGGAATTTCTTCAGGGCATAGACAGCGGAATTCATAATCGTGATTGTGCCGTTTTCAACAAGAAATGTAACGCGGTCACCAGTTGTGACACCGAGAGCTTCCCGGATGTTCTTCGGGATGGTGATCTGTCCTTTGGACATGACCTTTGCATCATTAACCAATACCGTGCTGTTCATATGAAATACCTCCAGAAAAAGTAGGGAAGTAGGGAACCCCTACTTTTATTTTATCCGAGTTTCATGATGATGCAAGAACAAATTGAAAGAAGGTGAGAATCATGCGCCAGATGAAGACGGCGATGGATGTTCGGATCCGTCAGCAGAAGGGACCGTCCTTTCAGAATCCGGATCAGCAGCTGCGGCAGATTTCTTCCATGAAGATCAGAGGCTCCTTTGCTCTCCGAGAGGAGGTGATCGCAGAGCTTCCGGAGAAGTATCGGAAGGTACTGTTTTCCATGCCTCAAAGACAGCGGGAACAGGTTCTGTCTGAGATAGAGAAGAAGGTTGACCGGAAGATCCAGAGTGGAGCTATGGCAAAGACCGCGGTAAGGCTGGATGCAAAGGATCAGAACGGGATCAGGCGGATGGCGGCGTCCGGGCAGAGGATATCGTCTGGACCTCGGGCGGAAAGAAAACAGACGTCTGCCTTGAAATACCGTCTGCAGGAAAAAACGAAGAGGACTACTGAGGGAAGAGAAACTCTTAAAAGCCAGGGAATATTTTCAACCACGCTTCGCAGGGATAAAGAAAACGATGCGTCGATTGAGTCTGTTTTTCCGGGCAGCAAAGATAAGAGTGAATCAAGTGGACTTATTCAGAAAGTGGCAGCAAAGAAGGAGGAAGCAAGGAGAGAATCGGCCAGGCCAAGGGCAGGCCCAAAAGCGGGCTCCCAAACAGGCCTCAGAGCGGGTTCCGATCCGAGCCTAATATCAGGTGCAAGGACAAGTTCAGGCGTCAGAAATAACGTATCGATAAATACCGAATCAGGAAATAATAAAATATCGATAAATGGCGATTCGTTGAAGAACAAGACTTTGCAAGGCCATCCGGGAGCTATTTCTTACCAGCAGCGCCTTCTTGCTGGTGCAAGAACAAAGAAAGAGAAAGCTGATATTCAGAAGGCCATTCGAGCGGTGAGTGCCGGCAGGGTGGACAGAGCAAACAGCAGGGCCCTGCAGAGCGCTTCCCTTCGAACCGCTTACCTGGAGAGAGGGTTTTCCGGAGCTTACAGTCAGATCCTGAAGGATGCAGGATTTTCCTCAGACGGTCAGAAGGCTGCCGCCCAGCTTGCCTATGAAAAACAGGTACGAAAAGCAGTCAAAGGAGAGTACCGGAAGCAGCTGACAGGCAAACTTTCCAAGGCGGATGTAAGTTCCCTGGCAAAGAGATTCCAGATGCAGAAGTTCCGGAATGAGCAGATGCAAGAGGATGAACAGAGCCGGGCAATGACACAGCAGGCAGGTCAATCCTTCGGTCTTATGGCGAAGGGAGCCAAAGCTCTGAGGAAGATGGCGGAAGACGCACTCAAGGCGATCCGGGCACTGGTCAGAAAGAAACTTGTCATCCTGATCATCCCGCTTCTGATGGTACTGATCCTGCCATTTCTGATGATGTTCATTCCAATCATGGGAACAGTTACCGCCACCTCTTATGAGGACAATGAAGTCTATGCCTACACGGACGCGACGGAACTGATCGAGTATGCCAAGCAGTGGATCGGAAAAATCCCTTATGTATGGGGTGGCGGCCATGGAGGCAGCCCGACCGCATGGCAGAGCGGATGCGACTGCTCCGGTTTTGTGCACGGGGTATTCAACCATTTCGGATACGAGATCGGCGGAGATACCGGAGCTATGGAGTCTCAGGCGGGAACGCATATCGCCTATGATTCTCTCGCCCAGGCAAAACCGGGAGATGTCCTGATCTACTACCGCACAGGCGCTCATGTAAAAGGTCAGCCGAATGGAAATGGATCCACGCATGTTTCCATTTACATCGGGAACAATCAGATCATTCACCAGTCCGGCGGTGTCCACATCTCGAATGAGTATCATCAGTATTTCGAGGTGAGGAGAGTACTGACCGCTGACGTAGCCGGGCGGGGAAACATTTCCGGAGGGCTTGGAGGCATGGGGACGTACGGTCACAGGACGGATGCTACCAACTATTCTCAGTCGGATCTGGAACTGATTTGGGCGATCGTCGCGCAGGAAGACAACGGTTCCTACAAAGGAGCTCTGGCGGTCATTTCATCCGCCATGAACCGGGTCGAATCACCTACCTGGAGCTACGAGGGCAGCAACGCTCTGGCACAGCTTACCGCACCAGGACAGTATTGTTACAGCAACGATACCTACTGGCAGGCAAGACTGGGAGGAAATGTCCCGGATTATGTGAAGCAGGCGGTAAATGACTGCCTGAAGAAAGGGAAGCGCAACCACAGCTACACGAGCTTCCGGAGCACGAAAGGCAAGACGACCGGAGCGGATGCAGTACAGATCGGCGGCAACTGGTTCTTTGGCCATTAACACGGAAAGGAGCGTGTAGAGAAACATCATGAAATTCAAAAGAATAACAGCGTTGCTTTCAGGAGCAGCCGTTCTTATGACTACGGTCACGGGCGGCTGCTTTTCTGTGCCAGCGGCTGAGACGGAAGCGGAGCGGCTGGTGATTGCTGCGGAGAGGATACCTTCAACAGAAACGCTGCCGGTACCGCTCACAGAAAGCCCTGTGGAAACGCAGTCAGCCGGACAGACAGAAAACAACGCAGAAAAGGAAGCGGAAAGTGATGAGACAGCAGCCACGGAAACAGCTCCGGCCTTACCTGAGGAAACAGATCCGTCTACGGAGAAGGCAGCGGAGAAGGAACAGATGCCTGAGACAGAAACAAAACCGTCGGAGAATCAGGGAGAAGGAACGGAGAGTCCTCCGGAGACTGAATCCGGAAAGGAAAGTGAGAAAGGAACAGAATCGCCGTCGGGAGTATCTGAGTCAGAGAGATCCAGCGAAAGGGTGTCGGAAACAGAACAGGAAAGTGAACTTCAGACAGAAACAGGCACAGAGATCTCCGACAAAGAGGAGACAGAGACAGAACCGGAAACAGAATCTGAGACGGAGATCTTACTCGATGAAATACCGGAGGAGGAATCAGAATCCGAGACGGAAGAAGACTATTCCGATGGCAGCTATTACTACAACGGCAGCTACTGGGACCCGAGCTGGTACTTCAGGAGAGATTTCCGTTTCTCTCAGGTAAAAAAGCAGTATGCAATCGCTCAGGGAGAAAGAAGCAACCGGATCTACGAACAGCCGGATCAGAAGTCAGCCATTGTCGGTGAGATCCCATTCTTCGGACTGGTCTGTGTGCTGAAGTCCATCGGCGACTGGTCCTATGTGGAGTCCGGCGATGTCAGAGGCTTTATTCCTTCTTCCAAGCTGGAGTCGGGAAGCGATACGACTGAGATGGTGGACCTGATCGGGGAGAAGGGGTTTGAGACTGCGACGTCTGATATTGAGATCGCTGACAACAGAGCCTTCACCTACACGCAGACGACTACGAAGGATGTTCTGGCTGATAAGGATTCCGCCCTTGTCCTGACAAAGGCAAAGGTATTGGAGTACCCGAAAGAGAATGCAAGAGCAGTCGGTGAGGTCCAGTCAGGAAGTCTTGTCTACATCCTGGCGGAACCTCAAGACGAAAAAGACTGGTACTTTGTCGAGTCAGGCGATGTCCGTGGATTTATCCGTAGGTCGGATCTTTTCAGCGGAGGCAGTGTTGCGAGCATCCTACAGGATTCGGGAAATGAGAATCTCGCAACGGAACTGATCAATCCGGAGGACAACCGTTCCCTTTACTTTTCGCTGAGCTCGGTCAAGCCTGCGGCATCATCGATGGGAGAGGAGATTGCAGAGTACGCGACGACCTTTGTCGGGAAAATCCCTTATGTCTGGGGCGGAACGAGTCTCAGCTATGGTGCGGACTGCTCAGGCTTTGTGCAGAGTATCTTCAGTTCTTTCGGGATCAATCTCCCGAGGATCGCACAGGACCAGGGGGCAAATGGAGAGATCGTTCCGGATGTGTCGGACGCTCAGCCAGGAGACGTCGTCTACTGGGGAAGCAATCCGCATGTGGGCATTTATCTGGGAGACGGCAAGGTCGTTCACTGTAGCGGCCATTCCTACAACACAGCGGAGAATCCGGGAACCGGCCCCATAATCAGCAACGTGGACTTCATGCCCATTACTTCAATCAGGCGTTACATCATCCTTCAGGATGAAAACGAAGGAATCGCTGAGACAGGCTTCCGGACGGATGGGACAGAGTATTCGCAGAAGCAGATGGAGCTTATCTGGGCAATCGTCGCTCAGGAAGACAACGGATCCTATCAGGGTGCACTGGCAGTCATTTCCTCAGCCATGAACCGGACCGAATCCGGCAAGTGGGGATATGAAGGCGGTAACGCACTGAGTCAGCTGACCGCTCCGGGCCAGTACTGCTATTCGATGGACAGCTACTGGAAATCCAGATTGAACGGCAATGTTCCGGACTATGTGAAGCAGGCGGTCGATGACTGTCTGAGATGCGGAATCCGCAACCACAGCTTCACGAGTTTCCGGAGCAGGAAAGGAAAGACAACAGGGACGAATGCAGTCCAGATCGGCGGCAACTGGTTCTTCGGAGCATGAAAGGAGAAAGCGCATGGATAAAAAGAAACTGCGAAGTTACATTCTGATCTTCTGCATTGCCGTTCTGATCTCGGTCTACCTGCCATACCTGATCGATCTTGGATCGAGCAAATTGGTGGATGGTCTTGATACGGAGACGGAGCAGACGGAGGCTGCGACAGAAAGCGGGCCGGGATATGCAGAAACATTAGGCGGGAGAGATGTTTCTGAAACAGAAAACGATGATGGTGATGTACGGCCGAAGGAAGACAAAGCCAGGGAAGAGGCGAAGCAGAATCCTTCTGCATCTTCTGGCTCTGACAGACTTCCGGTCACTGATGAGGAGGTTCAGAAACAGAAGGAAGAGCAGGACGAGGGCCTTCAGAGGTTCCGCCAGTCCTTTCACCCCGAAATCACTGAAGCCTACTCCGGTGTGCAGGAGGCTTTTATCGGAGATCGTGCGGTCGAGTTTGACCATGCCATCTCGGACCATTTCTATCAGGCTTACGGCGACCTCTATACGGTGACAAAAGTGGAGCTGAAGGAAATGCTCGACGAGACGGACGATGAGATCCGCTGCATGGTGAGGGTCTTCACAAAGTCAGGAGAGAAGACCTACTCGCAGGACTACATCGTCGTGTACAGCAAGGCATACGACTTCTACAGTGTCTATGCCTACAACAGATGAGGAGGAGACGGACATGTATCCGAACAGACGAAACAACAAACCGCTTTTGATCACAGGGGTCGTGATGGCGGCGGCCATTGCCGGGCTTGTCACACTGAATTTTATCGTCCGGAAGCCGAAGGCACCGGTCGAGACAGAAGCGGCAAAGCACAGCGTTCTGATCTACAAGAGCGCGGACGGCAGCATCGAATATGACAAGAAACTCTTTTCAAAGGAGGATGACGAGAAGCTGATGCTCTCCGTCACTCCGCAGGAAATGGTTGCCCTGGTGGTCCACCCGGTCGAGGGTAAGTATTTCGACGACGTATCGATCAACGCCACCAATGACATTTCTACCAGCTATTCCTACCTGGTGAATGATGCGGATGGCAGCAACAAGAGGATCAACTTTGTCATGCCGGATGAGGATGTCCTGGTGAACCTGAAGTTCTCAGACGAGGAAAAACGGCCGGAGGAGCAGAAAGCTCCGGAGGCATCGACAGAACCGGAGACGATGATGGAGACGCCGGAGACCAATCCCTACAATCTGACGATCCACGGACTGACGGCTTCCATTCTTCAGTCCTACAGCGGACAGTTTGATGATCAGGTATTTCTTCAGCAGCTGGGGGACCAGCTTCACATCAGCTCGGCAATGTCCGAGTATCAGGGAGTGACCGATGTAACATTTTCAGAAGAAGAGTACAAGGGTGAGAAGTATGAGGGTCAGGTTTACCACTATATCTATTTCAACAATGATCCGAGGTGGGAAGCACTTGCTGTGTATTACTCGAAGGAGAAGAAATATCTCTTTACTGAAGTGGAACGGGAAAGTGAGACTTCCCAGAGCGAGACTGCATCCTCATCTTCGGACAATTCGCAGGCAGGAACCGGAACCTCGTCCGGAGGTTCATCGGGAAACTATGGAGGAGGCGGCTACTCAGGCGGATCATCCGGAACTTCCCACGAGGTGACCACTTCCTTTGATATCCTTCAGGTTTCAACGAACCTGATCAAGTTTGCGGGAGGAGAGGATCGATTCTACAGCGCCGCATTTGACTATGTGCTGAAGAGCGGCAAGACCGGGGAACTGGTCGGGACCCTGAGCAGCTACGAGATCCAGCCGAAGCAGAACCGGGCGCTGTTCACGATCGAACTGAATACCGGAGAGACAATCGAAGGAACCTACGACAAGGCTGCTGACTCATTCAAGTTCAGCGGCCTTTAACTTGTAAGGTGACGAGCCGTTAAGCACCGCCCATGCTTGCATGGGAAGGTGCTTATGCGGCGACCGCGGACATCGAGTGTGCATCGCACACGAGATGGAAGCGGCGTAGCCGCAGCGAGTAGTGGAGACGAAGCCGAGCCCACTCGATTAAGGGAGGAACGACCGTATGGACAATAATAAGAGAAATGAAGCTCCGGAGGATTTTTCTCAGGAGCCGGAATACGAAACACATGGCAGAGCGACGGATAAAAGATGGTCAAAGCACTTGTGGCGCAGGAGAGGCTTGAAAGCTGATGAAGCGGGCAGCGGGGAAGAGGACAGCTTCCCGGATGACCAGCGCAAAGTTATCCGGTCCAGGAAGATGGCGACACTTGGCGCTTCCGTCCTCTTTATCCTGGGACTTGCAGTTACGGGAGAACTGGCGAATATGCCGGAGCCGGAAACCAATAATCAGGAAGCTGCTCAGGTGATGAGTGAGCTGAATGCAGCTGAGAACACCAGAACCTATGGCTTGACGGAACCGATTGAGACCGAAGCGGCTGATGCGCAGGCAGTGATTTTCGAAGAAGAGAAGGCGGAACTGATCGGTCAAGGCGAGGATTCCATGAAGGAACAGATCTTCGGAAATGAAGAAGATCAGGGAATCAGTCCTTATCTCACAATCACCGGGATGACCGAAAAGGAGAAGCGGGATTCCGGATTTGTGGAGACAGACTTCCTTCGGGCAGCCGGACTTTTTCTGAAGGATCGCGGGATCAGCACAAAACGGATCATCGTGGAGAGAGAGGTCGAATGCTCACTTCCGAAGGGAATGGCCTTCCAGGGAAGACTGGAGAAAGTAGGTGGTAAAAGCTTCCGCTTCATTCTCTTCCCGGAACTTCCGGGCGAATACATCTTCATGATCGAAGACGAACAGCCGGAAGTACAGGCAGAGACTCTGACGACGGAGTACAGTGCAGATACATCCGGAGGCGGAAGTCAGACGGGAGGTATTCAGGGCCAGACACCTTCTCAGGGTCAGATGCAGAATCAGACGCAGAACCAGCCTCAGAGTCAGGAACGGCCGGAACAGGAAGACGGCTATGACGCAAGGAATATTTCAATCAGCTCCGTCCCGGAGGAACTGCTCAACTACATGGACAACCGTTATGTCTTCCAGTACAGCCTTTATGACTATCTTTTCAGTCATGGCAGAAAGAATGTCACAAGCGCCGAGGTGACGGATTACTCAATCGATGCCGGGACAAGGCAGGCGACCATCCAGCTGAAACTTTCCGACGGATCGAATCTTACCGTAGTCTACAGCAAGAGCAGCGGCAGTTACACATTTTCATAAATCGATGGATTGGATTGAAGTTCAGTAAGGATATCCCTTTGGCGGACATGAAAAATGGGAGGTCTCATGGAAGCGGTGGTAATTCTGACTTGTGACGGATTTAGCGAGATCCTCACTTCGAATCCCGTTTCCGAGTTGAGGAGGCTGAAGATCCTGAGAGCTGTTTTCAAAAGCACGAAGGAATTGGGAGGTGAGCAGGTCTATGCGCTGAAGATGAAAAATGGAGATGCAAGGGACCGGAAGTCACTGAAGATGAAAAGGCGGGCAATGAAAAACTGTAAGGTCCTCGGTCTTAGCGCCGGATGGATCTTTTTTATTGCCCCGTCCCAAAGCCTGATGCAGCTTCTCTCAATCCGGAACCTTCCTCTCCATGAAATGACAGAAACGGAGCTTTGCAGTCTTCTAGGGGGGAAGAGGAGGTGATTTTTCATGAATTTTTTTATTTTTCTGAGGGGCCAGGGGAAATTCCCCTGATCTTCCGGATGTCTGCCAAAGGCGTATCTTGCTCACCTACTCATTATTTTTCTGGAATTTTCTGCGGAAAAATCAAAAAAATACGGAGGAAAAAATCATGACAATATTCGGAATTTATTATCCGGAGCCTGAGGGCTGCCGGACCAACAGGATCACTTTGAGGCTCACGGACAAAGAACAGGAGATGTTGAAGGACGCCGCCTGGAAGTCAAAAATGAGCCAGGCCGCATTTATCCGAAGCAAGGTCTTCGGGTCGAAAGTGCCGGAGCTTCCGGCAGAGGTCAAAGACAGTCTTCATCGCCTCGACTACAGCATCACGAAGATCGGGACGAACATCAATCAGATCGCTCATGTAGCGAACGCGTCCGGATATGTCAGCGGCTATGAAATGCGAAATCTCCGGGAGAGACAGGAGGAGCTGGAGGAGACCTGCAGCAGGATCTTCCGGGAAATTATGAGGGCATACGAGAATGGCGGTCACGAAACTGCTCCGTATTAAGGAGAGAAAGTCGGGGGATCCATCCGGAGGGCTGAAGGCAGCACTGCGCTATATCTGCAATCCGGATAAGGCGACCCTGGTCGGGGGAAATGCGGGGAGCAGTCCGGATCATGCCTATGCGGTCATGAAACGCAACAAGGACTACTGGAACAAAACCGGAGGGAGCGCGGGATTTCACTACGTGATCTCATTTCCGCCAGACTGCAAGGTTGACGCCAGAACGGCTGGATTGGTTGCGGAGGACTTCACACAGGAGCTTCTGGGAGGAAGGTATTACTTCACTTATGCGGTCCACACGGACAAGGATCACATGCATGTGCACATTGTCTTTGATTCGGTCGCGGTCGATGACGGGGTCAAGTACCATTCGCCGAAAGGAGACTGGGAGAAACGGATCCAGCCAATCTCGGATCGGGTCTGCCAGAAGTACGGACTACCTCCTCTTGAATATGGCGAGGCGAGAACGTCTGTTAACCATGGCGAATGGATCCGGAGAAAGGAAAGACGGAAGGAGAAGCATGGCGGTCCGGATACCAGAGATAACTGGGAGACGAAAAAACAGCAGTCGGAGCATCCTTACATCCACAGCTGGTTCGACCTTATGAGGGACGATATCGATGAGGCAATCATGCGAAGTCCATCGTATGGGTCGTTTCTGAGATACATGGAGTCGCTGGGATATACCGTCCGTGACGGAAAGTATCTGTCCTTGAAGCCGGAGGGAAGGGAGCGTGCGGTCCGGACACTTCGGCTGGGCAGAGGTTATTCGAAAGAAGAAATCCAGGAACGGATCGAATTTGTGCGGAGCCATCCGGTCGACCCGGAGGACTTCAGAAGGTATGGAGAGATGGAGACGGTCCGCCGTCTTCTTTTTCTTAAAAAGAGAAAATCCGGCAAGTGGAGGATGACGCCATTCCAGAGAAGCTTTTACCGGAGTTGGAGAAATACCTGTCTGATCCGGAGACCGGGGCCAATGGCGCGGAGGGGTAGCAGATCTGCAGTGCTGCAGCTGGAAGAACTGTCCGATAATCTGCAGTTTCTCATCCGGGAGGATATCCGCTCGGAAGAGGATCTGCGGCAGAAATGGAAAGCGGCTGGAATTGAGCGGAAAGCCGTCCAGTCGGAACTTTCCTCTGTCAGGACCAGGATCTACAGAAGTGGCATCAGCAGAAATGTCCGAAGGTGGAAGGAACTGAAGGAAAAGGCCAGCCGTAGTCCGGAAGAAGAGTCCGAGCTTCTGCAGCTGGGGAAGAAGATTGAAAGGGCAATGCCAATCGAGCGGGCAATTGCTTATGAAGCGGATCTTGAAGCGCAGCAGTCAAGATGCCTGGACCAGATCCGGACACTCAAAAGCAGGGAACGGCTTCTTGCCGGGATAGACCGCCAGCTGATGGAGATGCAACAGGAGAACATTTCTGATCCGGAGACTGGAAGAACCATGGAAAGCAGAAAACCGGGCTCCAGGGAGCAGACCCCGAAGATGGATGCTCAGGCAAGGCAAGAGGAGAACATGAAGAAAGAGGAAGAGGAGGTTATCAGATGAACGAGAAAGAAGTTGAAGGAATTAATTTTGAAGCGGATGAAAATGGACAGGCTGCAGATTCGGTAAAACCAGAGACAGCGACTTCTGATGAGGAAAGGAAGCAGGAGGAACAGATTGCCGGTCCAGTCAAAAGAGGGAGGGGCCGTCCGCCAAAGAACCAGAAATCGGAACAGGCGGAAGCAGCGAATTCAGAAGCCTTTGCCGAAGCTGCTGAGACAATGCAGGGGATACATGTATCAGATTCGAGCGAAGCAGAACAGGAGGATTCTCCTGATCCGCAAAGAACCGATGTCGCATATCAGGAGAAACCACCGGTTCAGGACTTCATCTTGGCCAGCCGGGGCCTGCAGCTTCTGACAGAACTGGTGAGATCGCAGAACCAGTCTCAGGAGAAACTCATCCGGTCACAGACGGAGTTTTCAAGTTCGGTGATGGACCGCATGGATCAGTATCGGATGCAAATCTCAAAGCTGGAGAGTGAAGCAGCGGAAAAGGAAAAGAACAGGCTGCGGGACAGTTATCTGGAAGCTCAGCAGAAAGCGGATGAGCGCATGGAAGAGATCCACCAGCTCAGATCTCAGCTTGATCTTTCAGGGAGAAAGGTACTCAAGCTGAATGTCCGGGTCGAAAAACTGACTGAGGAAAATGAATCCCTCAGACAGCAGATCCAGGCGATGAAGGAGAAAGCAGCTGAAAGAAGCAGAGTCGCTGCTGGAGGCAGAGCAACGGGTAGTGCTACTGGAGAGACAGCTGAAGTAGGAATATCCGAGATGGAAGACTTTGATAATGTTTCGGCTACAGTCTCCGGAGCAGGAGCATTGAATCAGAATATGTCCAGCGCATCCGAAGCAGGAGCACCGGATCAGAATACGTCCAGTGCATCCGGAGCAGAAACATTGGATAAGAATCCGGCTCACCCATCCGGATCTGGGAAAGGGGAAGCATCTTCAGGATTCTGCGGATGGGGCCAGAGGAGAAGAAAGAAATTTCTGGAAAAGGTTTACTGTGACCGCCGCTACAGTGATGAGCAGATTGCGTTGATCCAGGAAGCTGACAAGGCAGGTATCTCTCTTTCCGGTCTGAAAGAACTCTGTGATCCGAAGATCTCACTTGGGAACATGCAGGTGATGCTTTCTTATATGAAGAGGTGAGCGATGGACAAGGAGAAGAAAAACGGAAAGATGCAGACCGCCGCCAGTCATTTCTGCTTAGAGGAAAATCCCGATGTTGTCCCTATCCCCTGCGTGAATTCATTTTTTATCACAGAACTCGTCAGGGCGATGCCAGACGGTGTGATGATGGAGGTGTATTTCGATGGGCGAGACAAACAGAGGACTTGACCTTGTCCGCATCCGTATGATCCCGGACCGGAAACTGGTCTCTCAGACACCCGTCTCTACACCGGAAGAAGCCGTTGACCTGATCACAAGAGAATTCAGCGACCTTGACCGGGAAGTATTCATGATCCTGAACATGACCTGTCATCTTCAGGTTATCAACCTGGATGTCTGCAGCGTCGGGACGCTGAACTATACCGTTGTCCATCCGCGGGATGTCTTCAAGTCCTCTATCCTGTCGAACGCGTCATCAGTTTTGCTGATCCATAACCATCCAAGCGGAGAACTGGAACCATCCAGGGAGGACATCGACCTGACAGAGCGGATGGTAAGCGCCGGAAAAATCCTTGGGATTGAAGTGCTGGATCACCTGATCATTGGGACGAGGGAGAGGGCATATACAAGCCTCAGAGACAGAGGCGTCATGGAATTTCCTGACAGAGACTGGCGGGAACTGGAGCGGGTTGCGGACCGGCAGCCGGAAAATACTTTATGAGGAAGCCGCGGCTATGACGCCGGGGCTTTTACTTTGCCCTGACGTGCGAAGCAGACTGCAGGGAGCAGTATTTCGCACGTGGGGAACATTTACAAGGAGGATTATCTGATGATGAATTTTGAAGACTTTTGCCAGGCGGTTGAGAAGAATGTGGTCCACTATTTGCCGCCTCAGTTTCAGGAAGCGAAGCTGCGCCTTCAGACCAACCGGAAGGTGAATCTTGGAGATATGGTCGGTCTGACCCTTACGATGCCGGGATCCAATATCGGCCCGGTCATCTACCTGAATGAGTATTACCGAATGGTGTCTGACGGGGCGCTGACGATGGGAAGCGCAATGGAGCGCATAGCCGGGCAGGGCACTGAAGCTCTTGAAAATCTCCAGCACAATCCAATTGGGACATCTGACTTTCAGGATCTGGGCAGCTGGGAAGCTGTGAAGGATAAGGTTCACCTCAGCGCGATCGGCCTTACCAGAAATGAAAAGCTTCTGGAGACTGTTCCGCACAGGGAGATGGGCGATATCGCCTGCACTTACCGGATCTACCTTGCCGGCCCAGGCGGGGCGGACGGCAGCATCCTGATCACGAACAGCATGATGGAGACGTTCGGTGTAAGTGAAAAGCAGCTTTTTGATACGGCTGTGGAGAACACGCTCAAAAATGACAAACCGACCCTCAACAGAATGTCCGATGTATTCGGAAGCTTCACGACGACAGGACGTCCGAGACCGGAGCAGAAGGAGAAACTTGAACGTACAAACCTGCTCAACGATCCTGCTTCACCTTCACGAGAATCTTCCGAAGGCCGGAATTCAGTAGACAGGAAGGAAGAGGAACGGAACTGGTGGGAGGAAGATTCCGAGCCGGATCGTCAGGAAGACTATGAAGAAGACCGTGACGATTTCGATGAGGACTATGACGAGGACTATGAAGAAGAGTACGAGGAAGGCAGGTCACTCTCGGATGAGATCCCGCTTCTTGTCCTTACGACTCAGTCCATGGTTCATGGCGCGGCGGCTGTCTTCATTCCCGAGGTCATGGAACAGATCTCGAAGAAGATGCCGGAAGGATTCTTCATTCTGCCATCTTCCATCCATGAAGTGATGGTTCTTCCCAAGACTCTGGGGGCATCGATCGAAGCACTGGATGAGATGGTCAGTTCGATTAATGAGATGCAGGTCGACCCGGAAGACCAGCTTTCGGATTTTGCCCATGTCTATGATCCGGACCGGAAGATCCTTCTCTGCCCTGGAGCTCCGGAACTGAATAAGGAGAAAACTCCTGAGAAGGAGCAGGAACTCGACACGAATGTTATCCGCTGAGAGAGCAGAGGCCAGGTCGCCACGAACTATACCAATAAACGTCAATGCCATCAGATCCATGAAGTGACCTGGTGGCATTTTACATGAAACAGGAGGAGAAAGGGAATGAACGGACTTACGGAGAAGCAGGCAAGAAGCTGCAGAAAGAGACTGATGACCTATTCCAGAGAGGTATTCATCACCAGCATGATGAATCTTATCTGGGGCTGGTGAGGGGGTGCCCGCATGGATGAAGAACTGAAGCGGATTGAGGAAGAGATTCGGAAAGCCAAGGAAAGGCGGCAGGCACTTGAGGACAGAAAAAACAGACGGATGAAGCAGATCCGGGCGAAGCAGGAAAGAGGCCGGGCTTTTTGGTTGAAGAAGATGAGCGCGGTTCTCGACAGGACACTTTCAGAGATGAAGGGAAAGACATACTTCTATGAAGTTACTCAGGAGCAGATCGCATATGCGCTGAAGAAGGGTGGGATTCCGGAAACGGTTCCCGGAGATACGCAGAAGAAAGCAGCAAACGAAGCAGCAAAGGCAGGCTCCGGAACCGGAGCTGAAAAGAAGGAGGCAGGCAGATGAATATCAGGGCAGATATGAAACCGATTTTTTCAGATAAGATTCTTGCATCCGGGGACGTATATCTGGATGAGAAGATCGTGATCCACAACGTGAAGGTTATCCAGGCAGACAAGGACGGCAAGACTTATTCCTTTGTTTCATTTCCGGAAAAGCTGAAGGGAGACAAATGGGAGCCGGTCGTCATGATCAAGGACAAGGATCTTCGCAAAGCAATCACGGATACGGTCAATAAGAGTGTGGTTGCGCAGATGAAGGTCGAGAAGGAACCGCTCGACCTGACAGTTGAAGTAAGACTTTACGAAAAGGATGAGACCAGGGGCTACGCCACGGTGAATTACGGCGGTCTTGTGAAGATCGACGGAGTCCGCATTTTTGAGCGGGACGGGGAACTCAGGGTTTCCTATCCATATGAAAAGAATGGTGACCGCTACCAGAACATTGCCGGTCCGGTATCTCCGGGAATCCGGAAGGCAATGACGGAGATGATCGTCAAAGCTTATCAGGACAAGAAGCTGGAGCAGGAAAAGGATATCGGAGATGTTTCAGAGGAGGCTCCGGTCCCGGATGGCAGAAGCCTGTAAGAAATGGAGCTGCAGCTCCTGGAAAGGAGGAATATAGATGAGTGAAGTCGCGGACGCTACCCAGATCGTGGTCGTGGCAGGCAAGGCAATTTACCTTCTCGGGAAGATCAGTCTGAAAGCGGCGATTCAGTTTGCAAAGCTGATCAATACGATCCGTCTTTCGAAATGGAAGGGGAAGGCACGTCTTGGCAGGCTGCGGGCGATCAAGGGCGACGACATGATGTATGTGAACGTTGGGAGTGAGGACAAAAAGGAACTGAAGAAGATCCAGAAGGAAATGAAGCAGCATGGGATCCTGTTTGCGAAGATGCCGGATCTTTGCGGAGGGGACGGCCGTACCCAATACGCCATTGCTGTTTCGGATGCTCCCAAGGTGAGAGCTCTTCTGATCGACCATGCGATGGGGCCTTATAAGGACACTTATCTGGGGATGCTCAGTGAGAGGGATTATCTCTCGACAGCCTTTAACAGAAACGGGGAACTGACACCTGAAGCGCAGGACCTGTCAAAGTCAGTGCCGGACCCATTTACCGAAAAGAAGGAGAGGACTTCGGAGAAAACAGTACAGTATTCCAGAGATATGGGTACTCCCGAGCAGCAGGTGGCAGACCTGAAGGAAGCATTCGGAGATGTGAGAGTTCGTCTCCGTGATCTAGACTGCCAGGGGCTTCAGCAGCAGTACCAGTGGATCAGCGGGTCGCCAATCGAGATAAGGGAGAACTTCGCCGAGTACCGGATCGACCAGAACCGGACGGTGTTCATTCCTGTTAAGGATGCGGTGCTGCCGGGCAAGGGACTCAGTGAAAAGAGTCTTGGCGCGGCCCTTTTCCGCGACAGGGCTTATGCAGTCACAGACTTTCGGACAGCCACTTTCCAGACACTGGCAGGGCCGGTTGTAATCGGGCTGGTAAAAGAAGCTGCCTTGAATCGGAATTCCGGGCAGGCAACGGTCGGGTCCAGGGAGATGACCCGCGAGCAGACTCGTGATCAGAATCACGATCAGACACTAGGAGAGGGTCATGGAGGTCTTGAAGGACCGACCAGTGCGCTGGAGAATCTGAGCAGTCTGCTGAACAGTGGCGCGAAGCAGGAGCCATCGCCCTTTGAGAAGAAGCTGTGAGGAGGGAGGGTGAAAGAACATGCAGAATCCCAAACGGAAACTGAACGTGATTTTCTTTCTCTGCTTTCTTCCCGCAGCGGTCTACCTCGGTTACTGCATCGGGCTCATGTACGGAAATGAGGTTACGCTGGATAATCTGAAACCGCTTTTGTTTCACTATCTGCTTCACTCATTTCCGCTGCGGGTCACTCCATGGACTTGGAAAGCCATCCTGATCTGCGGGATTATATGGTTTGTCATTTTCCTAAGAGTAACTTCAATGGATCGGGATGTGAAGCCGGGAACAGAGTACGGGACAGCCAGCTTCGGCACCTGCAAGGAGGTAAATAAAAAACTGGCTGATCCGGATCCTGCCAACAACAAAATACTGTCCCAGAACCTGCGAATCAGTCTGGATACGCATAGAACCGGACTCAACAATAATGTCATCATTATCGGCGGTTCCGGCGCAGGCAAGAGCTTCCGACTGATTATGCCCAATATCCTGGCCGGGGCTCGAAGTTCCCTGGTGATCACAGACCCGAAATCTGAACTCAGGAGAGCACTTGCCAACAATCTTGAGATGGAAGGTTACCGTATCGTTTCCTTCAACCTGGTCGATATGGACGATTCGGATGGGTACAATCCCTTCGCCTATATCCGCTCGGACAATGACATCATCAAGCTGGTCACCAACATGATGAATAACACCAGACCCAAGGACGCAAAGGGCGGGGACCCATTCTGGGACTCCGCCCTTTCCCTATACCTGCAGGCCATCATGTCCTATGTCTGGTACGAATGTCCAAAGCATGGGAAGCCGGCGACGATCCGCGAGATGATGGATCTGCTGAACAAAGCGAAGGTGGCGGAGAAAGCAGGAGACCTGTCGGAACTGGATCAGATGATGGAAGTCCTTCCCGATGACCATCCGGCAAGGGTGGCATACCTGAAGGTACGGAGCGGAGCCAAGGACACGATCCGGTCCATCATCATTTCCGCCCATGCGAGACTTGCCTATCTGCAGAACCCAAAGATACTGAAGATCCTGGACCATGATGATATTGATATCCGCGCAATCGGAGAAGGAGTCTATGAGAACCCGGACCGAAAGACGGCTCTGTTCTGCATCATTCCGGACAATGACAAGTCCTACAGCTTCTTGATTGGCCTCCTCTACACCCAGATCTTTCAGGAACTGTACTATATCGCAGACTTCAAATATGGCGGATCGCTGCCAATCCATGTGGCATTCTGGATGGACGAATTCGCGAATACGCCGCTTCCGGACGGCTTCACGGAGATCATTTCCACCATGCGAAGCAGGAACATGTCCGCCAACATCATCCTTCAGAACCGCGCGCAGCTGCAGGCCCTGTTCAAGGACACCTGGCAAGCCATCATCGGCAACTGTGATACCATGATCTACCTTGGCGGAAATGAACCTGAGACTCATAAGTACATGACGGAGATGCTGGGCAAGTATACACTTGGCAAACGTTCGTCCAGTGAGTCTTTGGGGAGCAAGGGGTCGGCCAGCAGCAACTTTGATGTGGTCGGCCGCGAGCTGATGACGCCGGATGAGGTCCGAAGGATGGACAACGAGAAGGAGCTGGTTTTCATCCGCGGCTGCAATCCGATCATGGACGACAAGTTTCATACGCTTGAGCTGCCGGAGTTCATTGCATCGTCGGCGCTGGGATCATATGTGAGCGAGAGGAAACGGAAGTCACAGGAAGAGAAGGACGAGATTCATTTCTATATCGATGCGGAAGGGGAAGATGCCGACTGCGAGTCCTATTTCTACCAGATCGAGCAGTACATGGGAGTATTCCGGGAGTCCAGGATATTCGATAAGCTTGAGAACCTTGAAGGAAGATATCTGGCAGGGACTCAGATGCTGGGCTCTTTCCTTCACAAGTATTCAAATGGTCAGGTGGAAGCATATCCTGTTTTCTCGCTTGAGAATCCAGATCGTGTGTATGCAGGCGGCCAGCAGCTGATCCGCTATCCGATCTGTGGCTTTCTGGAGGATGGGAAGATCACGCTTGGAAAAGAAGAGGAATGGGGGGAACTGTTTCAGAAGGGGAATGAAGTGATGAATGTAACAGAACCGGACCTTTAACCTCAGGTATGAAAAGGCTGCAGGTAACAAGTTGTTATATGGGAACCGGATCACTTAAGGTGCATCCAGGAAGCTCAGATAAGCGCAGGAGGAATCAAGATGAGAGGAAGAAAGAAAAAGAATATTATCGACCGCAGCAGTATGAAAGACTTCAACACGATCAGAGAGACGGCATTTATCACTGGCTTGTCAGAAAAGTACCTGCGAAGGCTGCAGAAGGAGGATAAGCTTCCAGGGGTATACAGTGGCACCCGCTTTCTGGTGAATTACGCCGCACTGATAAAGAGCCTGAACCCACCTGAACCCGAAAAGGTGGAGGAACTTAGTGTTGGCAGATAATGGCAGCCTCCGGAGTTCATCCTCCGGAGGCCCCTATCGTAAGAATAGGAGGAGGGACAGTCGTGAATAATCTTCAGTATCTTACAGAGAAGGACTTCGAATATTTCAGAAACAAGCAGAAAGACGGAGACCCAGTGCGGATCATTTATCTTGATCCGGAAACTCTGGACAAGATCAGCTTTGATGATATCGACAGGATGGAGAAAGAGGCAAGGGACAAGAACGGAGAACAGCCAACGGCGGAGGAGATGGAACAGTGGCTGAAAGATCGTGGAGCCGTCATGGATGCGAAAAAAGCGGAGGAGAAAGCAAAAGCGGAAAAGCAGGCTGCACAGAAGGTTGAACAGGAGAAAGCAGCCGGGAAAAAGACTGACAAGCAGAAGGGTACCGGGACTACCGCGGACGCATCGAAACGCATTCTGGATATCATCAAAGAAGGAAAGCTGAGCGCAGGCCAGATCAACATTATCGTCCAGGCAATCAAGGACGGTTTTACCGCAGACGAGCTGGAATACCTCTATTCTCTGACGATGGACAGTGAACAGATGACCCGGGAATATGAACGGATCAGGAAGGAGAAGACAGATGGCAAAGGATAAGGATATCCGGGAAGAGCTTGCAGAAAAGTACGGCATCACCGACGAAGGGGATATCGTACAGCTGACCGATCTGGAGATGCGGGAGGAAGTCCTTCCGGGGAAGCGGACTGAGAAGTCTGAATGATGAAATGTTTCATTGAGAGCCGATAGCACAGGTGATATATTGGGTTCGAAGATTGTTCTTGTTACGGAGGAATATACATGCCGGCAAATTGGGAAGAGATAAAGGACGATTACAAAAAAGCACGGGATTGCTTATGGGGGCCGAAACATGGTAACTGGGGGCGTGACGAACGAAACGGTTATTACTATATGTGGAAAGCATACCATGAAGCGTATGAAGCAGAGGAAAAACACCCTCTTTGGTATGGGAGAATACTTGCCATGATGGCATCTGAGAACCGTTATAAGGAAAACCCATATTTTATCCTTCACAGATATGTTGAACCGGCATTAGAGCAGTTCAGGCTTTGCAATGATGAAACCAGGCAACCTTCTCAGAAAGAAGTCGGCATTATCCAGGACATGTATGATGATCTGACTTATAGTTTCAGCTGGAGGGAATCCGATAATTATCAATACGAGAAGATGGTTGGCTTTATTGAAAACAATCAGGCCTTGGGAGATTTTTATTTTCATGATAGCAAAGTGATTTCTTTCAGACATGATATGAACAGTGCAGAGCTTGTTCTTTCTCTGGATGGAACTACCGTGACATTTGGCTTTTATGGTGTTTCTTCTGTGTCCGTTGAAGGTGTAGATCCCGAGATAACCTATCTGTCTGACTTCTACTGCTACCCAGTGAGATTAAACAGCAGTATGCTGTATTTCGATGTCGAGTTTTACAAGATTTATTGCAGGACAATAAAAGTGTTATCAGTCGTTCAGAGCATGTGAAAGGGATTCAGTAGGGTTAACGATTATGGATGCAGTCGAGTGTATCAAGACAAGAAGGAGTGTCCGGAAGTATCTGGACCGGGAGATTGACAGGGAGACGATGAATCAGATCCTGGATTCAGTGAGATATGCGCCGTCCTGGAAAAATACTCAGGTTGTCCGTTACAGTATGGTAACTGACAAAGAGCGAATCAATGCAATCGCTGATGCGGTACTTGGATACACATATAACACCAAGACTATACAGCGCGCACAGGTTTTGGCTGTCCAGTCGGTAGTAAAAGGAGTCAGCGGATATGAGCAGGATGGTTCATTTTCGACCGATAAGGGATCCGGCTGGCAGATGTATGACGCGGGAATCTCTGCCCAAACATTCTGTCTGGCTGCACATAGCTTCGGAATCGGAACTGTAATCATGGGTGTCGTAGACGATGTGAAGATCCATGAGATCTTGGATCTTCCGGACGATGAGATGGTAACGTCGGTTATTGCCATGGGGTATCCGGTAGAGGACAAGCCTGCTCCAAAGCGCAAGGAAGTAGAAGAGATTGCACGGTTTATCTGAACTTTTGCTGAATATTTCCTGAGGTAATGACTAAAGATGGGAAACCAGGCTGACTGCATCACAACACATTCCGGGATCCATATGAATCCGCTGGATCCGAAACCGGAAGATTTCCGGATCGAGGACATTGCGCATGCCCTGCCACTGATCTGCCGCGGAAATGGTCATGTGAAGACTTTTTTCTCCGTGGGCCAGCATTGCATCAACTGTGCGCGGGAGGCGGATGCCCTGTCTCTCCCGGACCGGATGATCCTGGCCTGCCTGCTTCACGATGCTTCCGAATGCTATATGTCGGATGTTCCGAGACCTTTCAAGAGAAACCTTCCGGAATATCGGGTGGCGGAGGACCACTTGCTTTCAGTTTTGTATACAAAATTCCTTGGATCGGATCTGACAGAGGAAGAGTACCGGAAGATGAAGCACATTGATAACGCTATGCTCTGGTACGACATGCATGAACTCCTGAATGAGGACATCGGACCGAAGCCGGAGATACATATCGAAATCTCCTACGAATGGAGACCATTTCAGGAAGTAGAGAAGGAGTATCTGGAGATCTATCGTTCAAGGGAAATTTGATATGGGTAGAGCAACTCATTGGTGAAAGGTGGGAAAGATTGTCATGAAACCGATAGTAAGAAGGCTGATTACACTGGTGTGCGGTTTTGGGATAGCTTTGTTATTCATGGCGGCAGCCATATATTTCGGATATTCGAATGCTTATCGCCGGGGTACGGAAACTTCAGAAGTATATATGTTTGGCCTGAATATCTATCATTTGGTTCTCTCAGGAGAAAAATATATAGGGACTTCAAATGGGCCTGCCATGGGTGGAGTCTCTGCTATCGTCATGGCTGTCGTATTTGCAGTTGAAGAAATTATTTTCAAACTCCGAAAACACTAATACGCTCCAGCTATCTCAAAGTGAAGGACATTAAAACTGAATAGTTGCGCAGCGCCTCTGGGAGATTGATTACCTGGAGGCTTTTTCATGCCCAGAAGGGAGGAAGAGAATGCCGGGTGCATTTGAAATTGTGATGGATGAACGGAAAGCTCTGGTGGACAAGATCATTGGCATGATGAAACAGGGCTATTTCTTCAACAAAGAGGAGTGGGACAGGGCGTCGCTCCGACCGCAGAATCCTTTGTCAAAGGTGCAGTACAAAGGAGGCAACCGTTTGCGGCTGATGGCAATGGTCATTGAGCGTGGCTACACAGATCCACGGTGGGCGACCGCGAGGCAATACTCGGAGAAGGGTTACTTCATCAAGAAGGGAGAACATGGAATTCTCTGTGAGAAATGGATCTTCGAGAAACAGAAGAAAGTGAAGGATCAGGACGGAAATGTGTCATTCGAGACCGTGCAGCTGGAGAGGCCGCAGGTCTCTTTTTTTCGGGTATTCAACGCCGAGCAGGTGCAGGATTTTCCAAGTTTCAGCCGAAATGAGTGTCCGGAGCCGGAAATCGATACGATCATCGACCGGATCATTGATACGAGCGAATGTCCGATCCACGAGATTGCGCAGGACAGGTCCTTTTACAGTCCATCAACGGATGAGATTTATTTGCCCCTTCGCAGCCAGTTCAAAGACCAAACCAGTTTCGCCAAGACACTTTTGCACGAGCTGTCGCATATGACCGGGGCACCGGCGAGACTGAATAGAAAATTTGGAGGACCTTTTGGCTCTGAAAGCTACGCGAAGGAAGAACTTAGGGCGGAGATCGGAGCCCTTTTTACGGAGACGGATCTGGGAATCCCGCTGTCGGGAGAACACTACGAAGACCATTCGGATTACCTGCGTTCCTGGATCGGCGTTATCCAGAACGATTACAACGAGTTCTTCCGGGCCTGTGCCGATGCAGAGAAGATATCGGACCGACTGGTGGGAAATTATGCAAAGAAGTATGAATTACCATTTGCAGAACCGGGAGAAGTACCTTCCAGGGAGCATGCAGAGGAGAAACACGATCCTGTAAGAACACAGGAACAGATCAGATAACACAGAGGAGGACAGGAGATATGAGGACAAACAAAAAGAAAAACATATTCGATAGAAGCTCTATGAAAGATTTCAACACGATCAGGGAAACGGCGATCATTACCGGCCTGTCGGAGAAGTATCTGCGGAGACTTCAGAAAGCGGGAAAACTGCCAGGCGTATACAGCAGGACTCGCTTTCTCGTGAACTACGCATCGCTGATGAAGTATCTTTCCGGATTGGATCCGGAAGAATCGAGATATTGAAACTTGTGCAACATCTCAGAGAGGGGGCGTTACTAATTATGGCATCTATAAAGAAGAGGAAAGACGCCTACCAGTTCAGTGTTTCGGTTGGAAGAGACCTGAATGGAAAACAGATGTTCAAATATAAGACCTATTTTCCAAGAGCCACCACCCCTGCAGCTATCCGCAAAGAAGTAGAGCTAGCAGCTGCCGAGTTTGAGGAACAGGTGAAATCCGGAAAGTATTATGACGGAGAGAGGATTACCTTTGCGAATTTTGTGAAGCAGTGGAAAGAAAACTATGCAATCAAAAACCTGGCTCCCTATACTCTGAAGACTTATGAGGACGCTCTCAGGGATAATTTTTATCCTGTTATTGGGAATATGAAGCTCTCCAAAATCACGTCGGTGAATATTCAGAATGTCGTAAACAGCATGGTCCGGAAAGGAGCTGCACCGGCAACGGTACACCGGGCTTTTTATGTTGTGAGCGGGATCCTGCAGAAGGCATATAAGTGGGGACTTGTACAGGAAAATGTTGCAAAGCGCTGCGAGCTTCCGAAGGTGACCCAAAAGGAAATACATTATTGGACTGCGGAGCAGGCACAGGAATTCCTGAAGGCACTGACCTTGACCTACCATCATACTGTGAAGGGAAAAGAAAGAGTTCTCGGGTCGTCAGGGAAGACATATACGGTGGATGATTATACGCGGTCCTATACGATCAGCAGAGTATGGCGGGAGTTTTTCAACCTGGAGCTGCATACCGGAATGAGGCGGGGAGAATTATGCGGACTTCGCTGGTGTGATATCGACTTTGAGAAGAAGACAGTTTCTGTAAGGCAGGTGATCTCAAAGCGTGGGAACGGTGAGGGCCTGACTGTAAAGGAACCTAAAACCAAGTCTTCCATCAGAACAATCGCTGTATCCAAAGACGTCATCGAGTCATTGAAGTCATGGCGCCGGGAACAGATGCAGACGTGTATGCAGATGGGAAATTACTGGGAAGGTCAGCGTGGTGAGCAGTTTGATCAGAATTTTGTTTTTACGAGTCCGGACTTAACAGGACGTCCCATTTATCCAGACTCCGTCGGTCATAAGTTCCATGAGATCATTCAGGCATATAACGAGGAATATCACGGAGAAATTCCGGACATCAATTTCCATGGAACCCGTCATACCTCTGCGACTCTGCTGATCTCTGAAGGCTTGGATGTCGTTGAGGTCAGCCACCGCCTCGGGCACTCAAAGACATCCACTACGGAAGATATCTACGCCCATCAGCTCGAGAAGGTGGACGAACATGCAGCAGACGTGCTGGATTCAATCCTGAATAAAAGCCGGTGACAAAAAGACCGGTCAGTGGGTGCTGTGCTACCCGTCAAGAGGACAGTGAATAATTAAAAAGTTTTGTGCCGCCAGTCGAATGATCGACTGGCGGTATTCTTATGCCGCT
>OCTW013405403.1_pt1 | contig 51259 bp, 47 predicted proteins | sample 1539671 | NCBI WGS metagenome assembly OCTW01 (sample SAMN02144230, study PRJEB22623) | gut metagenome | biome: sheep rumen | host: Ovis aries | place: New Zealand | reverse complement strand
GGGTCTGCTTCAGCAGACAAATTCCTGTCCGAATCCGTGCGCATCCTCGCGGAGCGTTTAACGCAGTCGGAGCTTGTACCCCGACTGAGTATAGTTTGTCATAATCCCCACCTACGCTAACGCTTAGAGGTGGGGGATTTCTCCGACTGAGTTAAGCAGCAACCCTTACACGCCCCTGACCTACGCCTGCACAGCACCTCTATCATAGCACAAACTGCGCAGCACCTCCATCATGGCACAAACTGCACTGACGTGCCCAGCGCCAACTTGACCTTCATTCCAGATTAAACCGCCTTTCAACTATTCCATAATCCAGATGACATCTACTTCACCTCTCCTGCCACATGGGGTACAATAGTTACTATGTGAAATATAGACCATGCTTGAGGTTGGAGTGCATCGACACTCTGCATCAGCATCGTCATGAAGGAGGAAATAATGGATACAAAAGATTATCTCGCTTATATCGGCGAGCAACTGAAGGCACTGACTGCAATTCCTAGCCCAACTGGATACACCAGAGCCGCAACTGACTATCTGCTGAAGGTTTTATACGGGATGGGCTATCACCCAACTCGTTCACGTAAGGGCAATGTCCACTGTGAACTAGGTGGCGAAGGAAATGGTCTGGTTCTGGCTTCCCATGTGGATACACTGGGTGCTATGGTCCGTTCCGTGAAGGACAATGGACGTCTTCGCCCAACCACTCTAGGTGGTCACCAATGGCGTACCGCTGACGGTGAGAACTGTACTGTATTTACCAGAGATGGCAGACAGTACACCGGCGTGGTTCTGAATACGGAACCATCTGTCCATGTGGCTGATGATGCTGTTGAGGAAATCGAGAAGAATATGGAGATCCTCTTAGATGCCAATGTCACTAAGAAGGAAGAGACACTGTCCCTAGGCGTACAGCCTGGTGATATCATCGCAATGGATCCCCGTACTGTAATCACAGAAAGCGGATACATCAAGAGCCGCTTCTTAGACGACAAGCTGTCTGCCGCCAACCTATTAGGCATCGCAAAGTGGGTGCATGACGAGAATATCCAACTGCCACGTAAGGTCACACTGCTCTTCACCGTATACGAAGAGGTTGGTCATGGCGGATCCTATATTCCTAACGATACTAGAGATATGCTGTCCGTAGATATGGGTTGTGTCGGCGATGACTTAGGCTGCACGGAGCGCATGGTTTCCATCTGTGCTAAGGACTCTGGTGGTCCTTATAATTACGATCTGGTAACCGAGTTATCTACTCTAGCGAAGGAAAATCATCTGGACTATGCCATCGATGTCTATCCACACTATGGCTCTGATGTAGAGGCCACTCTTCACGCTGGATATGATATCCGCCACGGTCTCATCGGTGCTGGTGTCTATGCATCCCATAACTACGAGAGATCTCATATGGAGGGTGTGAAGAACACCTTCATCCTACTGCAGAAGTATATCCTGGCTTAAGGATGGAGATTATGGCTTGGTCTAGATTTGTCATCTCATAACCAGGCATATAATCTGATATAGGCATAAATATAAGGCGAGTTCCAAACTGGTTTTTCCCAGCGGAACTCGCCTTTTTATCGCGATTATGAAAATTAGCGCTTTAATTCCTTCATTACACTACGAATCAGTCCCTTACGATACTCTGGATAGCAAGCCAGACCCTTGTGAGTCTCCTTCACCTGGAATCCAAAGCGACGGAACATCTCTGCCACCGTCTTAGCATCACCACTGTCCTCTTCTAGGACATGACCATTGGTATTGGTGGCAAGTGGCTGGATCACAATGGTACCGCTGTACTGCACCTTACGTAGATCTGCTGCCACCATACTTAGTCCCTCACGATCCTTTAGACATACCACATGGACACCATCCAGGCCCTTCTCTAAGAAGGCCTCTCTCAGGTGATGATACATCGGGCGCATAGCATGATCCGTCTCATAGCCGATGAGGATGTAACGGTCATTCTTATGGATCTTCAGAGCCTTCTCAATAAGAGCAGCTGCTCGATTACTGCTCTCTAGGCTATCAGGATTCAGAACAGGTGGCATGATTCGCACATCATGCACCTTATCATCTGTGGCCTCATGAACTTCACGAAGCATCTTATCATACATGGGGCCATAGATCATGATGGTTGGGAAGATTAGAATCCTCTCTGGCTGATCCTCTACAGCTCGCTGACATGCCTCGCGAACACTCATGGTAGATGTGATAAATTCCTGTCTCAAGTCCTGGCTTAGAACTGGAATACTCACTGCATCCGTGCCTGTTCGCACCTTGCGATTGATATCCTGTCTGACGTAATCTAGAACCACATCATTTGCAATCGCGGAGTAGAGAGTGACTTCTTCCGGCAGATGATGCTTCAGTTCCTTGTAAAGTTGATGTAATCCTTCTGTTGCCTCTGTTAGATCTGTTGTTCCGTGGTTAACAATGACTACCGCTGTTTTCGCCATACCTACCCCGTTTTCTATCGAGCCATCTCCAGCTCGCCCCTGCAAATTGACAATCATTTTTTCTTTTCCTTTAGTTTCCTCTAATCCCTCAAAATCCCCTATGCGATATCTGAATACATTATATCACGTTTCCTAGTAGATGATGCAAATATTTTAAGCGTTTTTGCTCATTTCTACATAAATTTTCTGCATATTCGCAGAATTTTCGGAATTTTTATTTAACTCAGGATAGATTATATCATCTTTCGTATATTTTTGAAGGAAATATAGACCAGATTCCAGGATGGTGTTTTTGTATGAGCTTAACTCTATGGAAGCATCTAATCAGACCTACCTCTAATACCCCTCAATAGAGAATTCTCTATCATCCTCCTGAAGGGGGATCTCCTTCTTCACTGTAGACATAATCTCAATCCAGCGGGAGCTTCTCTCGATATAGGTCCCGAAATCAGTGACCAGGGCTTCATCCCCCTGGACCTCTGCAATCACAGACCCATCATATTCATTCTTCACCCAGCCTGTCAGGCCGAAGTGATCAGCAACCTGCTTTGCTGTATAGCGGAATCCAACAGCCTGTACTCTGCCGTAGAATTGATAATGCATGCGTATCTTTTTCATCTTATTTACGGTCCCCTACTCTTCCTTGTATCTTTAGTCCGGTATTCTATTATCAATTATAGGAGGATTATCATCATGGGTAAAAGAGTTTTTGCGACTATAGCGTAGAAATAAAAAAGACCAAGCACCTAAGTACTTGGTCTTTATCGTACGGACAATGGGACTTGAACCCACACCTCGTAGAGACAGGAACCTAAATCCTGCGCGTCTGCCAATTCCGCCATGTCCGTATAAAATATCCGGTGAAAATCACTAGATATTATATTAACACATTCGTGTATGAAAAATAAAGTACTAATTTTACTTATTCTTCATCTTCTCCAAAACTCTGCAGAGCCTTTAATAATGCTTCGCTAGGAATCTCAGCGAAATCATCAAGTGCCTCCCAGAACTTCCCCTGGTTATCACCACAGTTCGAACCACAGGTACCACAATTATGGGTGCAATTCTCTGGCTCTTCGAACATATTATTTAAATCTGCCATGTCGGTTACCTCCTTCATCTGTATATCCATAATATACTAGGCCAGGGAATGATTTCAATGAACTTTCACGGCAAAATGTCTATATGTCAACCCTACTCTCCAAGCACATGGTCTAGTACCTTCTTGTACTCCGGATTTCTGCGCCATACAGAGTCCTGATCTAAGCCACCTTTTCCTGCTGCCTTCTTATAATTCTCGGCATCAATATAGCGGACATAGGAGTGTGCATTCTTGCCAGAGTTCTGATCCATCAGCGCCTGATCAGAAAGGACCCATACCATCAGAGTGTATTCTGAGATATTCTGGTCCTGGTCCGCTGCACGATAAGTCACACTGACTGCTGCGATATCTCCTAATCCTGCGAAGGAATTCCTATCGTAGTCTACCACCCACAGCTTATCTGCATCCTTTTTCTCCCAAGCCCTTCCATCAGACATCTTCGCCCCTGCTACCTTATCAAAGTACTCACCTGGTGTGTCCTCTCGGTCTGTTGCAGATACCAGTTCTAATAGCTCCTCTTCACTAGGGATGTGATTATAATAGGCATTCTCTTTCCCACTGATCTCTGGTGCCTGATTCCATGTAGCATAGAGATGGATGATGCCATCTGCCTGATCGATTACCCCAGCCTCCTTGGCCAGGCTTCGGATAGAGACCTTCTTATTCCATTCCTGGTCCTCAGGATCCACTGGGATATCTGGTCGCAGCCGATCTGGCGAGAAGCTCCACCCACTAAATCGATACTTTGGCCTCCCATCCTCTGTACAGGCCGTATTCTTATACCCATTCTCAGGGATACCTGTGTCCTCCACGGTCCCTGTGATGTCCGCCATCTGCCCCTCAACTGTACCATTTTTACCATCCTGGCCATTACCATCGAATCGAATGGTATACTGATTGGCCTGCCACTGCGCGGTCAGTGTCACACGTCCATCTTCCTGGACATGACCATAGTCATCACCTGGTTTATATACCTGGTTATTCGAACCATTCCACTGTATAAATGTATACCCCTCCAGATTTGGTGTATTCTCGTTGACCTTTGACTGCTTCCCGTAGATGGAGGTCTGCTCTGGAAAGTCACCACTTCCACCATTTAAATCATAGCTTACCTGATGAACTCCACGCTTCGGAATCTTCACAGTCACCATGTCTGAATGCTGTCCTGTGTAGGACTCAGATACCATGTGGATATACCAGTCCTCGGAACTATTGACGTATTGTGAAGGCACCTGCATGGATAGACTACGAGTCGTTCCTGATGCATCACTTGTCCCCCATTTCTGAAATCCGGATAGGGCCACATTACTTGGTGTATGATCGATTCGATATAGGAATCCTGTGAGGTAATCTGTTGCATTGGTTGCTGTTCCACCCTGGGCATCATAACTATACTTTCCAGATCTCTTATTATGAGCCATATAGTCGTAGTACCAGGTTCCTGCTGCCACATTGGCCTTGGCACTTACAGTGATATCTACTTGATAGTTGGATGCATTTGTAAATTGAATACTTGGAGATCCAGGCTTGGCCCCAGGGATTTCCATGGGCTGCATCCAGAAGGACTTATGTAGTTCCACTCCGCCAATATTCGAAACATTCCTATAATCCGCCAGGAATGCCCCACGATCCTGGGTTGGAAGCCAGATGACAGTTCCATCCTCCTTTCGAAGGAAATAGTCTAGATAATAGTTTCCAGAACTAGCAGACTTCTGCCAGCTACAACTATAAAGCATGAGATAGATATGACGATTCTGATAGATGGTTGTGGCTGCTGTATTGGTTGCATAATTGTAATCCAATGGCCACTGTGAAGTGTCTCCATCGTCTCCATATGAGGTTGGGATAATGGAGTTGGCAGTCATTGAATCCCTGGATGCACTTGCATAGTTTCCGCTATAGATTGAGATTAGAATCACAGCAAAAAACAGTACCATCACAGGATGTCTCTCCCAGCGCCTTCTCTTGGCTGATAATGTACTTCTTCTTTTTCGCAATTTTACTTTCATTGATATCCCCCTTTTACTTTTTCTTCGTCGCAATGACATCGTACAAAAATGGTAACAGGGAATTTCGAAAGAAAGTCTAAACAATTCTAATGATTTTCTAAACGGAAAAATTTCTATAAAATCATTCTAAAATTTTTATTATCCCAAAGGGGGGGGGCTCCGACTGAGTTAAATCAGTCCCCAATGCTTCAGGGCCTTCTCGATACCGTGCTCCTCCACCTTGTCCGTTACATAGGCAGTATATGGGTCTAACACTGGGTCATGCTCCTTCATAGCAGTGGAGTGCTTAAGAGCCACCTGAAACATCGGTAAATCATTGCTGGAATCACCGAAGACATACACATTCTCCATAGGAATATCTAAGAACTGGCAGATATGCTGAATCGCCTCTCCCTTATCATATCCCTTAGGAATACACTCGTAGAATCCACCTCTTCGATCCATAATGGTGAAGTCCTCTTCGAAGTCATGAATCATAGTCTCGATGTCAGACTCTTTATCGGCTTGGATACAGAACTTAGAGATCTCATAGTGGCCCTCAAAGGACTTATCCGATACCGCATTCATCAGTTCTGTACGGCGCTTCATCTCGTTCATAATGTCCATACGAGATGGCTCTGGACGATAATGATTCACATCACAGCCCTCTGCAATGATGCCTACATTATACTTCTTATCTGCATGGACGATTCTCTGCTGCTGTTCATCAGTTAATGCATGGTAGAAGATTCTCTCTCCATGGAAATATAGATCGGTGCCACAGCCTGCCAGCACACCGTCCATCTCAATCATGGTCTCTAAGTAGTCCAGCATACATTTGCAGCGGCCAGAATTAATAAAGGCCAGGCATCCATTCTTACGAGCCTGAGCTACCGCTCTCTTAGCAGACTCTGGAATCTGTCCGTTTAATTCTGATAACAGGGTTCCATCAATATCAAAAAATAGTGCCTTGGGTGCAGCCATAGTTTCCTCTTTCTCTATCATCACTACAGTTCGTAGTAATAGTCATCCATTTCATCTATGAATAGTAAAAACGGATGACTCCATACAGAATCATCCATTTTCATTGTTATTCGCCTTCAGTGAGCATCTCATTCATAGTTCTCCAACCAAGCATTGCACACTTGGTTCGAGCTGGCATGTGACGGATATCCTGAAGGATACCAGCCTCTTCTAATTCCTCATGCTCTTCCTCAGTGATCTCATCGGTAATCATACGATGGAAGATATCTGCATAATGCTCTGCCTCTTCAACGCTACGGCCAATAACAAGGTCAAGCATCATATCAGCAGATGCCTGAGAGATAGCACAACCATCACCTACATATCCACCATCTACAATCTTACCATCCTCTACACGAAGGGACAGGACGATATCATCACCACAGGATGGGTTCACACCCTCTAACTCCATATTCGCGCCTTCGATGGTATGCTTATGAACTGGGTTCATATTATGGTCCGTTAAAATCTCATTATAAAAGGTATTATTTCCAGCCATATCGGCTCCTCTCTAATACTTTATTCACCCTTATTATCAACAAAGGGAATCCTGTATCTATTGCTTATCAACCATCCCTATGGAAATGATCTGTATTAGTCCTCATATCCCATCTCTGGACGGATCTTCGCAAGTGCATCTAAGAATGCATCTACCTCCTCTTCCGTATTATAAAAAGCCAGAGATGCACGTGTTGTGGACATTACGCCTAAGAACTTATGCAGTGGCTGTGCACAGTGATGACCTGCGCGTACAGCAATATGATAGGAATCAAAGATTGCTGCGACATCATGTGGATGAACGCCCTCAATCTGGAAAGTTACGATACCATGATGATCCTCTGGATTCTCTGCGCCTAAGATATGGATGTGAGGAATTTCCTTCATGCCATCCATCATTCTCTTCGTCAGATCATACTCTCTCTTCTCAATTGTCTCCCATCCGAAGCGTTCAATAAACTGGATTGCTGCTTCTAGTCCAATTGCACCGCCTACATTAACTGTACCTGCTTCGAACTTATGAGGTACCTCAGCATAGGTTGCACGATCTAGTGTAACATATTCAATCATCTCACCACCGTACATGAATGGAGGCATCGCCTCTAAGAAAGCTTTCTTACCATAGAGTACGCCGATTCCCATAGGAGCATACATCTTATGGCCTGAGAAGGATAGGAAGTCTACATCTAGGTCCTGTACATCAACCTTCATGTGAGGAACACTCTGTGCACCATCACAGGAGAATACTGCACCATGGGCATGTGCGATTGCTGCCATCTTCTTCACATCGTTTTCACGACCGAAGACATTCGATACCTGCGTCAGAGATACAATCTTGGTACGATCTGTGATCTTCTCCTCTAAGCGCTCTGCTGGGAGATAACCATCCTGATCTGGCTCGAGATAGACGATCTTGGCGCCCTTCATCTCAGCCACCTGTCTCCAGGGAAGCATATTGGAATGATGCTCCATAACAGAGAGGATGATTTCATCTCCCTCATTTACGAACTTCATACCATAACTAAAAGCTAAGAGATTCAAACTCTCCGTTGCATTACGGGTAAAAATAATCTCTGCAGATTCCTTGGCATTGATAAAACGAGCAACACTTGCTCTGGCATCTTCATATGCATCTGTTGCTGCAATTGATAATTCGTACAAACCACGTAATGGGTTTGCATTATTTTTCTCATAATAATCCTCTACAGCCTTCAGCACACATGGTGGCTTCTGGGTGGTAGCAGAGTTATCCAGATAGACTACATTACGGTTCTCGAATACTGGAAATTCTTTTCTAATCAGCTTGTCTTCTTTTGTCATGTGCTTATCCTTCTACAGTCAAATCGGATCAATAATCCGAAGCAGTCCTCTACCTAATTGGGTAGGGGACTGTTATATCTAAAGTATTATTCTTCTCCCAGATACTTCGCAATCTCTTCACGAGTTGCCTCATCTGGAATCTTAGATGCAACCGCATCAATTCTGGCCTGAGCCATCATCTCGTAGATCTCTTCATCATTCATACCACGGGACTGCATGTAGAACATGAGGCTCTCATCCAAACGTCCGATTGACGCACCATGGTTACCCTCTACATCCTCTTCATCGCAGAGAATTACAGGGATGGTACGATTGATAACTCCCTCATCCATCAGGAGGACATTCTCTAATTCGTTACCAGTTGAACCGCCACATCCACGATGGAAGTCGATGGTTCCGCGGAAGATTTTCTCCGCCTGGTTTCTAAGGACACCGTCTGCATTGATATCACAGTTGGTCTTACGTCCTGTATGATTTGCTACATAGTTCATATCCAGCTTATGGTCGCCAGTTACGATGTAGCCGATATCTGTAGTAAGGTTCGCCTTCTTACCAGACAGTTCTGTGAAGGAACCATAGTAATTATTCTGTCCGCCCAGAATCAGCTGGATCAGCTGGAAGTCGCCTTCCTCATCTACTTCTCCACCGATATCATTCAGGAAGTCATAACCAGCGCCCAGGTAATTCACCTGCACCAGTGTAAGGCGAGCGCCCTTGCCCACATGATAGCGGGTCTGGAGAGCCGCTGTACCCTTAGCATCCTTCTCAGATCTCAGATTCATTACAAGTGTAAGTTCTGTCCCGTCTGCGACGGAAAGATCAACCGCGTTGACATATGCACCACTGCCGACATAGTCAAAATCGAGATGTGCATTGTCTAGCTCACCAGCGTCACCTACTGTCTCTAAGACATGTACAGGAACGCCTGACTCAGTAACGATGCGGTCTACATTTGTCCCCATACCTGTTCGGGTAGAAGAAAACTGTGTCGCATCAGCCTCGCGAAGGGTAATTCCCTCTGGGATATCCTGGGAGAGGCTACCCTCTGTACCAACTGGAAGTGTCTCTAAGTCGGCCTGGTTCATGTGAAGCCAGTGCCATGTGAGACTAGGAATCCGGTTTACGATAAAGCTTGTATTTTCACTCATGATTCCCCTCCTTAACCAATTGCACCCTTCATCTCGAGACCGATCAGATTATTCATCTCTACGGCATACTCCAGAGGAAGTTCCTTACCAACATTATCTGCGAATCCACGTACGATTAACGCACGTGCATCATCCTCACTCATACCACGGGACATGAGATAGAAGACAACCTCGTCAGAGATACGTCCAATCTTCGCCTCGTGTCCTACATCTGCATCTGCTACGCGGATATCCATAGCTGGGATGGTGTCGGAGCGAGAGATATTATCAACCATCAATGACTGACAGGATGTGGAGGACTTAGAGCCCTTGGCATTCTTCGTCATTACAACTGAGGAACGGAAGGTAGATACACCGCCGTCCTTACTGATGGAACGTGTATTTACATAGCTGGATGTATGAGGTGCATTATGAAGTACCTTACATCCCGTATCTAAGTTCTGGCCCTTACCTGCGAAGGTTACACCAGTGAATTCACTACGTGCGCCCTCACCATTCAGTACAGACATTGGGTAGAGGTAGGATACATGAGAACCGAAGGATCCAGAGATCCACTCGATCTTACCGCCCTCTTCCACCTTGGCACGCTTGGTGTTCAGGTTATACATATTCTTAGACCAGTTCTCAATCGTAGAGTAGCGAAGTGTTGCATTCTTACCTACATAGAGCTCAACTGCACCTGCATGAAGGTTTGCAACATTATACTTAGGAGCACTACATCCTTCGATGAAGTGGAGGTAAGCTCCCTCCTCAACGATGATCAGGGTATGCTCGAACTGACCAGCACCTGCTGCATTGAGACGGAAGTAGGACTGCAGAGGAATCTCTACATGTACTCCAGGTGGTACGTATACAAAGGAACCACCTGACCAAACTGCTCCGTGGAGAGCTGCAAACTTATGGTCATTTGGTGTGATTAACTTCATGAAGTGCTTCTTGATCAGATCAGCGTATGGTCCACGAAGTGCAGATTCTACATCACTGTAGATAACGCCCTGCTCAGCAACTTCCTTCTTCACATTGTGATATACCAGCTCAGAATCGTACTGTGCACCTACACCAGCCAGAGACTCACGCTCAGCCCTTGGGATACCCAGCTTCTCGAAGGTGTCCTTAATGTCTGTTGGGACATCCTTCCAATCCTTCTGCATCTTATTATCCTTAGGACGGACATAGGTCAGGATGTGATCCATATCCAGGCCTTCGATGGATGGGCCCCAATCAGGGATGTCCATCTTGTTATATAATTCCAGAGACTTCTGACGGAACTCTGCCATCCACTCTGGATCATTTTTTTCCTTGGAGATCTGCGCAACAATTTCAGGAGTCAGACCTTCATCTAACTTAAAAGCATCGTCTTCGGAATAACGGAAGTCGTACATGCTACGGTCAATATCTTTGACCTCAGTTTTTTCCTTAGCCATGAAAGCTCTCCTTATAATTACTGATTAATATACTTCTCGAAACCATTCTCATTGATATCATCAACGATAGATCCGTCACCCTCAGCGACGATATTACCGCTTACCAGGACATGTGTCTGATCGATATCCAGAGCCTCAAGGATTCGTGTGGAGTGAGTGATGACGATAAGTGCACCACCAACAGACTTCTTATACTCTTCAACGCCCTTAGATACAGTACGAACCGCATCTACGTCCAGGCCAGAATCTGTCTCATCCAGGATTGCAAGAGATGGCTTCAGCATAAGAAGCTGCAGGATCTCTGCCTTCTTCTTCTCACCACCTGAGAATCCAACATTCAGATCTCGATCAGCATAGGAAGGATCCATGTTCAGGATCTCCATTGTCTTAGTCAGTTCCTTCTTGAAGTCCCAGAGACGGATATGCTCGCCGGTCTTATTCTCGATGGAAGTACGGATGAAATTGGAAAGTGTGATTCCTGGAATCTCAACTGGATTCTGGAAAGAGATGAACATTCCAAGCTTAGAGATCTTATCTGCAGACAATTCTGTGATGTCCTGTCCCTCAAAGCTAATCTTACCATCATTAATCTTATATCTAGGATCACCCATCAGAGTGGAGCCAAGTGTTGACTTACCAGCACCATTTGGTCCCATTAATACATGTGTCTCACCGCGATTGATTGTGAGATTTACTCCGTGCAGGATTTCCTTATCCTCATCTGCTACAGATACCACCAGGTTCTGTACATTTAACAGCTGTTCTGCCACTGTTACGTCCTCCTTTATATACATATATATGTGAAAATTTCAATTCCCATAGGTTTAGTATGCTTTTTCTAAACATCAGACATTATAGCATAGTCTCTTTGTTTGTTCAGTAGATTTCTTCTATAAATTATACTAATCATGGTAATTGTATATGACTGTTGGATATCCAACATCATTAGTCATCAAATCCTTCTAGCATCTTGTAAAGTTCCCGATAGAGGATGCGGGCATCTTCCTTAGAAAGCTTCACACAGGTTCCTACCTGCTTGGGGATGTCTTTTAACTGCTCCCTTAGAGCCATCCCCTTACGAGTGATCTCCACTTCTACCACACGCTCATCATGAGCACTTCTGGTACGGCATACCAGGCCAGCTTCTTCCATCTTCTTAAGGAGTGGAGTCAGTGTACCTGTATCCAGGAAAAGCTTGTGCCCCAGATCACCTACACGAAGCTTCTTCTCCTGCCACAGCACCATCAGTGTGATGTACTGTGTATAGGTAAGTCCCAGAGGCTTCAAGTATGGAGTGTATTGCTTCACCACCTCACGACTTGCTGCGTACAGAGGAAAGCAAAGCTGATTTTCAAGTTTCAGGTCGTCGTATTCACTAGATACGGTCTGATTCGTTGTCTCTGCCATTGTTGCTCCTTTTACTTAGCTCATTCCAGAATCGTGAATCTTAATTCCCAATCCGAATATGCAAAAACCGGACGATGTCTCACTCGACACAGTCCGGCTATCATTTTACCATAAATTACAAAATTATGCTTGATACGATATAATTGTCTAAGAAAGAATGCATTTCCTATCTTTCCACGACGCAGTCTATGGACTATGCGAAGAATCCTGCGATGTATTCCTGGAACTTCTTCATATCATAGGTTGGCTCAAAGCGGCCAACTACATTGCCCTCTCGATCAATGACGAACTTGGTAAAGTTCCACTTAATCTCAGGGTTATTTTTGTAGTCCTTATCCATCTTCTTTAAGAGAGCACTCATAGCCAGTGCCTTTGGACCCTTACCGAATCCCTCGAAGCCCTTCTGGCTCTTCAGATACTTGAATAGGTCGATGGCATCCGGACCATTGACATCCGACTTCTTCATCTGTGGAAACTGAGTATGATACTTCAGCTGGCAGAATTCATGGATCTCTTCATCGCTCTCAGGCGCCTGTCCTGCAAACTGATTACATGGGACATCCACAATCTCCAAGCCCTGATCATGGTACTTTTCATACAGTGCTTCTAGAGGCTCATAGTGAGGTGTGAATCCACAGCCCGTTGCTGTATTCACCACAATTACCACTTTTCCCCGGTAATCAGACATCTGCTGTGCACTTCCATCTGCCCTTGGTGCAGAGTAATCATAGAAATTTGACATACCATACGCTCCCTTCTCTTTTAGAAATGTAAACCGCTCTTTTCTTTCCAATAAAGCGCTTCCCATCCCATCTATCGTAATTATAGAGTTATTGTTTGTATGGTGTAATTATATTGTGTAAAATATAATTTGTCAATGCATTATTTTATTTTCTAGTTTGTAATTTTTCCCTAAGGTTCATCTAAACCATTCTCCGCCTCTTCTTCAATCAGCCGCTTGATGGTCCGAGCTGCTAGGATTGCACGGATTGCCTGCATAGCCTTTTCATAGGTCTCTTCCTTACGCTTCTCCTCAGCCTGACGATAGCGTTCCTCTCGCTGACGGATTGCTTCTTGTTCTAAGGCTTCCTGCTCAAGCTTCTTCTGCTTCTGACGCATCTCATCGTAGCGATCTCTGGCTGCTGCCTCCTTATGATGACGTCTGGTCTCTGCCACGACGTTCATATCTCCAAACACCCGAGGTGCGCGTGGCTGAGTTGGAGGATTACTTCCTAGTTTCCCTTGAAATCCATTATTTTGTACTTGTCCATACTGAGGATTATATCCATTGCCTGCAGTCTGTCTCGGCTGGCTACCATATCCATTACCTGCGGTCTGTCCTGGCTGGCTACCATATCCATTGCCTGCGGTCTGTCCTGGCCGGCTACCATATCCATGAGGATAGACCTGGTGATTTACCACGTATGGCTTAGCCTTGGTTACATCCTCTCCCTGATGGATTACTGTGGGACGAAGCAGAATATCATAAGCCTCCTGCACCACATAGATGTAGGAAGCATTGTCCGGATCTGGATTTGTATCTGGGTGAAATTCCTTCATGAGATTACGATAGGAATTCTTCAGCATCTCCTCTGTAAATGGATCTGTTAATCCCATTACAGCGAGCGCCTCCTGTCTGGTCAGTTTTGCCATAGTTTTAAAATTTCTCCTATAAAGTAAAGGGATCCAAAGGCAATGGTTTTCTCCCCTTTTTCCTCGGCTTCCTTCATAGCATCCTCTAAGGCCGCCTTTAGATTTGTATAAGCTGACGCTTCAACCCCATCCCCTTGAATGAGGCTAGCCAATTTACCACCCTGGAGTGCACGCTTATTCTCTACTGTCACTGTCCGAAAGGATGCTGCAATGGGATACATGGTCTGAATCATACGATGGTAATCCTTATCTGCCAGAACTCCCATTACAAAGTGGTAGGGGCCTTCTCCATACATCTCAAGCAGGCTATCATGAAGGGCATTGACTCCTTGTGGATTATGGGCACCATCTACCATGAGAAATGGTTTCTTCGATAGAATCTCCATTCTTCCAGGCCAGCTTACCCTACGAATGCCATCCTCAATTCCCGTTAGAATTCTGAGATGAAATTCTTCTGATGACATAGCATGCCCCTTGTGGATCTTTTGTAGGAACAGGTCTCTATCTCGAGATGCAAGACAGTTCACTGCAGCTGCTGCCGTGGCCATATTTTCCTTCTGATACTTTCCCATGAGATGCAGTGACATATGCTCCATGGTTTTCGAGTTGCTTTCTACCACTGGTATATGGAGTTGTCTTGCACGACTCAGGATCACATCCACAGCCTCTGCATCATTTTCCGCTAATACCAGGCGGGTACCTGGCTTTAGAATTCCCGCTTTTTCCTCTGCGATTTCTCCAATGGTATTCCCTAGAATCTGTACATGGTCCAGACCAATTCGAGTAATTACGCTAACTTCCGGAACCAGGTCCAGGCCTGCTGTGGAGTCTAGTTTTCCACCTAGTCCCGTTTCTAGAATCACATAGTCACACTTCTTCTCTTGGAAATAAAGAATTGCCATCATGAGACTGTCATCGAACATGGTAGAGTCCACGTCCACAGCCAAGACTTCCTGTCCTAAGCGGACCACATCCTCTTGGGAGATTTCCTCTCCATTGATCTGTATTCTCTCTGTGAATCGGATGAGATGAGGACTGGTGAAGAGACCAACTGTAAAGCCAAGGGAGCGAAGAATTCGATCCACCGCTGCCGCTGTAGATCCCTTACCATTGGTACCTGCAATATGGATCACTCGCATACCATGCTCTGGATGCCCCATTTTTTCTAAGGCCTCTATCATGATGTCTCGGCCACATTTTTTCCCAAATCTTCTCTTATTCTCGATTATCTCCACAATTTCCTGATAGTCCACAATTCCACCCCGGTCTATATTTATATATATCTATCACACTAGAATATGGCATAGGATATATGCTCAAATTCTGCTAAAAAAGGCTCCGGATAATCCGGAGCCTAATCAATCAACTTATTTCTTAATTAAACCACCATAATAATTCCGCCGTCATTGGCATACATAGAACTTACGCCTCGGGTATTGATGATCTTCACTTCCTTGAAATTCGCCTTCTTAAGCACTGCCTCCTTGACACGCTCTGCAGTTGCAGGCGCATTACAGTGAGAGATTGCCAGTGTCTTCTTATCGGTATGCAGCGTCACCTGAAGCATATCGTCTACCATCTTATCGATGGCACGAATCATGCCGCGGCCCTGTCCCAGCTGCTGGATTGAACCCTCAGGTGTAGAACCCATAACCGGCTTGATGCTAAGCGCACTTGCAAGCATCGCCTTCACACCCGAGAGACGACCTGCCTTACGCAGTGTCTCAAGCGTCTCTAGGATGAAGAAGGTATGCTGCTCATCAATATACTCATCTACCTCTGAGATGATCTCATCGAAGTCCATACCAGACTCCTCTAATTCTGCAATCTTCTGGCCGATTAGGGTCTGGCCAATGGATGCGGACTTAGAATCGAATACATGAACCTTCAGATCCTCAAATCCATCCTCATCCTCCATGTCCTCAAGGTAGATATCCTTCGCAAGGCAGGCAGAATTATAGGATCCACTCAGCTTGGATGACAGGGTAATGATGTAGATGTGGTCGGCATTCTTAAACTCTCTGATGTATGCATCCGGAGATGGGCATGCAGACTTAGGGCCAGTTGGACTAGCCTTTACTTTACTTAGAAAGGAAGCCTGATCAAAGGTATCATCATCTATGATGTCTTCACCGTCCACTTCAAGTGTCAACGGAATGCTTGCAAAATGGTCAGGATCAGATAGCATCTCTGGGAATAACTCACCGCAGCTGTCAATCAGAACTCTATACATATAGTCTCCTTTCCAAAGGCACTTCCTTCTCGTCTATCAGCACCTGGATCACGCATTTTTATAGCCTTATAGTAGTACAAACTTCAATTTATTTCCACACTTGGGGAGGTATAAACCACACCTTTAATAGAAATTTTAGAAATTAATGGTCAGAACCAGATCCTCCCTTCGTTCCAGATACTGGATTTTGTCTGCTGACACGTATTTACGGACATTCCCCTTCACCAGGAAGTAGTCCTTGGTCTTTTCATACAGATTCTCATCCTGGAATTGCATGGAGATAGAGCCCTGGCCCTTTTGGTATGCATCCTTAATGATTGCTCCCATGGCACTTCCATCGAATCCAGTGAAATATAGACCATTCTTCACAAAATAGTTATCCTGGGTGGCTGTGCACTCTGGCAGCTGGTAAATTGAATCCGGCGTGTGGGTCTTATTCATATGCTCTGTAGTTGTATTGAGATAAGCATAATTGGTATTCGCCGTCTTCTGAATGTTGGCATCTGTATAGTAGCCATCGCCCCAGGTTGCATCTATGTAATAATAGGCGCCGTCTAAATATACCAGATTCCACGCATGAGAAATACCATTTGCTGTTCCAGTGATAACAGTGGACTGAATTCCAAGGTTCTGCAGGAGATAACTTACACTATCTGCGTATCCCTGGCAAACAGATTCTCCATTGAGAAATACCGAGAGGATATTCTGGTTGTTCTCGCTCTCTGTGTTATAGGTGGTCTTATCAATTACCTTTTGGAATACGAATAGAGCCTTATCGTAATCGCTGGCCTCCAATGAGATGTCCGATAACCAGCCATCTACAACACTATCCACGGATGCCTGATAACTCTTCTGTTCATCCTCTGTCATAGTGAATTTCGGGGTGAAGGTCATACTGGTCACCACATTGGACTTGGTAAAAGTCTCATAGGCGAATCCATTCACCCAGAACAGACCTGGATAGTCTGCCATGACACAGGTATAGATCTGTGTTAATGCTTCTGAATTTAAAGTAGACACTGGGACATTTGTTTTTCGATTAAGGATCGCATCATATACCTGGTCGTACACCAGCTTATCCTCATCACTTAAGCAAGAGTATGCATACTTGCCATCTGATACAGACTCTACCGCCTTCGGCTTGCTTGGCAGACCTGTTATTTTTGACTTGGTCGTCTCTGTGAACTGAGCCAGTACAGGAAACCATTCTGTCAGTTTCTCTCTCTGTTGGTATCCAAAGATCACTAGTAGCACAACTAGTAATAGGAACAGTAAGCCATGGGATTTTCTTTTCTTTGGTTCAGCCATCCAATCATCTCCTGAAATTATTCAGATACAAATATATCCATCGCCATTACAGCGGATGCTATTACATCAGTTACTATTACACCCTGTGAAAAAAGGCGACGTGCAATAAATGCACATCGCCTTTCCACGTTCAAATAACTTATTTTACGTTGTATATGAATAACTATCTAGCTTGATAAATCTTATTTATATAAATCGAAAATAGTTCTTTGAAAGCCACCGTAATTATAATTATTTAACTACAGTTACATTAACAGCCTGTGGGCCTTTCTTTCCATCAGTCACATCGTACTCAACCTCTGCACCCTCCTCCAGAGTCTTGAATCCGTCGCTTACGATACCAGAAAAATGAACGAATACATCGTTACCTTCCTGGCCGTTGATGAAACCATATCCCTTCTGGTTGTTAAACCACTTTACTGTGCCTCTCATTTCGAAAGTACCTCCACTAAAAATATAAAAACCCGTCGGTTACCACTTTCCGACTAATTCGAGGTTAACACACCACCGTGTAAAAGTAAAGGATTATGCCATATTTGTGTACGAAATTTTTACTCTTTCCAGAAAATTCCGAAACCATTGATCCCAAAGGGTTTCCGCTGTTTTATCCATTGTAAAAGTACGCATCGAAGTACCTGTTGTAGTAGTCAATTGACCATCCCGAAACATAGCATTGATGTAGAAACCTGTCACATCCTCTGGATCCACATCCTGACCAGATAGAATCTCTCTTCGAAGAGAGTTGGTTGCACCAAAAACAAATTTCATATATCCAGGTGTATGCTTGCCACGCACAGCTTCGAAGCACAGAGGGCGAAGGTCTCCATAGGAGGAAAATCCACCCTCTGAACTACGCTCCTCCGATTCTTCCGGCGAATAGAAGTCATTGGGGAGGTGTCCATCTAATTCTAGAGAAGCCTTACCTCTAATCTCTGCCTCGCAAAGCAAAAAGTCATCAAAGGTATCCTTCTGTAACATATGGCCCATAAAGCCTCTGACATCATCAATCTGAAATGCCTCCATGTTACTTAAGCCTTCTCTCCTAAACGATTAAGTACCTGTCCAATGACACCTGTTCCATCGGTAAAAGTACGACCTACACGGCTAATGGTTGCTGTACTTGCATTGGTCGCATCCTGAATCTCTAAGTAAGTCTTACCCTCATCAAGCATCTTAGCCACATTGAATCTCTGCTCCATTGCAAGGAGTTCTGATTCGGAACATACGTCCTTAAAGAACTTAAAGCACTCGTCCTTATCCTTTAAGGTTACGATTGCATCATAGAGTTCTGTAGAATGTGGTCTCTTCTCTCTTCTAGCCATGATTAATATCCTCTTTTCATAATAACTAACTCCATCGGTAGTTACGCTTCATTACCCATCTTCATCGATAGTTATGCTTCATTGCTATCATCATTGATAATTATGCTTCATTACTAACTACAGGGCTCACCTTAGACACACTACTTTCCTGAGGCAACTTCTCAGTTTTCTCTTGTGTGCGCATCTCAATACGTGGTCCTCCCTGGCCATTTACATAATCTGCTGTGATTGTAACTGTTCCAATATCATCATCCTTTGGAACCTCATACATAATATCCAGCATAAATTCTTCGATGATAGCTCGAAGAGCACGGGCGCCTAACTTACGCTCCTTCGCCTTAACCGCAATAGCATGCAGGGCATCATCATCAAATACCAGATTCACTTCATCTAGGGCTAACAGCTTCTGATACTGCTTGATAATTGCATTCTTAGGTTCCTTCAGGATACGCACCAGCATCTCCTCAGACAGAGGATCTAAGGTACATATAATCGGCAGTCGGCCTAAGAACTCTGGAATCATACCAAATTTACGAAGATCTTCCAATGATACTTTATGTAAAATGTCTTCATCTTTGTCATATTTGTCTCTAAGGTCAGATACAAATCCCATTGCAGAACTTTTATTCAAACGTTCCTTGATAATATCTGTGAGATCTGGGAATGCACCACCACAGATAAAGAGAATATTTCTAGTGTTCACCATAGTCATTGGAACCATGGCATTCTTAGAACTTGCTCCAACTGGCACTTCGATTTCAGCACCCTCTAAGAGCTTTAACATTCCCTGTTGTACTGCTTCACCACTTACATCACGCTGATTGGTGTTCTTTTTCTTCGCAATCTTATCGATCTCATCGATAAAGACAATGCCCTTCTCAGCCTTTTCCACATCATTATCTGCTGCAACTAAAAGCTTAGAGATAACACTCTCAATGTCATCACCAATATAGCCGGCCTCTGTGAGAGATGTCGCATCTGCAATTGCAAGAGGTACATCTAAAAGACGTGCCAAGGTACGTACCATGTATGTCTTACCAGAACCAGTTGGTCCAATCATTAAGATGTTGGACTTTTCGATTTCGATTTCATCCATGGTATTAGTTGCAACACGCTTATAGTGATTGTAGACCGCAACAGACATAACCTTCTTCGCCTGTTCCTGTCCCACTACATACTCATCAAGTTTATTCTTAATCTCATGTGGATGAGGGATATTATCAATACTAAATACTGGCTTGATACGACTTGCAGAGTCTTTATCACTCTTTCTCTTTTTAACCTTCGGCTGCTTTGGGAATAAATCTGACAGATTCAGCATGGAGATATTTGGAATACCAGAAAGATCAATATTATTGATATTCTGTTTCTTCTTATCATCCTCGTTGTCAGATTTCTTATTGTCTTTTGCCTGATTATCTTGGTTTTTCTGAGGATCTCCATTGAATGTTGTGCTAAAGGGACCGCCAAAGCCAAAATTTGCCATGGAATCAAAGGTCTTCTGCATGCAATCATTACAGATTGTAATGTCATTCGGAATATGTATCATCTTGCCTGCAACGCTTTCTGGGCGGTGGCAGATGTAGCACACATCCTCATATTTATTCTGTTCAGTCAGGTCTTTCTTGTCTTTCTCTTCTGACATTCCAACCTCTTTCTATCTTTAACGTGTAAAACCATCAGTTATTATAGTTGATGAAGGCGAGAAACTCAATGGATTCCGCCTATGCTTCATCGTTTTTTCATTTTTCTACTGTGAGCCTTGCTGAAAGACTATCTGCTAAGATGCTATATAGCCTTTCATCGTCAGAAACATGCTATTCCTCAAAAAGGCTATAACATCTAAGTGGAATATTGCTAGTAAGTAATAGATGGCATCCTCAGTAGCAAGCTATTCCTCAAAAAGGCTATAACATCTAAGTGGAATATTACTAGCAAGTAATAGATGGCATCCTCAGTAGCAAGCTATTCCTCAAAAAATGATAAAACCGTGCGGTAATATCTCTCGCGCTCTTCTGTGGCTGCATTGAAGATTTCGTGTTTACTATTCGGGAACTTCTCAAATCGGACATCCGGTCTATGGGCGATGAAATAATCCTGTCCACGGTTATCTACCTTATTATCCAGCCCTGCTTGGCAGAGTAAAACTGGTGTCTTAATCCGATTCAAATTCTTCTTACTTTTCTTCACTGCTTTCATTGAGGTCCAAGTCCAGCCCATGGTTGCTCCACTGGTCTGAAATGCCTTATTATCCAAGCGTTGCTTAAACATATAATTATATCTTGCCTCCGACAACTGGGAGGAGTGCTCGAAGTCACTTACAGGCTTGAAATCATGTCCACCTGGTACATAAGCCTCTAGATTCTTAGTGAGGCTAAACCATATTCCCATTAAAACTGCAGCAAAATAAGGAACTTTTCCAAAATTTATCTGAATCATAGGAGAGGATAATACTGCCTTATCAAACACCTCTGGATAATCCTCTAAGAAGCGGGTTCCTACCAGACCTCCCATTGAATGCGCCAGAAGGTATAATGGAACATCTCCACTGTTTTTCTTTACTACATTATCAATGAAAGTCTTTTGATCTCTTACATAATCCTGGAAGTCAACCACATGAATAGCACTTGGATTATGATTCTCTCTTCCTGATCTACCATGTCCTCTTTGCTCAATACAATAGACAGAATACCCATTCCGATACAAGTAATAAGCCATCTCATGGTACTTTCCAAAGAATTCGCAGTATCCATGAAAAATCACCACTGCAGCTTTTTCCTCTGGATGATGAATCATACTGTAATGAATGGAGATACCCTTTTCTCCTTCAAAAGTACCTTCTACCAGATTCTCCTTCAGCCATGGCAGAACTGTTTCATCCATGCCTTTTTGAAAATCATCTTCCTTAAAAAAATTGGTCCACATTTCACTTCCCCCAAAAAACATTAAAATACTGTCTCTATTCGGACTCCTTCCGATCAACGAAATATGATTGTAAATATGAAGAAGCACCCACTACTACCGTAGAGAGTGCCCTATTATTCCTCACTCTATAGATACATTTGGTTCTATCTCCCCTGTTCCATTATAGAATACCACATATTTAGGTGTAGTTATCCTAATTAATTTAGGGCCATAGATATTTATTTTGTTGCTTTCCATGTAGTGACTGTACGTTTTCCCTCCGATTGCTCTCTTCTTGGTTAGGATTTTAGCAAATTTTATGTCCGTTTAATGGGGATAGTTTTTGAAGAGTAAGATGTTTTATTATTTTTTTATTTTATAAATCATTCTTTAGAGGGTGACGAACTCTTTGCCGATGTTTCATTTTGATTGCATAAAGCGCATCTCCCTCCTTACGGCTCCCGTGAAATTTCCATTCACTTGATCCCACTTTCTAAATGTTGCTTCGCTATGTGTTTCGCCCTTTTCGACTGGCGCGCCTGCAAAAGACGAACTGTTCTCACCCTGGTCGTGTCAACTTGCTTTTCCTACTATGACGTTTCGCCCATTTCGGCTGACGCGCCTGCAAAAGGCGAACTGTTTCTCACCCTGGTCGTGTCAACTTGCTTTTCCTGCTATGACGTTTCGCCTATTTCGACTTGTAATCCAAATTTGGGCGAAACACATGCTCTGCTGCCAGCTTATCAATCTACTTGTGTCATCTTTTTCGCCCCGAGATCCAGTTTTGGGCGAGACACACCCGCTTCCTGCCCAAAAGTATAGGCAACACACCTCCGCTTCCTGCCAAAGGCGTAATCCCCCATGGAAAAGCGTAATTCTCCCATGAAAAGGCGTAATTCTCCCATGAAAAAAGCACCCACTACTAAGTAGCAGGTGCTTCCTAATGTCAACACGGTCTATATTTCCTGGAATCACAATACCCAAGATCTCAATACCTAAAATCTCAATTCCCCGGACCACAATTCCAAGATCTCAATTCCCAAGATCACAATTCCCCGGACCACAATTCCCCGGACCACAATTCCAAGAATCTCAATTCTCAGACCACAATCTCCCAGGCTACATCATCCGGTTACATTCAGTTATATCCGATTACATCCCAGTTGTATCCGGTTACATCCAGCATATCCGGTTACATCCAGTTGTATCCGGTTACATCCAGTTATTTCCGGTTACATCCAGTTATTTCCCCCCTATGCCTCAATTACCTGGCGGGTCATGTCTGGATAGTTTGTGATGATGGCGTCCACATGAGCAGCCTTACACATCGCCACATACTCAGGAGTATTAACGGTCCACACATTCAAGGCAAGGCCCTTAGCCTTCGCCTCCTGGACGAATCCAGGGAACTGCAGGTTATAAAGTGCAGGATGCAGAGCCTCTACGCCATGCTCCTTACCATAGGCTGGCATATCAATGGTTCCATCCGCATAGAGGAATCCGATGTGTGCCTTCGGATCCAGTTCATGAATCTTCTGGATGGTGTAATGGTTGAAGGAAGAATAGAGGACGCGATCCTCCATGCCCATCTCCTTAGTTAGTTTTAGGATCTTCTCTTCGATATTTGGATAGAAGACGATGCCAGTCTTCAGTTCGATATTAATAGTAAGATTTGTTGGCTTTAATAGTTCAAACACTTCTCTCATGGTAGGAATCTGCAGGTCATGGTACTCTTCGAACTTACGGGCACACTCTACTACTTCACCCCCCTGCAGCAGGTTCTGATAAGTAGCATCCAGTTTGCGCAAATCTTCGAAGGTGTAGTCCTTCACCCAGCCCTTGCCATTGGTGGTGCGATCTACGGTCTCATCATGGATGACAACCATTTCACCGTCCTTTGTTAACTGGATATCTAATTCGACTCCATCTGCCCCCATATCGACTGCTTCCTGAAATGCAGCAAGTGTATTCTCTGGTGCATAACCACTGGCACCTCTATGTGCCCAAACTAAGATGTCTGACATACTTCTTCTCCTTTAATGTAACTATTCCTCCGGAATTCATCCTGCCAATTGATACAGATTCCGATCCATCTAGAATTCATCATACCACTTTCTTGATGTTTTTTACCCGAAATATCTAGATTATGATAGTATGAAAGTATCATTCAAATGAAATCATAGATAACCGAGGAATCCTATGTACATTCAGCTCAATGGACAAATTATAAGTTACGAAAAGTCAGGGACTGGCCGTCCCCTCATCCTGCTCCACGGCAATGGTGAGGATCATCATATCTTCGACGAACTGGTATCAACTCTGACCAGCGACTTCACCGTCTATGGCATCGATACAAGAGGTCACGGCGGATCCGCTACTCCAGAGGAGTTCCACTATATCAATATGGCTCTGGACATCTCTCGCTTTATCACATCCCTAGAGATTGACCGTCCAATCCTGGTGGGCTTTAGCGACGGCGGCATCATGGCACTTCTCCTGGCTAGACTCCACTCGGACATGCTGGGTGGCATCATTGTCTGCGGCGCGAATCGATCTCCTAAGGGACTGAAGCGCTCTGCTCTCCGAGAGATCAAGGCACATTATAAGAAGACCAAGAGCCCTCTGGATAAGCTTATGCTAGAGGAGCCTCACATCACCGATGAGGATCTGGCTCGTATCCAGGTCCCAGCCCTGATTATGGCAGGACAGGATGACCTGATTAAGGAGTCTGAGACCCATGCCATTTGTGATGCAATTCCTCATGCGGATCTGGTGATCCTCCCAGGAGAGGACCATGGTTCCTACGTGCTTCATAGTACGGAGCTGTCCGACTTCATCAAGAATTTTGCTCAGACCATCCCTGAGTAGAATCCAGGATGGTTCCACAGGCGGACCCCAACGCCCTACAGCCATTCGAATCCTCATACCCAGAATACACGAATCCCCTGCAGCTAGGTCTCGTCCTAGATTCAGGGGATTTTTTCATAAATGTAAACCGGTATATCCTTTGCAGCAATTACACTCTAGCATTTCCTTTACAGCAATTACACTCTAGCGTTTACTTTGCAGCAATTACATCTGGCATACCGTACATACCAGCTGGCTTACCAGCTAAAAACTTCGCTGCAGAAACAGCACCATTTGCAAAGATACTCTTAGAATAAGCTGTATGCTGAATGGTAATGACTTCATCAAGTCCAGCAAAGATGACATCATGCTCACCTACAATAGATCCGCCGCGAACGGAAGAGATACCGATTTCCTTAGGATCACGCTTCTGTCTTCTATCATGTCTGTCATATACATATGTATACTGGCCATCTGCTGCCTCATTAATAGCATCTGCAAGGGCAATTGCTGTTCCGCTTGGAGCATCTAATTTCTGATTATGATGCTTCTCAACAATCTCCACATCAAATCCTGCAGGAGCAAATACTTCTGTTGCCTTCTTCAAAAGATCCAGGATGGTATTCACACCCAGAGACATATTGGCAGAACGAAGGATTGCAATCTTCTTAGAAGTTTCATCGACACGAGCCAACTGCTCATCGGACAGTCCAGTTGTGCAGAGAACTACAGGGAGATTTACCTTTTCACAATAATCCAACAAGGCATCTACAGCCTTGGCATTCGAAAAGTCGATAACCACATCTGCCTCTACATCGCAGCTTGCGATGTCTGTGAATACTGGATAATCATTCTGAACACCAGTGTATGGATCGATGCCACAGGCAACCTCTATCTCCGGATCCTTTGAAATGATATCTGTAAGTACGCGGCCCATGTGACCGTTACAACCATTTAAAATAACTCTAGTCATCTTATTTCCTTTCCATCAGGGCTTTTATCTATCACAGCTTTTAAGAATACCCCGGCAGCATCAACTCCCGGGGCACCTACTATCTTATTTTAAGAGGCCGTAGTCCTTCATAGCCTTCTCTAAAATCACTGTCTTCTCAGGAGACATCTCGAACATTGGAGCACGAAGTGGGCCAACATCTAATCCCATCAGATTCATCGCCTTCTTCACAGGGATCGGATTGACCTCAGCAAAAAGTGCACCTACTAATGGCATCAGCTTCAGCTGCATCTTACGAGCCTTCTCTGTGTCACCATTCAGATAAGCCATAATCATCTCATGCTCATCGCGAGGAGCCACGTCAGATACTACGGAGATACATCCGACACCACCCAGGGACAGGATTGGTACAACCAGTCCATCCTCACCAGAGTAGAGGTCAATCTTACCATCGCAGAGATTCATCATACGAGCAGTCTGTGCGATATCACCAACTGCATCCTTGATACCTGCTACATTCTCATACTTACTAGCCAACTGATATACTGTCTCAGGCTGGATATTCACACCTGTTCTGCCTGGTACATTATATAGAATCAGTGGCAGCTTGGTAGACTCAGCGATCATGCTGTAGTGCTTTACCAGACCATCCTGTGTTGCCTTATTGTAGTAAGGAGTTACCACCAATGCGCCATCACAGCCAGCCTCTTCTGCTTCCTTTGTTAATTCAATGGCAGTGCGGGTACAATTCGAACCTGTACCAGCAACTACAGGGACACGACCCTTCGTGAATTCAACTGCTGCCTTAATCACATCGATGTGTTCTTCCATGGTAAGGGTTGCACCCTCGCCTGTTGTACCAGCGATAACGATACAGTCTGTACCCTCTGTAATCTGCCAGTCAATCAACTCCTGGAGCTTATCATAGTTCACTTCCATCTCTGGAGTATTCTTCATTGGCGTTACAATCGCAACACCTGCACCTGTGAAAATTGCCATATTCTTCTCCTCATAAAAAACAGCTCATCATCCAGATGAGCCGTCACACATAAACCTAATAAATCGGTTAAATAGCGCCCCATCTTGCGATGACAGTTATGGATGTCTTCCATCCATACCCAAGCACAACGCCCTGCAGGAGCCGTTGCCTTTCGGCGCCTCACCCTTTCTCCTGCCTTCGTCTGCACCTGCTTGCATCGGATAGGTTACTATTGTTCGGCGCAACCTCTATTAACAAATAAAATATACTATTCTAGCAGGAAGGTGTCAATCCATTCAGCGGTGTCTAGGAAACTTTCTCCGCCAGGATATTCACGATGTCTACGAAACTTTCTCTGCCAGGATATTCACGATTTCATCCGCGCTATCTCTCAGTTCCTCCGGCAATGCTCTGCCTGTCAGAATCACATTGGTGAAAATCGAGCGAACAGACAGCACATTCTTGATCTCATCTGCTGTAATCATATCTTCAGACACAGCCCCCAGCACCTCGTCTAGAATCAAGAGATCGCACTCTTCTGTAGACAGGACCTTCTTGGCAAAATTTAGACCATTCCGAATATTCTGCTTCTCCTCTGCCTTTTCCTCATCCGTTAGTGAGTCGAAGTCAGCATTGCTTCTCTCAAAGCGGAAGAAACGAATCTCAGGCTCTAAACGAGACATAAAGTCTCCCTGATCTGGTCCCTTCAGGAAGGTAATAATAATTGCTTTCTTATCTGTACAGGCATACCGAAGGGCGTTACCTAAAGCCGCAGAGGACTTTCCCTGTCCATTTCCGTAGTAGATCTGTACCTTACCAGCATCTAATGTGCTCATGGATGATACCCTCCATCCTATTGCATGAATATCTAAATGCACAATTTCGTTCAATCTATCACAAAAAATCAACAAGTTCAACTGGTGCACCAGGGTAAAATTGTACAAAGAACACCTTCCATTCGGTTTATTTTTATTAAATAAGAAAGAATTCCGCTCTAAGATATTGAAAAGCAAAAAACCTGTGATAGAATTAATTAGTTGTTTTATGAGTAAAATAAATTTGTATATAGAAAGTGTGGATCATGTTACAGAAGAGAGACGACATTCGTAACGTAGCGATTATTGCCCACGTCGATCACGGCAAAACAACTCTAGTTGATGAATTATTAAAGCAGAGTGGTGTCTTCCGTGACAACCAGGAGGTAGGAGAACGCGTTATGGATTCCAACGCCATCGAGAAAGAGCGTGGAATCACAATTCTGTCTAAGAATACTGCTGTAGAGTACAAGGGAATCAAGATCAATATCATTGATACTCCAGGCCATGCTGACTTCGGTGGTGAGGTTGAGCGTGTATTAAAGATGGTTAACGGCGTTATCTTAGTGGTAGATGCCCGTGAGGGTGTCATGCCTCAGACCAAGTTCGTACTGATGAAGGCTCTGTCCCTGGATCTGCCTGTTATCGTATGTGTTAACAAGTTAGACCGTCCAGATGCTCGTCCTACAGAGGTTGAGGACGAGGTTCTCGAGCTCTTCATGGATCTGGATGCTTCTGATGAGCAGCTGGATGCTCCATTCGTATTCGCTTCTGCAAGAGAAGGTTACGCAATTAAGAATCTGGATGATGAGAAGGTGGATATGAAGCCTCTCTTCGATACCATCATTAACTACATCCCTGCACCAGAGGGTGATCCGGAAGCAAATACACAGACTCTGATCTCCACCATCGACTACAATGAGTTCGTTGGTCGTATCGGTATCGGTAAGGTTGACAATGGTTGCCTGAAGGTTAATCAGGAAGCTGTTGTAGTTAACCATCACGATCCTAGCCGTAAGGAGCGGGTACGTATTACAAAGCTGTTCGAGTTCCAGGGCCTGCAGAGAATTCCTGTTGAGGAAGCGAAGATCGGTTCCATCGTTGCCATCTCTGGTATCGGTGATCTCCACATCGGTGATACCATCTGTGGTGTTGACTCTGAGCCAGTCGCTATTCCTTTTCAGAAGATTTCTGAGCCTACCATCGCAATGAACTTCATCGTTAACGATTCTCCATTCGCTGGTCAGGAAGGTAAGTACGTAACTTCTCGTCACTTAAGAGACAGATTATATAAGGAATTAAATACTGACGTATCTCTCCGTGTTGAGGATACTGAGTCTGCTGATACCTTCAAGGTCTCTGGACGTGGTGAGTTACATCTGTCCGTACTGATCGAGAATATGCGTCGTGAGGGTTATGAGTTCGCTGTATCTAAGCCTGAGGTTATTTACGAAGAGGATGAGAATGGCAAGCGTCTTGAGCCAATCGAAATCGCATACGTAGATGTACCAGATGAATTCTCTGGTTCTGTTATCTCTTCTCTGTCTCAGAGAAAGGGTGAGCTGCAGGGTATGAATCCAATCACTGGAGGATTCACTCGTCTCGAGTTCAGAATTCCTTCCCGTGGTCTCATCGGTTTCCGTGGTGACTTCATGACCATGACTAAGGGTACTGGTATCATCAATACCATCTTCGATGGCTACGAGCCATTCAAGGGCGACATCGAGTTCCGTGAGAATGGATCTCTGATCGCTTTCGAGACGGGTGAGTCCGTTGCATACGGTCTCTTCGCAGCTCAGGATCGTGGTACTCTCTTCATCGGCCCAGGCGAGCGTGTATACTCTGGTATGATTGTTGGTGAGTGCAACCGTCCTGAGGATATCGAGATCAATGTATGTAAGAAGAAGCACCTGACCAATACGCGTACTTCCTCTTCCGATGAAGCTCTGACACTGACTACTCCTACTGTTCTGTCTCTGGAGCAGGCTATGGATTACATCGATGTGGATGAGCTCCTTGAGGTTACACCAGAGAACCTTCGTCTCCGTAAGAAGATCCTGGATCCTCGTGAGCGTAAGAGATCTGCCATGCGTAAGTAATTCCTTGAGATGTAAAAATGTAAACCGACCTCATGGTTGGTGGAAATAGAAAACTGGAGTTGGCGTAATTTGCCAGCTCCAGTTTTTTCTATTCTTCGATTCGTACTTACTTAGACTTCGGTAGGAACATGATATCCAGGTCTACATTTCCATCGATACCATCCACTGTGCCGGTGCTTGAATACTGCCAGCAGAAGTACTTATAAGGGCTCTGTGGAAGAGGTTCATAGTCTGCATACCAGACTGGGATACCAGCCTCTGCGATCTCTGCCATATCCAGTCGGTTTGCCTCCCAGATCATATTGGAATAGACTGCTGTATCATGCTTGGCAGCCTTTATCTTCTTACAGAATGCCAGTGTATTCTTGGTCCACTGATAGCCAGAGACACCGTCGGTACGGGCATTGACGCCCCCTACATTCTCAGGATCATATACGATTGGAAGATCTAGTTCTGTCTTACCCAGAGTGTCTAGGACGAAGTCTGCTTCCTCCTTCGCTTCCTTAATAGTGGTAGCCTGAGAGAAGAAGTAGATGCCTACATCTAAGCCGGCCTTCTTGGCTCCCTTCAGATATTCGTCGAACTTCTCATCCTTGGCCAGGGTTCCCTTGTCGGTATATCCGCGATAGCCCATACGGATGTAGACAAATTCTACTCCTGAATTCTTCACCTTGATCCAGTCGATATCTCCCTGATGATAGGACACATCGATTCCACGCTTACTGGTGTAATTACTGTCAGAATAAGTGAGTTCTCCACTATCTAAGAGACCCATATGAGTTCCAGGCATCCCCTTAGATTGAGGATAACTCTGTGCCTTAGCATCTGACAGCACCATACCCTTTAGATCAGCAATCAGAATATCTCCATAGAGTTCATCTACGGATTCCTTACCAAGCTTAAATTTTTTGGTATTGATGTCTGTCTTATAGGCATCCTGATCTAGATTATAGGTGTGGAAATTGCCACTGGCATCCAGATAGGTATATTCCTTCTGATTACCTACCTTCAGAGCGGCTTCTGCTGCCGCCTTCTCTGCCGCCTTATTGGCTGTGAAGATACGATTTCCTATGATAAGCATGAAAAGTGCAAGAGCAATAACAATCAGTAGGATGATCTTCTGTTTCTTGGACATTGGACCTGGTACTTTAAAATTCATACAGCCTCCCCTTTAGGTTTCGATTATTTCTTCCTTCATCATATACTTTTCACTGGGTGACGTAAACCTTATTCGGAACACCAGGGGACGAAAAAAGTGCCGCAAGGCCATTGCCCTGCGACACTTTCAATTTCATCTGTAGTAATTACATCTCAGTAATCAGTTCCTGTGCACGAGTAGTGTTCAGTTCCTTACATACCTCAACGAACTTATCAACAGGTACATCATGTAACTGCTGCTTCTGTCCACGAATAGTAACAGATACGGTATTGGATTCCACTTCCTTATCACCGATAACGATGGTATATGGATCCTTATACTTACGGAAGTTCTTAATCTTCTCGTTCATATTCTTATCAGCGTAATCAGCCTCTACACGTACGCCTGCATCCAGAAGCTTCTCCTCTAATTCCTGTGCAAATGCATTGTGCTCAGTCCTGATTGGAACGATAGCTACCTGGTATGGAGACATCCAGAATGGGAATGCGCCCTTGTAGTTCTCGATCAGGATACCCATGAAACGCTCGATCGAACCGAAAATTGCACGATGAAGTACAACTGGCTGCTCTAACTTACCTTCCTTATCCTGATAGGTCAGGCCGAAGTTATGAGGAAGTTGGAAGTCGAGCTGTACAGTACCACACTGCCACTCACGACCAAGAGCGTCCTTAATCTGTAGGTCGATCTTAGGACCATAGAAGGCACCATCTCCCTCATTGACCTCGTATCCACCTTCGCCGTAACGCTTATCTAGGATCTTCTTCAGAGCTGCCTCTGCACGATTCCAAACCTCTAAGTCACCCATGTAATCATCTGGACGAGTAGAGAACTCTGCACGGTAGGTGATACCGAATGTGGAGTAGATCTCATCTGCTACTGCAAGGATGTTATCGATCTCCTCTTCGATCTGAGACTCCATTACGAATGTATGATCATCATCCTGACGGAACTCCTGTACACGGAAGAGACCGTTCAACTGGCCAGACTTCTCTTTTCTATGGATGACATCCAGCTCGTTGTAACGAATTGGAAGCTCCTTATAAGAGTGAATGGTACGCTTATAGGTAAGCATGGCATTTGGGCAATTCATTGGCTTTGCTGCCATGGTATCTGCATCATCGATGGTTCCATTAGAGCCAGGCACGATGAACATGTTATTAACATAATGAGCCCAGTGACCAGAGATCAGCCACAGCTTACGGTTATTGATAACAGGTGCAGAGATCTCCTGGTAACCAGCTCTGTCATGAATCTCTCTCCAGTACTTGATCAGGGCACGGTAAGCCTTCCATCCTCTTGGCAACCAGTATGGCATACCAGGTGCAGTATCAGAGAACATGAACAGGTCCATCTGAGGTCCGATCTTCTTATGATCACGCTCCATAGCCTCCCGGATCAGATTCAGGTGAGCCTTTAACTCATCCTTAGAAGGGAATGCATAGACATAGACACGCTGCATCATGTCATTATGCTCATCACCTCTCCAGTATGCACCAGAGCAGGACTTGATCTTGAATGCTGTCTGCAACAGCTCAGCTGAGTTAGAGATATGAGGTCCACGGCAGAGATCTACGAAGTCATCGCCAGTATAGTAGATGCTGATGGTCTCATCCTCTGGTAGATCATTGATCAGCTCCGTCTTATACTTCTGGCCCTTGAACATCTCAAGAGCTTCCTCACGGGATACTTCCTTACGCTTCCAGTCTTCTTTTCTCTTTAAGATTTCACGCATCTTATTCTCGATGGTCTCGAAATCATCAGAGGAGATATTGTGATCTAATGTAAAGTCATAGTAGAAACCGTCCTCGATCTGAGGTCCGATTGCGTACTGCACGCTCTCTCCATATAATTCAATGATTGCCTTACACAGTACGTGTGCAAGGGAATGTCTGTAAAGTCCTAAAAATTCTTCTCTTTCCATAATGGAAAATCCTTTCTAAATATCGCAGCAACCGGCTGCAATTCATTTCATCTACAAGCCTTCACTCAATGCTTTGGAACCAGTACTTCTACTCCACCCATGTATGGACGAAGTGCCTCAGGAATCTTCACAGATCCATCAGCCTGTAGGTTATTCTCTAAGAAGGCAATCAGCATTCTTGGAGGTGCGACAACTGTATTATTCAGAGTTGTAGCGAAGTACTTATTACCATCCTTATCCTTTACACGGATTTTCAGACGACGAGCCTGAGCATCACCTAAGTTAGAGCAAGAACCAACCTCGAAGTACTTCTTCTGACGTGGAGACCAAGCCTCGACGTCGCAAGACTTTACCTTCAGATCTGCTAAGTCACCAGAGCAGCACTCTAAGGTACGAACAGGTACATCTAAGCTACGGAAGAGCTCTACTGTGTAGCTCCACAACTTGTTGTACCAATCCCAAGCCTCATCAGGAGTACATACAACGATCATCTCCTGCTTCTCGAACTGGTGGATACGATATACGCCACGCTCTTCGATACCATGAGCGCCCTTCTCCTTACGGAAGCATGGGCTATAGGATGTCAGTGTGTATGGAAGCTTCTCTTCCTCATTGATGGTGTCGATAAACTTACCAATCATAGAGTGCTCCGATGTACCGATCAGATACAGATCCTCGCCCTCAATCTTATACATCATGGCATCCATCTCATCGAAGGACATAACGCCAGTTACCACATTACCATGAATCATGTATGGAGGGATGACATATGTGAATCCCTTATTGATCATGAAATCACGTGCATACGATAGAACTGCAGAGTGGAGACGTGCGATATCGCCCATCAGATAATAGAATCCATTACCTGCAACCTTACCAGCTGCATCTAAGTCGATTCCATCAAAACGCTCCATGATATCCGTGTGATATGGTACTTCAAAGTCAGGAACCACAGGCTCACCGAACTTCTCAATCTCTACGTTACAAGAGTCATCTGGTCCGATTGGTACAGATGGGTCGATGATATTCGGAATACGCATCATGCGCTCCTGCACACCAGCCTTGGCCTCTTCTGTCTCCTTGGTAAGAGCATCTAAGCGAGCAGAGAACTCAGTAACCTGGCTCTTTACTGTCTCAGCTTCATCTCTCTTGCCTTCCTTCATGAGCTGACCAATCTGCTTGGACAAATCATTCTTCTTCTTGCGGAGATTGTCTGCTTCTACCTGGGCTGCTCTTGCTTTTTTGTCGAGCTCGATGACCTCATCGACCAGTGGAAGCTTCTGATCCTGGAACTTTTTCTTGATGTTTTCCTTGACCGCTTCTGGGTTTTCTCGTAAGAACTTGATATCAATCATTTCTTCCTCCTAGACTTGCCATCATGCCCTCCGGCGACCGGCCGAATGCTGTGACGGCGACAATTAATCTAAACTACATTATTATACGTTGCGACGTGGCCTTTTTCAAGGATTCATCCCTTATTTCAGCATGGTTTCTATTTAAAATTATGACCATACGAAAAAGACCAGCTGCGTATAGCAACTGGTCTCAATCGAAAGGAGTTCATGAAAAAAAATTTACTTTGCTTAAATTATTTGCTCTCTGCCTTGGACTCTTCTCCTTCTACTGAAGGATCCTCTGTCTCCTCTTCCACCTCTTCTGGGACGTAGACACGTCCATAGAGACGGGAGAGATCATAGAGCTCGCTGGCACGCTTCTTGGTAAGCTTGCCCGGAAGCAGGCGCCATTCCCAGTTTCCACCAAGGGTGGATGGGGTATTAATACGAGCGCTGTCATCGAGTCCTAAGTAATCCTGCAAAGGAATGATTGCAGTATTTGCAGGGGATGCAATCGCTGCACGAACCATCTTTCCACAGATTACTTCATTGGATGCACCCTTTGGGGCATCAACAAAGCGTCGAACATACTCTCTGGTCTCAGAATCTAAGTCATTTAACCAGCCTACCACCGTCTGATTATCATGGGTTCCTGTGTAGGCCACACAGTTATGATTGTAGTTAAATGGCAGATAATCATTGGCAGATCCTGTATCCCTTACATCGAAGGCGAATTCAAGCACCTTCATATTCGGGAAGCCGGTATCTCGAACCAACTTACGAACAGTATCTGTAATGAATCCCAAGTCCTCTGCAATGATATCGGCATTCTTCTCCTTAAGTACTGGATCAAGGGCCTTAAAGAGGTCCATTCCTGGGCCGTCTAACCACTCACCGATAACTGCATCCTGAGCGTCTCCTGGAATAGCATAGAACTGATCGAAGCCTCGGAAGTGATCGATACGAATGACATCATAGAGGTCGCAGGACTTCTCGATTCTCATCTTCCACCAAGCATAGTTGGTTTTCTTATGATACTTCCACTTATAGATTGGATTACCCCACAGCTGACCTGTTGCTGAGAATCCATCTGGAGGACAACCAGCCACACGAATCGGGCGCATATCCTTATCCAATTCAAAGAGCTCTGGATGTGCCCATACATCGGAGCTGTCTGCAGATACATAAATTGGGATATCACCGATGATTCGAATGCCTCTCTCATTCGCATAGGACTTCAGTGCTTCCCACTCACGGTAGAATTCATACTGCATCCATACATAGAAGTCTACTTCATGGCGATATTCTTCCTGATAGTGCTTCATAGCTTCTGGCTTTCTCATACGGATATCATCATCCCATTCTGAGAGAGCCACATCGTGGAAGGACTTCTTCACAGCCATATAGAGTGCATAGTCTTCTACCCAGTCTGCATTCTTCTGACGAAATGCTCTGACTTCCTGTACCGTATCAAATGGCAGCTTCTGAAATGCCTTACGGAGAAGCATAAAACGATTCTCATAGAGCTTGCCATATTCAATTTTCTCCGGGTTATTGCCCATGTCTGCCATCTCGCACTCATGACGAGACAGTAGCTTCTGATCTACTAATTCATCCAAACTGATAAAGTAAGGATTACCTGCAAATGTTGAGAAGGACTGATAAGGAGAGTCTCCATAGGAGGTTGGTCCCAGTGGGAGAATCTGCCAATAGGTCTGTCCTGCATCTACTAAAAAGTCAACAAACTTATATGCTTCCTTTGAGAAGCATCCAATTCCATATTTTCCTGGAAGACTAAATACCGGAAATAAAATTCCACTACGTCTCATCTTCTTTTACCCTTTCACTGCTCCAGCCATAACGCCTTGAATAATATACTTCTGTGCTGCTATATAGAAAACTACAATTGGTAAAATGGCTAATAGTAACGCTGCCATCATTGCGCCCCAGTTGATTACACCATGGGACTGTCTCAGATACTGGATAGCAATTGGAATTGTCTTATAGGTATTAATGTTCAGAACCAGAGATGGAAGTAAGTAGTCATTCCAGATCCACATCGCCTGCAGGATTGCAATGGTGATGGTGGTAGGTTTCATAATTGGAAATACTACCTGGAAGAAGGTCTGAAGTGGTGTGCAACCATCAATCATTGCTGCTTCCTCGATATCAATTGGCATCGACTTTACGAATCCCGTATACATGAATACAGATAGGCCTGCTCCGAATCCAAGGTAGACAATTACAATTCCCCAAGGAGTTGATAGATGTAACATATTGGAAAATTTACTCAGTGTGAACATTACCATCTGGAATGGAACAATCATAGAAAACAGGCAGAGTACATAGAAGAACTTGGTAAATCCTGTTTTCACTCTGGTAATAAAGTACGCACACATAGAGCAACATAATACAATCAATGCAACAGATACTACCGTAATAAATAGGGAATAGATAAATGCATGCCAGAAGTCGGTCTGCTCAATTGCATTTCGAATATTGGTAAGAAGCATTCCCTCGCCCTTGGTTCGATTTATCGTTGCCATCGGCAACTGCTCTTTCCACTTTGTAAAACCTGCCTTGAAAATAGACTGGGTAGACAGTCCAAATGGATTTGCGAAAATGTATGCATTGTTTTTACATGCATTGATGATAACTACGATAATTGGTGCAATCCATGCTAATGATAAGACAGCGAAAATAACTGTCAGCACATTCTGCCATGGCTTATATTTACGAATCTTCTTGGTGGATACAACTTCCTGTGCCATTACTGCTCTACCTCCTTTCTGGTTGTAAGCTTATTCTGCAGAACGGAGATTACTGCAACAATAATAAAGAAAATAACTGCCTTAGCCTGTCCGACGCCTTCCCAGCCGGTCTTACCGTAGAAGGTGTTATAGATATTCAGTGCAAGGAGTTCTGACTGATGTGCTGGATTACCGCCAGTCATTGCCAGGTTCTGGTCGAAGAGCTTGAAGCCATTGGTCAGAGTCAGGAATGTACAGATGGTAATGGTTGGCATCAGCATTGGGAGGATGACACTTTTCAGCATCTTCCAGCCGCTGGCACCATCGATTTTCGCTGCCTCAATGACATCGGTTGGGACGTTCTGCAAACCTGCGATATAGATGATCATCATATATCCAATCTGCTGCCAGCTTACTACGATAACCAGGCCCCAGAAGGCTGTCCATGGTGTAGACACAATTGTCTTATGATATCCCTGCAATACAGCATTAAAAATCATGAGCCAGATATAGGACAGGACAATTCCACCGATCAGATTTGGAAGGAAGAATGCGGTTCTGAAAAGATTGGTTCCACGAATTCCCTTGGTCAGTGCAAAAGCAATGGCAAAGGATACCACATTAATAATCAATACGGTTACCACTGTAAATAGTACGGTATACCATAAGCTATGTAAGAAAGAGGTGTCTAATTTACCGCCTACATAGAGTATCTTCTTATAATTTTCCAATCCCGTGAATTTAAAGTCTACAACCGTCGTAAAGTCGCAAAATGATAAGAAAATACCATATACGAATGGAATTAAAAAACCAATTGCGAAGGCGATCATAGTCGGGATCATAAAGATTGGAAAATACTTCTTCATTGCTTTTTCCATTTTATCATCGTCCTTTTCTACTAATCTGTCTTATGTGTTCCTCATGCAAAGATAAGTCCGTTCTTATCTTCTTCATACGTTGCTGATACTACTTTCCAGCAACAAAACAGGAGGGAAAGTTTTGCCTCCCCCTCCCGTGAATCTCAAATCTTATGTATTGAATGAGTGATGATTACTCCATCCATTCATGGATTCGAAATGAATTATTCATTTGCAAGCTTCCACTGAGTAGCCCAGCCATCAACGAATGCTGTCTTAACGCCATCCCAGCTTCCAGAACCATCTGTGTAAGCGGTCAGTGCAGATACAACATCCTTTCTCCAATCATCTACATTAGGAGTAGCGTTGAATGCCCACTGAACTGTCTCTTTACCATCAGCCATCATCTTAGTAGCAACCTTAGCAAAGCCGTTCTTAGTCTCATACTTGCCAGTGAAGGTATCAAATGGGCAAGTCAGACCCATTGTATTCGTCATTGCATCACGACCATCATCAGAAGTGATTACCCACTCAAGGAAGTCAAGAGTTGCCTTCTGGTCCTTCTTAGAAGCCTTAGCATTTACTGCCCAGTGGTTCTCAGTTCCACAAGCAAGACCCTCATTCGCATCATCGATACCCATGTAGATAGGCATCATAGATACATCCTTATCAGTTAAGACGTAACCGTTATCTGCTCCGTTGGTTACAAGGTTTGCATATTCCCAGTCACCATTCTGATAGAAAACAGCCTGTCCCATACCGAATTCCTGCTCAGCATTGAAGGAACCAGAAGTAAGTGTTCCCTTATCAGCTGCAGAATCATTTACATACATATCCCAGATAGCCTTGTAGTTATCTAAGTACTTACCAGTGATTGTAGCCTCACCAGCAGTCGTATCTGTCACTCCGTCATCCTTAAACTCATAGTATAGTGGCATATTAGCAAGGTGTCCAGAGAATCTCCAAGAGGAACCATCATCCAGGCCAGCTGATGCGAATGCTTCCGTCAGGTTCTCACAGCCAGGCTGCTTCTTTAATTCCTCAACACGCTTCTGAATATCATCAGCAACAGCAATCAGAGTTGCCTGATCCTTAATGTCATCTACGCTAGAGATCTTAGCTCCATCCAGCTTAGTGTAAGCTTCAAGCATTGTCTTGTTATAGATTAAGCCGAAGCTCTCGAAACAGTTTGCTACAGCGGCAACCTTATCATTGTAATTAACTACCAGAGACTTATCTGTCAGGTGCTTGTAGATAGCGGAATCCTTCAGGTCAACAGTGTAATCATCCCAGGTCTTAGCAGCTGCAGCGTTACCAATATTGAAGATAGTAGGTGCATTAGACTTAGCCATCTCAGACTTTAATGTGTCATTGTACTTACCATCTGCTGCTGTGAGGACCTTAACCTCAACTCCTTTTTCGTCCTGGTACTTCTTAGCCAGATTCTGCCAAGCCTTATCTGTCTCAGGCTTGAAGTTTAAGAGATATACCTTACCCTTTTTTGGATCAACCTTCTTACCAGATGCCCCACATCCAGCGAATGCTGTAACTGCAGTTGTAGCGAGAAGTACGCCAGTGATCAATTTCTTTTTCATAAATACCCTCCAATCATGAAAAATCATTTCTCGAACGTCCCAAGCTGCGTTTTGAATTCCTTTTGGATTCCTTGGAAACGTTCCCTATACGAGGATATTATCATGCGTTGGTAACGTTTTCAATGCCTTTTTATGCTTTGGAAACGTTTTCGTAAAACCCTAACAATTTTCCTCCTGCATTTTTGTGCAAATAGTAAGAGCGGCACCGAATTTCATCGATGCCGCCCCAATTGTCATAGGGAAATGTAAACCATGCTGTGGTCTGCATTTCTATATAAAGTTTTCATAATATCGTCGTATGATATGCCCTTAATCCAAATCCAAGTCTCCACCCTCTTTACGGCTCCTTCGCCTGTGGAATTAGCTTCTGAAATACTCTTTCAATAATCTTAACCCCAAGCCATGCGATCACAGCTGGCATGATTACGATGAAAAATGGAGATACACGAATCACCACTTCATAGGCTCCGATTAGAATCAGCAGCATCAGTAAGGACCAGCCGATATTACTGATGAAAATCAAAAGTGCATTCTTCACTGCAGTGAATGCGGTGTCCTCGAAGCGTGAAATGTAGGCGAAGGTGTAGCCCTGCCATACCATAACCCACAGGAGAAGGAAGGCATTGAGATAAAACAGAATCATGTAGAGCTGACCTCTTGGGATGAAGGCTCCGATAATTAACTGATCCAGGAACAGAACTACAAAGATTAGTAATTCAATCAGCCAGGCAATGGTGGACTCCTTGAAATTATTCTTAAAGGATGTCATGAAAGTCTTCACCACATAACCTCTTCCCTCATCTAACACCCGGCGTACAGAATCGTACAGGGCGGTGGTGGCTGCACCTGCGGTCACAACTGGCACACAGAAAACAAACCACAGAAGGCTTAGGATAAATACATCTACAAGATGAGACAGAAAAGTCTGAAAAGGTCCTTCAAAAGAAAAAAATCCGTTTCTCATATCACTTCAACTCCTACTAAGCTGTAAAAACTATCTCACCAAGTGTACCATTTGTCCTGGCATCCGAAAAGCCTCTATACCTTAGAACTGTGCGGACAAAGGATATTTATCTGTCAGAGTCTTCACAATGGATCTCGCCTCTTCGATTCCTGCATCTCCCTTCAGGACAACCTTAGAAATCGCCTCAGCTACCTGATCAAAGTCCTCTGTTTTCAGGCCACGAGTGGTTGCTGCAGGTGTTCCTAAGCGGATTCCTGATGTGACGAATGGGCTCTTTGGATCATTTGGAATGGTGTTCTTATTCGCAGTGATGTGTGCTGCATCTAACTGCTTCTCTACTTCCTTACCTGTCTTATCCTGTGGTGTCAGGTCTAAAAGCATCAAGTGGTTATCGGTTCCGCCAGACACAATAGACAGGCCACGATTCATCAGGCCCTTTGACAGTGCCTGGGCATTATCGATGATATTCTGTCCATAGACTTTGAATTCTGGAGACAGGGCTTCCTTGAAGCAAACTGCCTTGGCTGCAATGACATGCATGAGGGGTCCACCCTGTACCCCTGGGAATACTGCCTTATTGAAATTATACTTTTCATTAGCAGCTGCTGTAGACATAATCAGTCCACCACGTGGTCCTCTCAGTGTCTTATGTGTGGTTGTGGTAACAATATCTGCATATGGTACCGGGCTCTGGTGTAAGCCGGCAGCAACAAGTCCTGCAATATGGGCCATATCCACCATGAGAACTGCACCCACTTCATCTGCGATTTCTCTAAACTTCTTAAAATCGATGGCACGGGCATAGGCAGATGCGCCTGCAATGATCATCTTTGGTTTACATTCCTTCGCTATGCGAAGTACCTCATCATAATCAAGGAAGCCATCATCTGTAACACCATAAGGTACACACTTAAAGTACTTACCAGAGAAATTCACTGGTGAGCCATGGGTTAAGTGGCCGCCATGATCTAAGCTCATACCCATAAAGGTATCTCCCGGCTCTAATACAGCCATCTCAACTGCCATATTGGCCTGGGCACCAGAATGAGGCTGGACATTGACATACTCGCATCCGAAGAGTTTCTTGGCACGCTCACGAGCCAGATTCTCTACGATATCCACGTCTTCACAGCCACCGTAGTAACGCTTTCCAGGATATCCCTCTGCATACTTATTGGTGAGAATAGATCCCATAGCAGACATCACTGCTGGGCTTACCCAGTTTTCAGATGCAATCAGCTCAATGTGCTGTGACTGACGGTCGAATTCCTTACGGATTGCTTCAGCGATCTCAGGATCCTGGGCCATGATGTCATCAAATGTGTACATACTTTTTCTCCTTTACTTCTTCCTTATCTTTTTCCTTATCTTCTATTCGAATGGGTAGCGAACCCCCATTTGCATACGAATGGCATCCATAAGTTCCATCATATGGACAGTCTCCTTATGAGGCATCTCTGGACACTCCAATCTGCCCTCCTCAATGGTGCGATGCATGGAGCGAATCTGATACTCATATCCTGAGATCTGCTGTGGTGCGCCATAGGTAGCCTTCACCTGACGGGACAGGTCAAATACAGTAATGTGATGTGGATTATTGATATTATCCACCACCAGATAGCCCTCGTCTCCATATACGATTCCCTGGCGATCTGACATAACACGGGTTCCTGCTGTTAAGACAGCCATCCTACCATCCTTATAGTGGAGAGTGATGCTGTCACTTTCATCCACACCAGTCTCCCCCATGGTGCAGGAGGCCTGTACCCGGTCAGGATGACCGAATACCATCTCTGCGAAGTTCAAGGTATAGACACCTACATCTAGAAGAGCTCCGCCGGCAAGTTCTGGATTATGAATTCTCTCATTGTCCCAGATATTATAAGACAGGTTCGCTGTCAGGGTTCTCGGTTCGCCAATCTCACCAGACTCGATAATATCCTGGATGGTCTGTCGAATTGGCATATAGCGTGTCCAGATGGCTTCTGTCACAGGTACTTTTTTTAGATTGGCAATCATCAGCGCCTTTCTGGCCTGATCCGCATTGGCTGTAAATGCTTTCTCACATAGGACTGGCTTATTGTATTTTAAGCAAAGGAGAATCTGGGCATAGTGACAGGAATGAGGAGTCGCTATATAGACCAAGTCGACACCACTATCCCGAAGTAAATTCTCATAGCCAGTATAGGCCTTATGAATTCCGAAGCGAGCAGCGAAGGATGTAGCCTTCATCTCATCACGAGAAGCAACGGCGTAGAGAGCCACATCTTCTCCTGCGATATTCATCTGTCGAATGGTCTCTGCCATGGTTGCTGCAATATTACCAGCACCTAATATTCCTATATTCATATCCCGCCTCCTACGCTAGGTTGATTTCGCATTTGATTTTAGTATAACCTATTTTTCCCTCGCGCAACTTATTAATTCTACAAATCTCATTCTGTATCTATAGGAATATAAAATATCTATAGGAATAAAAACAGCCCTACACATAAAGTGTAGAGCCATTCTCATTTCTTTTCTTTTTCGAATCAAATGAACCTAATGATTAGAAGTGTCCATACGTAGCTCTTCGGTCATCAAGCCATCATTCATCCTACTTAGAAGACTACTTAGAAGACTTCTTGCTAGACTTCTTACTTACTGGTGCCTTATCACGAAGATGCATCATGAACCAGAGCTCTGTTGCGATACAGATACTAGAGTATGTACCGCAGAGGATACCCACAGTCAGTGGAAGTGCGAATTCACGGATCGATGCAACACCGAAGATTAAGAGCATGATTGTCATTACAGCAGTGGTGAAGGATGTAGACATAGAACGTGACAATGTATCTGTAATAGACTTATTAGACAGAGCCTTCAATGTCTCTGGGTTACGCTTATCCTTAGGCAGATTCTCTAAGTTCTCACGGATACGGTCGAAGATAACGATGGTATCGTTGATGGAGTAACCGATAATCGTCAGGATACAAGCAATGAATGTAGATCCAACTGACAAACGGAATACTGCATATACAGCAAGTGTTACCAGTACGTCATGTGCCAGAGCGATGACAGCAGCGCCACCGAATCTTACATCACGGAATCTGAACCAGATATAGATCAGCATCAGGATAACTGCCACGATGACAGCAATGAGAGAAGTACGTCTCATCTCTCCTGAGATGGTAGAACTAATATTCTCAGATGTGATGCTTGATTCCTTAACACCCAACTTATCCTTCAGGAGAGCATTTAACTGTTCACGCTCCTTCAGGCTTAATGTACGAGTCTTTAAAAGTACTGCATGATCTGTAGACAGAACCTGTGCCTGTACATCAGCATCTCCAGTAATCTGTCTGAAGAGAGGAGAGATCTCCTTCTCTACCTGAGCCAGAGTGTAGTCCTTATCAACAGCGATTGTTGTAGAAGTACCACCAGAGAACTCCAAGCTGTAATTCAGCGCCTTCTTGGTAGTTACCTTGTATGCAACCATTCCAATGATACCAGCTGCGATGAGTGCAAGAGAAACGGTAAAGAAGATCACTCTCTTCTCAATGAACTTCTTCGCATCACCCAGAACCTTCTTACCGTAGAACTTCTCATTACGAACACCAATTGCATAGAAAGAGCGAACCAGTGTCTTAGAGATAAATAGTGCTGTGAACATAGACAGTACGACACCAAGTGCAAGGGTAATTGCGAAGCCCTTAACCGTACCAGTACCAATCAGTCCAAGTACAGCTGCTGCAATCAGTGTGGTTACATTACCATCGATGATGGCTGACAGAGCCTTATGGAAACCAGCCTCAATTGCGGATGCAACTGTATGACCAGTTCCGATCTCTTCCTTGATACGAGCGAAGATAATCGAATTGGCATCAACCGCCATACCAATAGAAAGGATAATACCTGCAATACCAGGAAGTGTCAGTGTAATATCAAACTGATCCAGAATTGCAATGATAAGCTCTGTATACAGTGCAAGTGCAATAGATGCACTGACACCAAGCATACGATATGCAATCATAAGGAAGATCATGATGATGATCAGACCAACACCAGCTGCAATCAGGGAAGTCTTAAGCGCGTTGCCACCTAGGGAAGCAGATACGACCTGAGAGGATACTTCCTTCAGATTCAGCTTCAGTCCACCGATTCGGATATAAGAAGCTAACTGCTTTGCATCCTCGATAGACATAGAGCCGTTATTACCAGAGATCTCACAGCTACCGCCGGTAATTGGCTCATTAACGCTTGGTACAGATACGAACTTACCATCATAGTAGATACCGATGGTCTGATTACTTGCTGCTGCAGTTGTTGTAGCCTCACCGAACTTTGTCGCACCGCTCTTCTTGAAGGTTACGCTAACAGCAGGCTCATTATTATTAGTAGTAGAATCCTGCTTGTAACCAGCCTTAGCAGTCTTGACATCCGTACCAGTCAGGATGACATCGCCACTTTTAATCAGACCCTCAATGGTCTTGCCTTCAGCTAATGCATATGCCTTCTTGGTTGAGTCATAGGTATAGTTCTCAGAACCATTGGCATCCTTCTGACGGATGAAATACAGATTACCAGGTGTTCCCAGTTCATCTAAGATTGCATTTGCATCTTTTACACCAGGGATCTCAACACCGATACGGTTGTCACCGATTTTGTAGACATTGGCCTCTGTTGTAGATGCCTTATCAGATAAGTCATTCTCAATACGGGACTGTAACTTCTGGATGGTATCTTCCATGTCCTGTGTACTTGGGTGTGCCTTGTCTGCCTCATAAGTAATAGATACACCGCCGGCCAGATCCAGACCAAGCTTCAGTCCTTTTTGATTTCCTTTGATGGTATTTGTTAATACACCAGATGTGTACCACCCCAGGAATCCGATGATTACGGCAAGAATCACAAGGACTAGGATTCCTGTCTTTTTCTTCATCCGCTTCATTTCTTCTTTTACCTCTCCTACATCTTAATCTTTATTATTTCAAAAGAAGACCATTAGCAAGGTAACTTCTCTGGCTGAGCCAGTGTGTTACCGCTATTTGCTTCCTCATCCATCTCTGCTTCTGCAGCCTTAATCATAATTGCGCACTCAACACGCTTACGCTGGAGCTCACAACCAATCTTGTAATTGCCCTTGATGTCGCCGTCGAAATTGTATGCATTGGCCTGGCAACCACCAGAACAATAGAAGCGAGCAAAACAGTCACGGCAAGCAGGTTTCGCATAGACATTACAGCACTTGAACTCATCGCGAAGTGCTTCATTCTTAATGCCATGCCATACATCACCCATCAGAAACTCTGTATTACCAACGAACTGGTGGCAAGGATACAGCTCACCAGAAGGTGTAACTGCTAGGTACTCTGTTCCTGATCCACATCCTGACAGTCTCTTATAGACACAAGGGCCACCCTCCAAGTCAATCATGAAATGGAAGAAATTAAATTCCTTATCTGTATTGTGACGCTTCACCATCTCTGCTGCTAACTTATCGTACTCAGCGAACAGTGTTGGCAGATCCTCTTCCCGAAGTGCGTAGTCTGCATCATTAGGTGCAACTACAGGCTCAACAGAGATCTGCTTGAAGCCCTCGTCTGCAAGACGAAGTACATCCTGTGAGAAGTCTAGGTTGTAGTGAGTAAAGGTTCCACGTGCATAGTACTTATCCTGATTTCTAGAATCAGCAAACTTCTTAAACTTAGGAAGAATAATATCGTAAGCACTCTTACCATTTCTGGTAGGACGCATCATGTCATTGACTTCCTTACGTCCATCGATGGACAGAACCACATTGCCCATTTCCTTATTACAGAACTCCATGATCTCATCATTTAAAAGGAGACCATTGGTGGTTAATGTGAAACGGAACTTCTTATTGTGTGCTGCTTCCTGAGAGCGACCGTACTGAACCAGCTGCTTTACTACATCCCAGTTCATGGTAGGCTCACCACCGAAGAAGTCAACTTCCAGATTCACACGATTGCCGGAATTGGCAATGAGGAAGTCTAAGGCCTGCTTACCTACTTCGTAGGGCATAAGTTCTGCCTTCTTACCGTGGTACATGCCCTCTTCTGCGAAGCAATATTTACAAGACAGATTACAGTCATGTGCGATATGTAAGCACAGTGCCTTTACGACATTTGGACGCTTGGTGAAATCTTCCAACTTATCCTTATAGATATCATTGGTGAATAATGCACCATCATCTACAAGTCCCTGTACCTCATCATATGCTTCAAAGATTTCAGCTTTTGTGGCATTGGGGTACTTCTCCTGGAGGAGATCTGCGATCTCACTCTTCTTATGCTCGCTATAGAGAGCAATTAAGTCATAGGTAATGTCATCAACGACGTGAATCGCTCCACTATCGATATCCATTACGATGTTATATCCATTATTTTTGTACTGATGAATCACGGGTACAAAATCCTTCCTAAAAAAATCACAAAAAGAAAAAGGACCGCACAATGCGGCCCTCTGCTTTTCCATACCAACAAAGCCTATCCCATGGGACAGGCCTGTTCTCAGAAAATCATTAGTTCTTGTGCTCGCAGCTCTGATTACCTACTGTACAGCTTGTCTTACAAGCGGACTGGCAGGATGTCTGGCACTCGCCACAACCACCAGTCTTAACGGTATTCTGAAGTCTCTTGGTATTTAATGTCTTCACATGCTTCATGATAATTCTCCCTTCTCATGTAGTCAGTTCCGAACTTCGTCCTGAACAGAAATCCTTAGAATTATAGCATACTAATAGATATGATGTCAAAATCTTACCATGTATTTTCCGCCCCATTTTGGGTCTAAATACAGGACAATTTACTGACTTGTTTCCGTACTCGTTTCTGTACTTTTCTCTGCTGTCTCGACAGTCACCTTTGCCTTATCCACGCAGAAGTCACAAGCCTTCTGATCCACATACATCTTCTTCAGATACTTTTCACCAGCATCCTCTGTGGCAGCAAGAAGCTTATAGAGTTCCTTCTTCTTGGTGACATTATTGTTGTCCATCAGGTTCTTCACGTACTTGTCATAGCCCTTCTGATCGAACTTGATATTCTCCTTTTCAGCTACAGCCTCAAGAGCCATCTCTAGCTGGAGATTCTCCTTCAGAGTTGCCTTCACCTGGGACTCAAACTGTGCCTTGGTCATATTGTAGTTCTGAGACAGATAATCCTCTAGGGAAGTGCCATCCTTCAAGTACTGTTTCTTGAAGCGAGTCTCATACTCCTCTAAGCGCATCTTCAGCATGTCCTTAGGGAACTTAATCTTAGCATTCTTAACAAGCTGCTTCGTAACTGCCTCACGAATATCTGCAGTCTTACTGCTCTCTGCACGTTCACGGGCGCTTTCCTTCAGTTCATCTACAGAGTTCAGGTTGAAGTTCTGCTTCACATACTCATCGGTAAGGGTATCTATGCTACTCTTTTTTGCGATGTAATTCACAGTGAAGGTAAATACAACTTCCTTACCAGCCAGATTCGTACTCTGATAATCTGCTGGGAAGGTCACATTACAGTCTACGGTGCTACCAACCTTCGCCCCAACCAGTCCATCGGTGAATCCTGGCACAAAGCTTGTGCTACCATCTGCCATACTATTATTCCCAACATCCAGTGTCTGATCTGTTGCAGTGCCACCATCAAATGCAGTGCCATCTAATTTACCTACATAGTCTACATTCACAATGGAGTCCTTCTGTACAATGGTCTGGCTCTCATCCTTAGCGTAGGAACCAGCAGACTGAATCATGCTAGCTAGAGCAGTCTCTGTGGAGTAGTCACCAGTAACAGTTACTTCCAAGCCCTTATACTTTCCCAGAGTCACATAGTCGCTTACCTTATAGTCGATATCCATGCTGGTCTTTGGCTTACCGCAGGCCATCATACTTACTGCCATAAGAGCCGCAAGTCCGCCTGCTACCATACGCTTCATTTTCATTATCTTCTCCCTTACTTTTACCTTATAACCCACTCCAATCGCATCCCGCTCACAGGCAGCCATTCAAGTGTTTTTTCATATCTATTAGAAAATATAAACCAATCCCAGGTTTCCGTAAAGAATTTCCAACAGATTCATCCTATTATCCACAAGAAAAATGCGGGGAGAAATCATGATATTTCCCACGCTTCGCATTGCAATTTTCCCAGGCATTTGATAAGATTACAAAAGACTTTTTAGAAAATTTGGAGGGTTATCATGCCAGGTTATGTAATTGTAATTCTGATTATCACAGCGATCATGGTCGCAACCACCATTGTCCTCTACTTCCTTGGTAAGAAGGCTGATAAGAAGCGCGCCGAGCAGGAGCAGGAAATCAAGGCTGCACAGCAGCAGACAACCATGCTGATTATTGACAAGAAGAAGGTAAAACTTAAGAATTCTGGTCTTCCAGAGCAGGTGATTGCATCCACCCCTTGGTATGCAAAACGTGCAAAGCTTCCTGTTGTCAAGGCGAAGGTTGGTCCTAAGGTTGTTACCTTAATTGCCGCTGCTGAGATCTACGAGGATATCCCAGTGAAGAAAGAGGTGAAGGCAACTGTATCTGGTCTCTATATCACTGGTGTAAAGGGTCTTCATGGTAAGATTGAGCACAAGCCTCATAAGAAGACATTCCGTGAGAAGATGATGGATAAGCTAAATGCGAATCGCTAATCCGGCATTTCTCAACTGTCAATTTCATAGGTAATAGAAGAAGCTGCGAAGGATTTTGATATCATTCTGATATAATTTCCTTCACAGCTTCTTTTTTCGCTCTAGTCAAGACTCACTCTAGTCAAGACTCGCTCGCGAGTCTTGCGCGCCGGTCCTTGGTACGGTCTACATTATTCCATGGTCTTAACAATCATACGAACCTTATGACGGCCCAGGTCCATGCCATGGGTAGACAGGCGATAGGAGAGTCGGATGCGTAGCTCCTGGTCTACCTCAAGTACAGACACCCTGGTCTCAGAGATCTCCATAGGAATCACTCCATGGGCCGTGGGATATGGACAGTGGGTTTTGACCCCTGACTCAAAGGGCATGGTATACTCTGCCCCATCTCGCCAGGTATGGATCTCTGCACTGGTTCCTGTGATTTTCACCAGGGTGCGCACACCTTCTGTCTCGTAGCGGAGAAAGGTCCGCCCCTTATTCTCATAGCGAGTCCCCTGATACTCCATCTTCTGGATATCCTGTTCTCCACCGAGATCTGTTTCTGATTTGACGGAAATGAAGACCGATCGTCTCTCTACTGTATTATGCATTTTCCTCCTGCTCGCGGATTACCTCGCGGACACCTTCCATCTGATTCTCCAAATGGGTATGCATGACTCCCTTAACATATTTCTTATCATGACGACGCAAGCCATCCATAATACGTGCATGCTCCTGAACCAGTTGCTCATAGTCTGCATTATCCTTGACATATTCATAACGATAGCGATACATCTGCTCACGGAGATTCAAAACGATATTCACAAGCTTTGGATTATCGGTTGCACGATAGATCACATCGTGAAACTTCTCATCGGTCTGGACGATTTCACGGACATCACCGCTCTTAACCGCATCCTCAAATGCAGCCATCGCATCTTCGAGATCCTGGTAGCCTGTCTCTGTGATCTTCTCACAAGCCTTGCTAACTGCCAGCTCGTCTAAGGCATCACGTACCTCAAGCACATCCTCTAGGTCCTTCTCAGTCATGGATGCAACCTGAGCTCCCTTTCTAGGGATGGTTACAGCCAATCCTTCCTGCTCTAGCATACGGATAGCCTCACGGATTGGTGTACGGCTTACACCTAACTTCTCTGCTAAGTGCATCTCCATCAGTCTCTCGCCTGGTTTTAACTCTCCCTTCAGAATGGCATCTCTCAGTGTATGAAAGACAACATCACGAAGTGGCAGAAAGGCGTCCATATTCAGTGTCAATTCATCTGTCATATTACTTCTCCTTTTAATTCCAAGTGGCCTCAGTAAAGTGAGCCATAAATATTTCAAATCCAGGATACTGAAGAGATAAGTGATCATATGCTGCCTTGCAGCGCTCTTCTGTATCGAATAAACCAAAAACAGTTGGACCAGAACCACTCATCATGGAACCATAGGCACCATTCTTACGAAGAACAACTTCTAGTTCATTGATAATTGGATGCTTCGGTGCTGTAACCTGCTCAAGCACATTTTTCATGTGCTCAGCGAAGGAATGCATCTGTCCATCCATTGCTTTATTAATTAGCAGTTCTGTATCGGGGTGGTCTACATTATCACAAGAATCATATGCCTCGTAGACTTCCTTCGTACTTACTCCCACTGGAGGCTTCATTAGAAGCACATGGGTTCTCGGCATTCCTTGGATCGGGGTTAGAATCTCTCCGATTCCCTCACATAACATGCCACCGCCAGTGAGACAATAGGGCACATCAGCACCAAGCTTCACTGCAATCTCTTCTAATTCCCTGGTCTTGGTCTCGATTCCCTCAAGGGTCCAAAGTGCACGGATAACAGCTGCTGCATCTGCAGAGCCGCCTGCGAGACCTGCTGCCATCGGGATCTTCTTCTCCAAATGGATGTGATAGTTACCTGTGAGATGAAAGTGCTCCTTCATGCGACGGAGTGCCTTCATACAGAGATTACTGTCATCGATCTCTAGTCCTTCCATGCTGCAGGTCATGTAGTCTGCTTCCCGGCAACGACTCAGGGTAACTCGATCATAGAGAGAGATGGTCTGCATCAGCATATTCACCAAATGATAGCCATCGGCTCTCTGACCTGTAATATCTAAATAGAGATTAATCTTCGCAGGTACATCATAGGATATCTCGGAAGTATTATGATTCGTCATGATCCAATCCTCTTCTTGTACATGGTCAGTTTTTTGTATACATCAATTGTATTCTAACACGAACAATCCAGATTCGCAACTCTCTGTTAGTTGATGCGAACCTTTGCAAGATTTCAGGGTGAATTTGCAAATGGAAGGGGATGAAGGGGGTGATTCTATGGAGGCAGGATATCTGTATGCAAGCATCCATTCCCTTGCCGGTCTTTTTCAGTCTGATAAGTGAATAGCCATTATATGTGTTTGATGTGAGTCCTATATAATCGGAAATTCGGTGTGTATCACCCAAATTCGTATTTCCAAGCAAATAAGGTGAAACAAATTTAAAACACGATTTAAATCTCGCAGGTTCATTTTGTATGTGTCATCCAAATTCGGCAGACCG
>OCTW013382444.1_pt1 | contig 51315 bp, 31 predicted proteins | sample 1539671 | NCBI WGS metagenome assembly OCTW01 (sample SAMN02144230, study PRJEB22623) | gut metagenome | biome: sheep rumen | host: Ovis aries | place: New Zealand | reverse complement strand
GGATGCAACCTCCCGGCAGGTATTCGATTAGTAACCACTATGGCCTCAGGCCAGAACGAGAGGGGTTGCATCTCGTTTTACAGTTGAGGAGAGCATATGAACTCTTCCGCTTGTTTACATTGATCAAAAAAAGACGGGACAAATTCCATCTGAACTACAGCTAAGGTGGTGAGGTTCCCTCTCCGGGAACATTCCAGAAAACATACAGAAGAGAATAACTTGCGCCTTTCTTCTAAATAAGGTATCCTTAGAGACTGATACGAACCATTTTGCAATCAAAAGGCAGGAGCAGCGGTCATGCAGCAGACGATCATGTACAAGAGCACCAGAAATTCGGATTTGAGAGTGACTTCATCCCAGGCGATCCTTCAGGGGCTTGCGCCGGACGGGGGACTGTTTGTTCCGGAAAAGCTGCCTGTGTGGGATGGCGATTTCCGGAGACTTTCGGAGCAGTCCTACCAGGAGACAGCATACCAGATCATGCGCCTTCTGCTGACCGACTTCACGGAGGAAGAGCTGAAGGGCTGCATCAACAAGGCATATGATGCCAAGTTTGACGATCCGTCGATGGCTCCGCTCAGACACGAGGGCGATGCGTATTATCTGGAGCTGTTCCATGGCAAGACGATTGCCTTCAAGGACATGGCGCTCTCGATTCTTCCGCATTTGATGACAGTGGCGGCGAGGAAAAACCAGATCACGGATGAAATTGTGATTCTGACTGCGACGTCCGGGGATACCGGGAAGGCGGCCATGGCAGGATTTGCGGATGTCCCGGGGACAAAGATCATCGTCTTCTACCCGAAGGACGGCGTGAGCCGTGTACAGGAGCTTCAGATGCGTACCCAGCGCGGCGGGAACGTCCATGTTGTCGGCATTGACGGAAACTTCGACCAGGCGCAGACGGGTGTCAAGAAGATCTTCCGGGATCCGGAGATGAACCGCAGGATGAAGGCGCAGGGGCTTCGGTTCTCATCTGCCAATTCCATTAACATCGGACGGCTGGTTCCTCAGATTGTCTATTATTTCTATGCGTATGGACAGCTTCTCAGACAGGGTGCTGTCAAGCCGGGTGAGCGGATCAACATCACGGTTCCAACCGGAAATTTCGGCAACATCCTGGCAGCATACTATGGGAAGCGGATGGGTCTTCCGGTGAAGAAGCTCATCTGTGCCTCGAATGAGAACAAGGTACTGGTCGATTTCTTCAGAACAGGCGCGTACGATAAAAACCGTTCGTTCAAGCTGACATCAAGTCCGTCGATGGACATCCTGGTCTCTTCGAACCTTGAGAGACTGATCTACAGAATATCCGGGGACGACAGTGAACAGACAGCGAAGCTGATGAGCGCGCTTTCCTCCCAGGGTGTCTACAAGATCACGGACGGTATGTACACGAAGCTGTCTGATTTCTATGGAAACTACGCAAGTGAGGAGGAGACTGCGGAGGAGATTGCGCAGGTCTACAGGGATTGCGGGTATGTCATCGATACCCATACGGCAGTCGCGTCGAAGGTCTACCGCAAGTATCGTGAGGAGACGAAGGACACGACGCCGGTCGTCATTGCCAGCACTGCCAGCCCGTATAAGTTTGCGAGAGCAGTTGTCTGCGCAATAGAGCCTGAGATGGCGGAGAAGACCGATTCGGATCTGATCGATGAGCTCCAAAAGCTGAGCGGTGTCCGGATTCCGGAGGCGATCGAGGATATTCGGAAGGCACCGATTCTTCACAATACATTTATCGCAGGGGACGGCATGGAGAAGGAGGTCGCTTCCTGGCTCGGACTTTCCTGAATGAGGAAGCCGCCGGAGCGGGAGAGGGCTGGAGGCAGTCAGCCATGCTGGAATCTGCCGGAAGGGATGCAGGAAGATGGATAACAATTCGTTGTTTTCTTTTATGGATATTCTGATTGCGGGATGCGGCATCTATCTGATGTACTGCTGGTATCTGCTGCAGTTTAAGGGAGAGGTCAAAAAGGGTGTCCTTCTGCCGGATAAGTCGACCGCGCATTGCAAGGATCTGGACGGGTATAAGAAGGCGATCGGGGGAAAACTGTTCGTGTTTGCCCTCTCTGCGCTTGCAGCCGGCGGGCTCGGGCTCTTCTCGGACTATGTCAGGCCGGTCAATACCTACGTGTATCTCGGGCTGACAGCCGTGTTCCTTGTGGTGCTGATCTGGTTTACCAGGAGCGCAAAGAAGGCAGAGAAAGAATTTTTCTGCTGAAGGTTTCAAGTGTGTTACAGTGAATATAAGAACACAGAAAGCAGGCACGCCCGGCAGGTTTCAAAAGCGGGTGTGCCTGTTTTTAACCTTCACGAGGCGGAAGGGATGGCATATAATCAGACCTGTTGGTGACATCCTGAGGGGGAAAGTTCGACAGGATGAAAATGGACAGCTGCACACGCATACAGGCAGCACAGGGGGCAAAGAACGTGGAGATCAGGGTACTTGAACTGTTGGAGGGAGCGAAAAAGGCGCGGGGACTGACGGTGGTCATCGATGTGTTCCGCGCGTTTACGACAGAATGCTATGCATTCTCGGAAGGAGCGCTCTGGTCCTGGCCGATTGCGCGGCTTGAGGATGCATTCGCTCTGAAGAAACGTTATCCGGATGCTGTTCTCCTCGGCGAGAGAGGCGGCGCGAAGGTAGACGGCTGCGATCTCGGAAATTCCCCGTACGATGTGACGAAGACATCCTTCAAGGGGAAGGCGATGATCCATTCGACATCTGCCGGAACACAGGGGATAGCTGCAGCTGCGAAGGCAGGTGCGGAGGAAATCGTGACAGGAAGCCTTGTGAATGCAAAGGCTGTTGCGGCGTATATCCGTTTCCGGAATCCTTCCGTCGTATCGATTGTCGCGATGGGAAAGGCAGGACTTACAAGTACAAACGAGGATCTGATCTGTGCGCGCTATATCGAAGCCCTTCTGAAGGGGGAAGCGTATGATATCGACGGGAAGATTGCCTGGCTGAGGAATCATGGGGCGGAGCAGTTCTTTGATCCGGCTCAGGCGGATATTTTTCCAACGGAGGATTATCCGCTCTGCGTGGCGCATGACCGGTTTAACTTCGTACTGAGGGTCTGCAGAGATGAGGAAGGACGCCTGATGATCAGACGGGCGGACCCGCTGGAGTGGATCGAAAGAACCTGACATCGGAAGGAAAGACGAAAGAGGCGGAAGGAACCGGGAGCAGGAGAGGAACATGAGAGAGCAGTTCAAGGGAATCCGGGAATCGGATGTGGAAGCCTGCATCCCCGCTGATGTGCTCGGGCAGATTGAGACGGAGGCAGACCGGCTGACAGACGTACTGGCAGGTCTGATCAGCTACAGTGATGAGATCCGGATGGAGGATGGCGAGGGCAGCAGACGTTCCCTTCAGACAATTGAATCGGATGCAGAGGCGCTGGCACTGTTCCGTCATCAGCTGGAGGCAGATCCGGTTTCCGGGTTTTTAAACGGGACAAAGGTGAGACAGGGAAAGTCCGCAGATACACTGCTTGGGAGCTTTCGGAAAAAAATGCGTCTGAGGATTTCAGGACAGACGCTTCGAACAATCGGGACCAGGATTGCGGACAGGCTTCAGGAGGATCTGCAGCCTGAACGGGGAGGCATGAGACGCAGAAGAAGGCCGGAGCCGGTGCTGGTTGGCAGCATCAGAGCACTTCCGGACAGCTATGGCAGGGCAGCGGTGATTTCAGCCGCAGCCGTGCGTGTCGGGCAAAACACAAGGCTTCTGCATGCATGTGCGGCAAAGTACCAGCTTGAAGCAGCAGAGGCCATGCTGGACCGGTACGATTCGATCCATGAGGTGGCCCGGTCTCACGTTCCGGATCTCTTCAGCGATGCCAGAAAAATCAGGCGTCATTTTACCATCCATGTGGGAGGTACCAACACAGGAAAGACGCATGACGCCATGAAGGCGCTTGCCAATGCTCCTTCCGGCGTCTATCTGGCGCCGCTTAGAATGTTGGCCTATGAAGGCCGGGCGGTCATCGAGGAATATGGTGTCCCGTGCAGCTTTGCAACCGGTGAGGAGAAGGAAATCAAACCTGAAGCCTCCCATATCTCAGAGACGATCGGGATGCTCGATTTCCGCCATCGGTATGATATGGCTGTGATTGATGAGTGCCAGCTGATATCCGGAGAGGACGGGTCTCTTTACACCAATGCCATTCTCGGCGTCAATGCGCCCTTTGTGGAGGTTTGCTGCGCATACAGCGGACTTGAGATTACGAAACAACTGATCACACTCTGCGGGGATACGTACGAGGTGGTCGAGCATATCCGCACAAGCGAGTTGAAGTTCGAGGAGGAGCCGTACCAGGGGCCGAGAAAGAACGATGCGTACATCGTCTTCTCAAGGCTGGGCGCCTATGAGATGGCGGCCTGGCTTCAGAAAAAAGGGATGAATCCGTCCATTGTCTATGGAAAACTTCCCTACGAAGTGAAAATGGAGGAGGCGCGGAAGTTCGAGCGCGGCGACACGGACTGTCTTGTCGCGACAGATGCCATTGCGATCGGCCAGAACTACAACATAGAGCGGATCGTCTTCCGGGATACGGTCAAACATATCAATCGCAAGGAAGTGGAGCTGGATTCCCAGACGGTCAAGCAAGTCGCGGGAAGGGCTGGACGGTACGGACGTTTCCCGGTCGGCTATGTGAATACATTTGACGCGGCAGACAGAGCGGAAATCCGGCAGAAGCTGGAGGAAAAGGATATTCCCTCCGCGGCTGCACCCCTGGAGCTGCCATCGTTTCTGGTGGATGTCGATCTCCCGCTGAGTCTGATCTATAAGGCATGGAATGAGGCAAAGGCAGGAGTGCCGTTTGTCAAGGCGGACACATCCACCGAGCTTTATATCTGCAGACTCATCGAATCGCGGTATAGGCGGATTGGGAAACGGGATGAGTACAGCCTTGCAGCCCTGCCGCTGGATCTGAGGGACCGGGATCAGGAGGATCTGCTTGACAATCTTCTGTATCTGTATGACAAGGGAACCGGGACGGACGAGGAGTGGAAGCTTCTGCTTCTGGATAAAGAACAGATTGGAAAGATTTTGCGGTACAGGCCGCACATGATGACATTGGAGAAGCTTTGCAGGCAGCTGGATCTGGCAAGCTCGTTTTTCTACAAGATCAGAAGAGACGATCTCGCTTCCTATGTCATTCGGCTGAAACCGCCCATCACAAAGCGCATCGCTGAGATGATGGCGGAAAAGCCGGAGAATCGGACGGAAGAATCCGGGAATAGGACCGGTATGCCGGCACAGTCTGCGCCCCAGGACCACCATGCGGACTGGATTCTGGCATACATCTACATCTCTGTCTCAGGGCAGACAGAGCGCAACACCGGACGTTTTCCGTATGGAGATTACAGAAGGCTGTATTCAAGAGAGCTTCAGCAGTCTTATGGCAATGAAGCCACCTATATTGATTACTACTGCTACAAGAGAAAGACCAGGACGCCGGAATATTGTCGCTTTGAGCCGTACTTCCGGTATACAGTGAAGCTGGATCCGAAGTACATTGTCTCTGACGAAGGCGCGTACTATCTGGCGGAGCATTTCCAGATTGTACGCTGTGATTATCAGCACAGTGCCTCACCGATGCAGATCAGAGGGAAGCATAAAGCCGGACGCTGAAAACCAAAGACAGAAAAACAAAGACAGAAAAACAAAGACAGAAAGGCAAAGACGGAAAGGTAAAGACGGAAAGGCAAAGGCGGACAGGCAAGACAGAAAGAGAAAGACAGGATAGCGAAGAAATGGCTCCGGGCTGATGCCCGGAGCCATTTGTCTGCCTGAAGCGTATGACCTGGTTCTTGTGATCTTGTTTTTTCCGTGTACGGTGGTTTCGTATCAGGCGAGCGCCGCTTCGCTCTCCATGTTCCGGACGGCGGCTGACAGCATCAGCTTAATCCGGTTGAGCTGGTTTGCCTCCGATGCACCTGGGTCGTAGTCGATGGCGACAATGTTTGCGTCGGCGTGCTGCCGGCGGATTTCTTTTATAACACCCTTCCCCATGATATGGTTCGGCAGGCAGCCGAAGGGCTGGACGCAGACGATATTCTTCGTGCCCTCCTCGATCAGCTCAAGCATCTCGCCAGTCAGGAACCATCCCTCGCCGGTCTGGTTGCCGATCGAGATGACCGCCTTCGCCCGCTCGGCAAGGCTTTGGATATGGTGCGGTGCCTTGAAACGGCGGGAAGCATCAAGCGCCTCGCGGGCGGTTTTCCTGCAGTGCTCGACGAACTTGATGCCGATGTTGCAGAGTGCCGTTGTCGCCTTCACGGCATAGTGGTTCTGGCACTTGAAGTTCTCATTGTAGAGGCTGTAGAGGATGAAGTCCAGAAGCTCCGGCTGGACAGCCTCAGCGCCCTCGCGCTCCAGAAGCTCAACCAGATGGTTGTTTGCGGCGGGAGAGTACTTGACCAGAATCTCACCGACAATTCCGACCTTCGGTTTTTTCATGTCCTCATGGATCGGCAGGGAATCAAACTCCTGGACAATCCTTTTGCATAGTCGCTTGTAATCCTTTCCGGAGGGGTTCTCGGAATAGAGGAAGTCGATGCATTCCTTCTCCAGCTTTTCATGCAGCCTGTCTGCACTTCCGCGCTCCAGCTCATATGGGCGGACACGGTAGAGACATTTCATGAACAGGTCGCCGAACTCGCAGGCAAAAAGCGCCCGCTTTGCAAATGAATAGTTCAGGCGGAAGCCTGGATTGCTCTCCAGTCCCTGCACCGAAGCGGCGATGACCGGCACATATTCCATCCCTGCCTTCTTCAGCGCACGGCGGAAGAAGCCAACATAGTTCGACGCACGGCAGCCGCCGCCGGTCTGGGACATGATGATCGCGCACTTATGCGGATCGTACTTTCCGGATTCCAGCTCGCTCATCATCTGCCCGACGACAATCAGGGACGGGTAGCAGGCATCGTTGTTGACATATTTCAGTCCTTTGTCGACTGCATCCTTTTCAGGCGGATTGACGACCACCATATTGTAGCCGCTCGCTGTCATGGCAGCTTCCAGAAGACCGAAGTGAATCGGACTCATCTGTGGCACCAGGATGGTGTAGTCCTTCCGCATTTCCTTTGTAAACGAAACGGTCTCCTGTACAGAAGAGCGGATGGTTCGGGTGGCATGGTTCTTTTCACGGATTCGGATAGCCGCGATCAGTGAACGGATTCGGATTCTCGCCGCGCCAAGGTTGTTGACCTCGTCGATCTTCAGACAGGTGTAGAGCTTGTCCGAGCCGGTCAGGATCTCATCGACCTGGTCGGTCGTGACCGCATCGACACCGCAGCCGAATGAGTTGAGCTGGATGAGATCCAGATTGTCACGCTGTTTCACAAACTCCGCTGCGCCGTAGAGCCGCGTGTGGTACATCCACTGGTCAAGGACGCGGAGCGGGCGTTCAATCGGGGCGAGCTCCGAGATGGAATCCTCCGAGAGCACTGCCATGCCGTAGGAGTTGATCATTTCCGGGATGCCATGGTTGATCTCCGGATCGATGTGATAAGGCCGTCCGGCCAGCACGATGCCATGCTTTCCGGTCTCCTCCAGGTAATCCAGAATCCGCTGCCCTTCCGCATAAACCGCCTGCCTTGTGCGGTCCAGCTCCGTCCATGCCGCTGAAGCTGCCTCGCGCACTTCCCGCTCCGGAAGATCGGAGAAGACATCAACTAGCTGCTCCGTGACCGTCTTCAGACTCTCGAAAGATATGAACGGACAGATGAAATCGATATTCTTTGACCGGATCGTCTCAACATTATTCTTGATGTTCATCGGGTAGGACGTCACGATCGGGCAGTCGTAATGGTTGCCGGCCTCCTTGAACTCCTTCCGCTCATAGGGGATGCAGGGATAGAAGATTTTCTTCACGCCCTGCGCGATCAGCCACTCGATGTGACCATGCGTCAGCTTGGCCGGATAGCACTCGGACTCGGACGGGATTGACTCGATGCCAAGCTCGTAGATCCGATGCGTGCTCGCCGGCGAAAGCACGACATGATACTTCAGCTTTGTGAAGAACAGATGCCAGAACGGGTACAGCTCGTACATATTCAGCACGCGCGGGATACCGATCGTTCCCCGCTCCGCTTCATCCTCCGGCAGAACCTCCCTGTCAAAGAGCAGGTGGTTCTTGAAATCGTACATGTTCGGCAGGTTTTCAGCATTCTTCTTCTTGCCGATGCCCCGTTCACACCGGTTTCCGGAGATGAAGGTCCGTCCGCCGGAGAAATGGTTCACCGTCAGCCTGCAGTGATTTGTGCAGCCCTGGCACTTGGCATTGTGTGTTGTATACTGGAGCGCACGGATCTGACGGATCGAGAGCATGGAGGTCTGTTTTCCTTCCTCGTAGCGCTCCCTTGCGATCAGACCGGCTCCAAACGCGCCCATGATGCCTGCAATGTCCGGGCGGATGGCTTCACAGCCGGCAATTTTCTCGAACGCTCTCAGAACGCCATCGTTGTAGAAGGTTCCGCCCTGGCAGACGATGTGGCGGCCAAGCTCTTTGGCATCAGAAACCTTGATGACCTTGTACAGAGCATTTTTTATGACTGAGTAGGAAAGACCGGCGGAGATATCCTCGACACTGGCTCCCTCCTTCTGCGCCTGCTTGACCTTTGAGTTCATGAAGACTGTGCACCGGGTTCCGAGGTCAAAGGGGTGCTCCGCAAAAAGCGCCGCCTTCGCGAAGTCCTCCACCGAATAGTTCAGAGACTTTGCAAAGGTCTCGATGAACGATCCGCAGCCGGAGGAGCAGGCCTCGTTGAGCTGCACCGAATCGACCGCGTGATTCTTGATTTTGATGCATTTCATATCCTGTCCGCCGATGTCGAGAATACAGTCCACATCCGGGTCGAAGAAGGACGCCGCATAGTAGTGCGCGATGGTCTCGACTTCGCCTTCATCCAGCATCAGAGCAGACTTGACAAGCGCCTCGCCGTAGCCGGTGGAACAGGAATACACAATATGGGCATCCTCAGGCAGCCGGTCATAGATCTCCTCAATCGCACGGATAGCCGTCTTCAGCGGGCTGCCATTGTTGTTGCTGTAAAACGAGTACAGGAGGGAGCCGTCCTCCGAGACGAGCGCCGCTTTTGTTGTTGTGGATCCGGCATCGATGCCGAGGAAGCAGTTTCCACTGTAGGACTCCAGCTCCTCCGTCGCCACGTTGTACTGATTCTGCCGTTCGATGAAGTCGTCATACTCATCCTGAGAGGCAAAGAGAGGCTCCATGCGCGGAACCTCGAACTGGATCTGAACGCCGTCCGTCAATTCCTTCTCCAGCTCACTCAGCATGCGGTCGGAGTCCTCATCCGTAACCGTCTTCCCATCCTCATAAAGCTGCTCAGCAAGCTTTTCGTGCTGCTTTGAGTGGTTGACGGCCATTGCGGAATGGGCATTCAGACCGGCACCGATTGCGGCAAACAGATGGGAATTATCCGGGATGATGGCATGCTCGTCGTCAAGCTTCAGTGTGCGGATGAAGGCTGTCCGCAGTTCACTCAGAAAATGGAGCGGCCCGCCGAGGAAGGCAACATGCCCCCTGATCGGACGCCCACAGGCCAGACCGGAGATGGTCTGGTTTACAACAGCCTGGAAAATGGATGCGGCGAGGTCTTCCTTTGTCGCGCCGTCATTGATCAGAGGCTGGATATCGGTCTTGGCGAAAACACCGCATCTGGCGGCGATGGTATAGAGAGACTGATAGTGCTTCGCATACTCATTCAGTCCCGTGACGTCGGTCTGGAGCAGGGAGGCCATCTGATCGATGAAGGAACCGGTGCCGCCGGCGCAGGTCCCATTCATACGCTGATCAATCGAGGAGCCGTCAAAGTAGATAATCTTCGCATCCTCCCCGCCGAGCTCAATTGCGACATCTGTCTGCGGCGCATATTTTTTCAGTGCCGTTGAGACCGCGATGACCTCCTGGACAAAGGGGATATCCATGTTTCCCGCGAGTGCAAGTCCGCCGGAGCCTGTGATCACCGGGGAAACCTTCACGTCCCCCACCGCCTCCCGGGCTTCCTTCACAAGGCGGGCAAGTGTACCCTGGATATCCGCAAAGTGTCTCTGATAATCTGAGAAAAGCAGCTTTTTGCTTTCATCAAGGACGGCCACCTTGACAGTGGTGGAGCCGATGTCCACGCCGAGTGCGTACTTTGTATTCCGTGCCATATAGATCAATAATTCCTTCTTATTAAAAATGTGTATATGATTCGATTCACAATGGGGTATTATACAACAGTCCGAAGGAGCAGGAGAAGCAACAAAGACCGGCGAATGTATTGAGCATAATGGACAGATTTGGTAACATATACATCTGACTGGCGGGAAAGCTGCCAGGTTCTGGCATCGAGCAGGAAAGATGATGCCCTGTTCGACCAATGCGACAGGAGCGTGAAAAGATTGAAAGGATTGAAAAGATTGCATAAGATTTTGAGGTTCGCTGATCACCATTTTTCGAAAAGATGGACGGCTCTGATCCTGGCAGCGGTTTTAACCGCAGGAACTGTGGGGGGAGCCTGGGCAGACGTACAGACTACAGAAACTGAGACAGAACAAACATCTGCCGGCGAGACGGAGCATAATCAGACGGAGACAAGTTCGGAACAGATTGAACAGGAAACAGACCAGGCACAAGGCACAATCAGTCAGACAGAAGCAGGGCCGGTGACAGGTGATACAGAGAAAGCAACGGAATCCGCTTCGGCTTCGACCGAGTCCGTTCCGGCCTCAACGGAATCTGATGAAACTGAGACAGCTGCTTTCAGTGGGAAGACCGTTGCCGGAAGCAAGGAAACTGTGCAGGCGGAAACACAGCCTGTCTCCATCGAGACAAAGGGGGCGGCGGATATCCAGGTTGTGGTCAGATTCGACTTCCGCGGACTGAAGCCCCAGACAGCCACCTATCTGACAACCGCAACGAATAACCCGATCACCCATTATTCGGTGACAATCACAGATCAGAGCACTGGGCAGAAGGTGTATTCAAGCGACGCAGTCAAACGGGATACGGGGAATGCCGGTGTGCTAAGCCTGAAGCCCATCACCGTGAAAGCTGACTGGGACATGGGACAGCCGGATCCTTCGACCAAAGAGTACAGGGACGTGACGAAAACCTATTCGGTGCGGGTGGCAGTTCCCCATTTCAAGCCGCTTGCTGAGAAGACGTTCACCCTTAAAGCATACCAGGCAGGGTGGAAAACGCTTCCGGAGACTGAAAAAGAAAGCGGCAAGGAAGAAAGCAGCAAGGAGGAAAGCGGGAAATCTGAAACCAGCAGTGACAGCACAGGCGACATCGAAAAGTCTGACCCGGTGAAGGTTCCGGAGTTTTCCTGGAAGCTGACAGCCGATGGTCAGGAGGGTGAAGAGAAGAATCCGGTTGCGATGCTGACTTTCGTTCCACAGGTCGATGTGGATCAGACAAATCTGACGCCGGTCTCTCTCACGAATCTGACAAGAATCTCAAGACCTTATGGGAAAGCACTTGAAGGCGGAGCCATCACACCTGGATATGTCATTTCCTCCTTCCTGAAGCCAACTGGAAAGACCAATCCGCTTGTCCTGCTGGATAAGGCATCGTACGCGCTGATTTCCAGTCAGCTTGCGGATACGGACCTGGGACACTCAAACGACATGACATATGTCGCATCACGAAATGAAATTTACACAACGCCTGTCAAGACGAATGGAGTATACCAAATCATTGTCCTGGACGCTTCGACACTGAAGGTAAAGCGGCGGATCCGGGTCGACCAGTATTACAATTCCATATCCTATGATGAAACAAGAGATGTCTTCTTCCTGGGAAACCGCGCAAACTCCCTTGAAACAGCGACTGTCTACAGCGGGGATATTTCAAGAAAAATCAGTTCCTTTCATGTTCCGTCCAATCTGACCTATCAAAGCAGCGGCACATGGAACGGGCTTGTCTACTTCACAGCCAGCGAGGGAGGAAGATCATCTCAATATGAGCCGGTTCCGGATGGCCGTTTCAGGTACGGCGACAATGTTATCTGGATCTACGACTTATATGGCAATTTACTGAAGACCTACTATATCCCGGCTTCGTCTGACGGGACACATCGAGAAATCGAGTCCATTATGTTTGACAACGGCAGAATGATCCTGCAGTTCAACGAAAATGGAAAGGCCGGCTATTACTTTGTCAATCCGGAGGCCGCAGCCACGACTGTGTCAGCATCAGTCAGCGTCCAGAACAGTTATCCGAGGGATGGAGAGTTTCAGGCAGGTCTGTACTTCGGCGGGCAGAGAGTCGCAAGCGTGACGAACGCCGGAGGGATGTTTACATTTTCACCGGTCTGGATCACTCAGCCAGGAACCTACAGTTACCAGATCATTCAGGACAAGGGCGGGGATATTTACAATACGATCTATTCCGGGGAGACGATCACTGTCACCGTGAACGCGCTGTATGACCCATTCACAAACAAGCTGACGCTCTCTTCCTGGTACCAGGGCGGATCGACGATCCACAACTACCGGATTACAAAGACCGAGAAGAAAAAGATCACAAAGGTCAGAAAGGCAAAACCAGCCGTCCGTTCTTTGTCTGCCGGGAAGAAGAAGCTGAAGATCCGATTCAGGAAGGTTTCCTATGCGGCAGGCTATGAAATCCAAGTCTGCAGAAACAAAAAATTCAAGGGCAAGACCTTGAAGACCTATTGGACAAGGAAGACCAGCAGGACGATCTCGAAGCTGACTGGAAAGAAACGGTACTATGTCCGGATCAGACCATACCGGATTCTTCGCGGAGTCACATACTATGGAAAGTATTCAAAGGCCAGGTCTGTCAGGGTAAGATGAGGGCATATGGAGGTAAAGAGCGGCAGCAGCCGGCAGATGGAAAGGGGAATGTGCATCTATGAGAGCAGTCAGCTGGAATGTGAACGGCCTGAGAGCCTGCATGGGAAAAGGATTCGAAGAATCATTTGAAAAACTGAATGCAGACATCTTCTGTCTGCAGGAAACCAAGCTCCAGGAGGGGCAGATTGAACTGAAACTTCCAGAGGAATATCAGCAGTACTGGAATTATGCGGAGAAGAAAGGTTATTCAGGGACGGCGGTCTTCACGCGGCTGAAACCCGTGGCGGTTACATACGGGATCGGAATCGAGGAGCATGACCATGAGGGACGTGTGATCACGCTGGAGTTTCCGGACTACTACTTTATTACCTGCTATACGCCGAATTCGCAGGACGGCCTCAGAAGGCTTGAATACCGGATGAGATGGGAGGATGATTTCCGCGCTTATATGAAAAAGCTGGATGCCCAGAAGCCGGTCATCGTCTGCGGAGATCTGAACGTTGCGCATGAGGAGATCGATCTCAAGAACCCGAAGACAAACAGGAAGAATGCCGGATTCACGGATGAGGAACGGGGCAAGATGACAGAGCTTCTGAATGCCGGATTCACGGACACCTTCCGGTACTTTCATCCGGACGAGGAGGGCGTCTATTCCTGGTGGAGTTATCGTTTCCATGCCAGAGAGAAGAACGCAGGCTGGCGCATCGACTACTTCATCACATCGAAAAGAATCGATCAAAAGCTGCAGGCTGCAAGCATCCATACCGAGATTTTCGGCTCTGACCACTGCCCGGTGGAACTGGATGCGGATATCTGAGATATCTGAAGGGCTGGTGCGCTGAAAAAATCAGCCCGCCATTCAACTTTTTATTGACAGTCAGGAAAGGAAAGAGCAATCAGACATGAGCAAAAACTATACACTTCTTACTACGGACGGCCGCGCGAAGCGTGGGGAGTTCCGCACGGTTCACGGAACGGTGCAGACACCGGTGTTCATGAACGTTGGAACAGTCGGTGCGATCAAGGGTGCTGTCTCGACGGATGACCTCCGGGGAATCGGGACGCAGATTGAGCTGAGCAATACCTACCATCTGCACGTCCGGACCGGTGATGAGGCGATCAAAAAGCTTGGCGGACTTCACCGGTTCATGAACTGGGACAGACCGATTCTGACCGATTCAGGCGGATTTCAGGTCTTTTCATTGGCCGGCCTTCGGAAGATCAAGGAGGAGGGCGTAACCTTTCACTCACATATTGACGGGCACAGAATCTTCATGGGACCAGAGCAGAGCATGCAGATTCAGTCGAATCTGGCTTCCACGATCGCGATGGCCTTCGATGAATGTCCGCCCTCGAAGGCGGAGCGAAGCTATGTGGAGAATTCCGTTGCGAGAACCTACCGCTGGCTGGTCCGCTGTCAGACGGAAATGAAGCGTCTGAACGGACTCGAGGATACAATCAACCGGCATCAGATGCTCTTCGGCATCAACCAGGGAGCAGTGTACGACGACATTCGCATCGAGAACGCGAAGCGGATCACGGAGCTTGACCTTGATGGATACGCGGTCGGCGGCCTTGCGGTCGGCGAGACCCATGAGGAGATGTACCGGGTCCTTGACAGCACGGTACCGTATCTGCCGCAGGACAAGCCGGTCTACCTGATGGGAGTCGGGACCCCGCTGAACATCGTCGAGGGCGTCTACCGGGGCGTTGATTTCTTCGACTGTGTCTATCCGACCCGAAACGGCAGACATGGGCATGCCTACACGCACCATGGGAAGATCAATCTGCTGAATGCAAAATTCATGTTTGACGAGCGCCCGATCGAGGAGGGCTGCGGCTGCCCGGCCTGCAGATCCTACTCCAGAGCCTACATCCATCACCTGTTCAAGGCGAAAGAGATGCTCGGGATGCGGCTGATGGTTCTGCACAATCTCTATTTTTACAACCATCTGATGGAAGAAATTCGAAACGCAATTGACGAGCATCGATATGAACAGTTCCGCAGAGACTTTACCGAGGCCTATAATACTCCGGACTGCTGAGCCGGCCAGAATAATGCTTGATACAGATTGTGAATTTGTGTAAAATGAAAAAAGTTTGATTCAGACTACGCAGGAGGATATGAACATGAATTCAGCTCTTTTACCGGTATCTGTTCTGACCGCAGGCGGCAGCTCCGCAGCTGCGGGTGGCGGCGGACTTTTCATGATGATCATCTATATGGTCATCATCTTCGGCGCGATGTATTTCTTCGCGATTCGGCCGCAGAAGAAGGAACAGAAAAGACTGCAGACGATGATTTCACAGATGGAAGTCGGAGACACGGTTGTCACAACCTCGGGTTTCTACGGCATTGTGATTGCTGTCGATGAGGAGGACTGCATCGTGGAGTTCGGTAACAACAAGAACTGCCGTATTCCGATGAGAAAGTCCGCGATTGCCGAGATCGAGAAGGCATCGGAATCTGTTCCGGCATCCTCTGAGCCGGAAAAGACCACGGAAAGTGCTGCTCCGAAGAAGGCTGCTGTCAAGGGACCGAGAGCCGCTGCAAGAGAGGCAAAGGAAGCCATGAAGCAGGCAAGAATTCAGGAAAAGGAGAAGGCCGTCGAGGAAAACAAGGCAGCCAGGGAAGCGAAGGAAGAACAGCAGTAATGCTGTATAAGAGCATGAGAACATGCCAGAGAAGGCGCGCCGCAGAAAGATGCAGGCGCGCCTTTCGCGTGAAGGCGGGAACAGGCGGCGTGATGATCTGCTCTGCGAATCGGATGCAAGAATATCTGGATTTTAACGGCAATGCTTCAATTCTTTTCAGGGGGGCTTGCACACGTGTGCTATGATGGAATGCGGCACAGGCTCCGGAAAAGAAGGAGCCCAAGGTATGAGTGAGGAGGCACCTTATGGATACACTTGAAATACTCAAAGACTTATGCATCATTCTGGTCTTCGGCAAGTTTTTCAGCCTGGTGGCGCGGAAGCTGCATATGCCGGAAGTTGCAGGACTGATCATATCCGGAATCCTGATCGGTCCGAGCGTGTTCGGGTTTGTGAAGCAGAGCGATTTCCTTTCCGGCATGGGCGAGATCGGTGTCATTCTGCTGATGTTTTCAGCAGGACTTGAGACCGATATGGAGAAACTGAAGGAATCCGGGCTGAAGGCGACGCTGATTGCACTTGCAGGCGTGGCGGTTCCTGTTTTCGCCGGAACCATTCTGTACATGAGCTTCTATGGGTTCGCAGGACCCGGAAGCGAAGAGTTTATGAAGGGACTCTTTATCGGGACGATCCTCGCGGCAACCTCTGTTTCGATTACGGTTCAGGCGCTCAAGGAGCTTGGCAAGCTGAACACGGCAGTCGGCACGACGATCATGAGCGCCGCGATCATTGACGATGTCATCGGCATCCTGGTCCTGACTGCTGTCATGAGTATGAAGGATCCGTCCAACAACATCGGGGTTGTCGCTCTCAAGACGCTGGCATTCTTTGCAATTGCCCTTGTCGGCGGGTACTTCATCTTCCATCTGATGAAAAAACTGGAAAAGCGTTCTCCGCATACAAGAAGAATCCCGATTCTGGGCGTGGCACTTGCATTCGCGCTTTCATACATTGCAGACAGATATTTTGGAGTGGCGGATATCACAGGCGCCTACTGCGCAGGCGTCATTCTCTGCTCGCTCAGAGAGTCCGACTACATTGAGCGGAAGGTCGATATCAATTCCTACATGATCTTCGGACCTGTCTTTTTTGCAAGCATCGGACTTCAGACGAATCTTCGCCAGCTTGACACAACCATCCTTGTTTTCTCACTGGCATTTGTCGTGGTCGGGCTCGTCGGTAAGATTATCGGCTGCGGCCTGATGGGGCGTGCATGCGGTTTCAACGGACATGACAGCATGAAGATCGGTGTCGGCATGATGACCCGGGGTGAAGTAGCACTGATTGTTGCACAGCGCGGGCTGAAGGCAGGCCTTATGACCAGCTCCTATTTTACAGCCGTAATCCTGTTGATCATCGTCAGCTCGATTCTGACCCCGATTCTTCTGAAAATGCTCTACGAGAAATATCCGGAGGCTGCCTGAGGCGAATTGCTTTCACCTTCCAGCCGCAGACTGTGGGGAAAGATATCCCTCGAAGAGGATACCTCCCAATGAGAAAAGCAGATCAGAATAATGAGAACATCAGAAAAGCAGAGACCGCGGAGAGAATCCGCAGCCTCTGCTTTTTTTGAAGGCAGCCGCTCATCATCGAGTGCGGAGCATTAGATAACGGCGGAGTCGCGGTCAGTCCAGACCTTCCCATACAACCTGCTTGTAGTGGACGGGGTCTGTATCCCCTTCTGTGGAGAAGCAGAGAACGGTAGAGTCCGGTCCGAGCCCGAGCTCCTTCCGGATGTCGCTGTAGCAGTCCTCCATCATAATTGTCGCGAGAGCGCCGAACGTTGCGGCGCCGGATTCTCCGCTGGTGATATGCGGATCGTCCCTGAAGCAGCCGGCCAGCATACGCATGCCCCGGAGGGTCATCCGGTCTTCCCCGGAGATGAAGCCAGTTGCGTGGTTGCGGAACAGATCCCAGCCGATCTCACAGGGCTCTCCGCAGGCCAGGCCTGCCATGCAGGAATCCATATCCCCCTCCACGATGACGCGGGAGCCGTCCCCTTTCTCATTGCTCCGGTACATGCAGTCGGCTGCGTGCGGTTCCACGACGATGATCTTCGGCGGGTTGTCCGGATAGAGGGCGGAGAAGTAGCCGGTCACAGCGCCAGCCATGCAGCCGACGCCCGCCTGAACGAACACGTGGGTCGGGCGCGTGCCGAGCTGCTCCGCGGCTTCGTCCGCCATCACCCCGTAGCCCTGCATGATCCAGGATGGAATGTCGAAATATCCGGGCCAGGAGGTATCCTGAACAATGACGCTGTGGGGTGTCTCCTCCGCAAGCCGGGCAGCCTTCCGCACACATTCATCATAGTTCAGGTCCTCAATTGTAACCTCTGCCCCAAGTGCGCGGATGTTGTCGAAGCGGGACTTTGCGGTTCCCTTCGGCATCAGGATCACGCAGCGCTGGTGGAGCATTCGCGCTGTCCAGGCGACGCCGCGCCCGTGGTTGCCGTCCGTAGCGGAGAAGAAGGTGCAGGGGGCAAGCGTTTTCAGAAAATGCTCGTCCGTCAGGACCTTGTAGGAAAGCTCCGATATATCTCTGCCGACTTCGCCTGCCAGAAATCTGCCCATCGCATAAGCACCGCCGAGTGCCTTGAAGGAGTTCAGACCATAACGGAAGGACTCATCCTTTACCACAACCGTTCCGAGCCCGAGATAAGAGGCCATCTGCTTCAGGCTTCTGAGCGGTGTCTCCTGATACTGCGGGAAGGTTCTGTGAAAATTTCTGGCTTTGGTGACCTCTTCCTTTGACATGAGTGAAAGATAGGGATCTGAGGTCTTCGGAACCTGTCTGGATTTGTATTTCAGATCGACGTGTGTAAACATGGCATCTTCCTCCGGAAAAATGTGTTGGATGAAACGATGAAATCTTGTCTTGTTTAAATATTCTATGCATAGTGTATCACAACCTGCATGAAAACATGTTATACTGAAAAAAACAATTTCAGTCCGGACCTTTGAAAGGAAACCTGAGCAGACAGGTGAAAGGACTGTCTGAGCCGGGCCGGACGGAAGCATGGAGACGAACCCAGGAGGTATGCCGTTATGATCGATCTTTCAGTCAACAAGGAAAGCCTGAAGCACAACATCGAGAATGCGCGGAAGAACAACGTCATTCTCCCGACCTACGAAGAGATGAAGGATCCTGGAAAGATTCCGGCAAAGATTCAGGAAAAGCTGAAGAATGTCGGGCTGTGGGATGTGAACCCGCTGAATCTGTTCCGTATCACATGGAAGAATGAGCCGAAGGAGACAGGCGGACTCTTCCAGAGCATCCCGAATTACATCGAATTTCCGTCAAGCCTGACCGGCGTCCCCTGCAGGATCGTCGCGATGGTCGGAAAGTGGTTCCCGACCGGCTGCCATAAGGTCGGCGCCTCCTATGGCTGTCTGGTCCCGGAGCTTGTCACCGGACATTTTGATTCCACCGTCCATAACGCAGTCTGGCCGTCCACAGGAAACTACTGCAGAGGCGGAGCCTTCAATTCACGCCTTCTGGCCTGCAATTCGGTTGCCATTCTGCCGGCGGAGATGTCGAAGGAACGCTTCGACTGGCTGAAGGGCATTGCCACACAGGTCATCGCGACACCGGGGTGCGAGTCCAATGTCAAGGAGATCTTCGACAAGACGAACGAGCTCAAGCAGGATCCGTCGATGATGATCTTCAACCAGTTCGAGGAGATGGGCAATGTTGTCTGGCATTACAATGTCACCGGCAATGCACTGGCGGATGTGTTTGAAGCTGTGAAGCGGCCGGGAGACCGGTTCGCGGGAGCTGCATTTACCTCCGGGTCAGCAGGAACGCTTTCAGCAGGAGACAGGCTGAAGGAGCTTTACCCGAAGGCGAAGCTTGCGGTCGGCGAGGCGCTCCAGTGCCCGACCCTTCTGGAGAACGGATTCGGCGGTCACCGCATCGAGGGAATCGGTGACAAGCATGTGCCGTGGATTCACAATGTCCGCAATACCGACATGGTCATCGACATCGACGATGAGGACTCCCAGCGGCTGCTGCGGCTTTTCAACACGTCAGAAGGACAGAAGTACCTGAAGGAGGAGCTCGGACTGGATGATACGATGGTTGAGAAGCTGACCTGGCTCGGTATCTCCGGAATCGCGAATCTGCTGTGCTGCATCAAGATGGCAAAGTATTATGAGCTGACAGAGCATGATGTGCTGGGAACCGTCCTGACCGACTCTGCAGTGATGTATCAGTCGAGAGTCGATGAGCTCAATCAGATGTACGGACCGTACAGCGAGACGGAGGCGAAGCTTGACCACTGCCGCCATATCCTGGACGAGAAGACGGACAATATGCTGGAGCTGTCCTACTACGACAGAAAGCGCATCCACAACCTGAAGTACTACACCTGGGTCGAGCAGCAGGGGAAGACGAAGGAGGAGCTGGATGCTCTGTGGTATGACCCGGAGGGAACCTGGGATGCCGTGCACAGACAGGCAGCCGAGATGGATGAGCTGATCAATGAATTCAATGACGCGACCGGACTGCTGAAGGAACTGTAAAGTAACAAAGAGCATCTATGCCTGGAAGCGTCCATGTCCGGAAGAAGACAACAGGGGAGCCTGAAGGCGTCCTTATCCGGACGAAGGCAGCATCTGGCGGCAGCGGATGCCGGCAGGTGCTGTATATAGATCGCAAGTGGGATCAACGTGGGCAGTCCCGGGAGCGGGAGGCTCACGATCAGTTGCAGAGGCTGTGACAGATGGTGTAGACTTGTTTCAGTTTTCAGTCAAAAAGGAGGAATGTTATGATCGAGAATCGTGTTTACAATTTCTCAGCAGGACCATCGATCCTTCCGGATGAGGTGCTCCTGTCCGCACGGGAGAACCTTCTGAATTACGAAGGCTCTGGGATGTCCGTCATGGAGATGAGCCATCGCTCGAAGGTCTATGACAAGATTATCAACGATACGTTTGACCACCTGCGCAAGGTCATGTCGATTCCGGACAACTATAAGATTCTGTTTCTCCAGGGCGGCGCGACCGGCATGTTTGCAGCGATCCCGCTGAACATCTCCAGGACTGGTGTGGCGGATTATATCATCACAGGCAACTTTGCAAACAACGCGTACAAGGAAGCAAAGAAGTACATGAGGGATGTCCGTGTTGCGGGATCCACAGAGAACGAGAACTTCACCAGAATTCCATCTCAGGACGAGCTGACGCTCAACCCGGCAGCAGATTATGTTCACATCTGCCAGAACAACACCATCTTCGGAACAGCCTGGCATACACTTCCGGAGACTGGCAGTGTTCCGCTGGTGGCGGATCTTTCGTCCTGCATCCTCTCTGAACCGGTCGATGTCTCAAAGTACGGTATCATCTATGCGGGGGTCCAGAAGAATATGGCGCCGGCTGGCTTTGCGGTCGTGATCGTGAGAGACGATCTGATTGGAAATCCACAGCCGATCTGCCCGAAGATCTGGGATTTCGGCAAGCAGGCTGAGAAAAACTCGATGCTCAACACGCCGCCGACCTGGTCCATCTACATCTGCAAGCTGGTGCTCGAGTGGATCATGGGCATCGGAGGACTTCAGGAGCTGAAGAAGCGCAACGAGAAGAAGGCTGCGCTGCTGTACGATTACCTCGATTCCCAGAGCTTCTACAAGGCACAGGCGCAGAAGGAAAGCCGCTCGATGATGAATGTCACGTTCAGAACCGGCGACGATGAGCTGGACAAGAAGTTTGTCGCAGCATCTGTCGAGGCTGGCTTCACGAATCTGAAAGGACACCGCCTTGTCGGAGGCATGCGCGCATCCATCTATAATGCGATGCCGTATGAAGGTGTCGAGGCACTTGTCGACTTTATGAAGAAGTTCGCGAGAGAACAGGCATAATCTGCTGTGACATACCTGCGGGGCCAGGCTGCGTAGAGATTCAGTCAGACTGTGTCAGGCCTGCAGCGTATGGACACATCGAGATCCGTCTTTTCGGGCTGTGCCGGTCAGCCAGCCCAGAAGAGGCGGATTTCTTGATATCATGCCAGAGACATCACAAAAAATGAGATGGAGGATGACAGCATGCATGCATTCAGTGAGATGGGGCTCAGGATCCCCAGGATCCAGCTTCCAAAGGAAGGGACAGACTATGAGAAGTGGGCGGTTGTCGCCTGCGATCAGTATACCTCCGAGCCTGCCTACTGGGAGGAAGCGGACAGAATTGTCGGCTCTTCCCCGTCCACGCTGCGGATGATTCTGCCGGAATACTACCTGGGAAAGCCTCAGGAGGAGGAGCTGACAAAGCAGATCCGGAGCCATATGAAACAGTATGAGGAAACCGGTGTGCTCAGAACGCTTCCGGAGGGCTGCATGCTTGTGAAGCGGACGGCCGCGGGGCGGACAAGGCTTGGGCTGGTCATCGCAGTGGATCTGGAGGCATACGACTATACGAAGGGCTCCACCTCCCTGATCCGCGCAACCGAGCGCACGATCACGGAGCGGATTCCGCCGAGACTCCGCATCCGGAGAGGGGCGCCGATTGAGCTCCCGCACATCATCATCCTGATTGACGATCCGGAAAAGACCGTGATCGAGCCGCTTGCAAAAAAGAAGGGGACGGTGGTTTACGACACAGATCTGATGCTGGACGGTGGCCATATCACGGGAACCTTCTTCCCAAGGGAGGAGCTTGGCGGCGTGCAGGAGGCCTTCTCAAGGCTCTATGACAAGTCAACGGAGCGCTTCGGCAAAGGGAAGGAATTCCTCATGGCGATGGGGGATGGAAATCACTCCCTGGCGACAGCCAAGGCAGCCTGGGAGGAGATCAGGCAGACATTGTCCCCGCAGGAGAGGGAGAATCATCCGGCCAGGTATGCACTCTGCGAGCTTGAGAATGTTCATGACGATGGCATTGTGTTTGAGCCGATTCACCGCGTGCTGTTCGGTGAGGGAAAGCTGACGGGGGAGGAGATCGTAAGAAAGACCGTCGAAATTCTGAAGAAGCAGAATCCGGATGCTTATCTGGCGGAAGAATCTGATGAGGATGACGCGGGGGCGGAGGCGGCAACTGGCCGTGCAGGCAGGGAAACGGCTCAGCGCGTGACGCAGACAAGCCGGACAGCGGACAGCTACAGGATCCCGGTCGTCTATGGCGGCACGCACAGGGTGCTGGTGATCGATCATCCGGTCTCCGGGCTTGAAGTCGGAGCTCTCCAGACGGCACTGGATGAGCTCGTCAGGACGGAAGGCGTCCGGATCGACTACATCCATGGAGAGCAGACTGTTTCGGAGCTGGCCTCCCCGATGGAGAATGCGGGCTTTCTGCTTCCTTCCATGGATAAGCATCGCCTGTTCCCGGCGGTCGCTGCGGACGGCGCCCTTCCCAGAAAAACCTTCTCGATGGGACATGCGAACGAGAAGCGCTACTACATGGAAGGCAGGAGTCTGCTGATGTGAACCGGTGCAGGCCGAAAACGACAAACAGGTAACAGCAAACAGAAAACAGAGAGCAGATAGCAGAGAACAGAAAACAGGAAAAGAAAACAGTAAACAGAGAACAGTAAACAGAAAACAGTAAACAGGAAACAGGGGGACGGTCAGGATGACAGAAAACCGAAAGACAAGCCAGGGGCTTACTTCGGCGGAAGCTGAGCAGCTTCTTTTGTCCGGGCAGGGCAACGAGCTTCCGCAGGAGGGGACAGGCAGCGTGAAAAGCATTGTTATCTCGAATGTTTTCACGTACTTCAACGGGATTTTTCTGCTCCTGGCCATTCTCCTTGTTGTGGCAAGGTCCTATAAGAGTCTGACGTTCCTGCCGATCATCGTTGCCAATACAGCACTTGGCATTGTGCAGCAGCTCTATGCGAAAAAAGTGCTCGACAAGCTGGCACTTCTGGATGTGTCGGAATATACGGTGATTCGGGATGGAAAGGATGTGAAGGTGCCCTCCGGAAAGCTGGTGCTGGGGGATGTGATCCGTCTGGAGAGCGGTCAGCAGATCCCTGCGGACGCGGTTGTGGTCTCCGGATACGCAGGCGTCAATGAGTCGCTTCTGACTGGTGAGGCGGATGAGATTCAGAAGAGCGAGGGGAGCGAGCTGAAATCCGGAAGCTTCGTTGCATCCGGCCGGCTTCTGGCAAAGCTGACGCATGTCGGAAAGGACAGCTATGCGGCACAGCTGACAGAGAAGGCAAGGGAGGCGAAGGAAGCACCCTCCGAGATGATCCACGATGTGGAAATGATCATCCGCATCGCCGGCATCCTGGTGATTCCGGTCGGCGGACTTCTCCTGTATCAGGGAATGGCTGTAAACGGACACCCATTTCATATCGCCGTTCCGTCCATGGTCAGCGCCGTGACCGGCATGATTCCGGAGGGACTCTATCTCCTCGTCACGGTAGCGCTGGCAATGAGTGCCGCCAGGCTTGCGCTCGGCAAGGTCATGCTGCACGACATGCACAGCATCGAGACCCTCGCACGGGTGGATGTCCTGTGCGTTGACAAGACCGGCACCATCACCAGCAATGTCATGAAGGTGACGGAATTCTTTGACCCTGCAGACCCGTCAGACCCTTCAGAAGCATCAGCCTCTTCGGTCTCTTCAGTTTCTTCGGATCCTTCAGCCTTTTCAGTACCTGAAGCAGGCACGAAGGAGCATTCAGCGAAAGGAGAGCCTGCGGCCGTGGCGGAGAGAAAGGATGCCCGGGAACTTCTGGCGTCCTACGTCTCGACGGTGCCGGATGCGAACATCACGATGGAAGCAATCCGAGCAGCCGTCCCGAGGAGAGGTACACTGGAGGGAAGCGATGTTCAGCCGTTTGACTCGTCGGTCAAGTATTCGGAGGTGCGGCTTCCGGACGGGACTCTCTACAGGTTGGGAGCTCCGGAATATCTGCTTTCAGAGAAGGCGCTTGCACAGAACCAGGCGCTGATCAACCAGAGGGCGATGGAAGGAAAGCGTGTGCTGGCTCTGTCCGAGGGGACCGGCCAGGAGGCACGCCCGCTTCTGTTCATTGCGCTGGAAAATGAGATCCGGGAGCATGCACAGGAGACGTTTCAGCGCTTTACAGAGGAGGGCGTCCGCGTCGTTGTCATATCCGGGGACAATCCGCTGACCGTGTCGAAGGTGGCAGGCAAGGCAGGAATTCCGGATGCTGAACAGTATGTGGATGCAACCAGCCTAGACACGGATCAGAAGATCCGGGACGCTGTGGACCGGTACACTGTATTCGGACGCGTGAAGCCGGAACAGAAGAAAGCCCTTGTCGATGCGTTCCGCGCAAAGGGACTCAAGGTGGCGATGACCGGAGACGGCGTCAACGACATCATCGCGATGAAGGCAGCGGACTGCTCCGTCGCGATGGGGAGCGGGAGCGATGCGGCCAGACAGGCGGCGCAGGTCGTCCTGCTGGACTCTGATTTCTCACACATGCATGACATCGTCCTGGAAGGGCGGAGGGACATCAACAACATCACGAGATCTGCGATGCTGTTCCTCTACAAGAACATCTTCTCACTCCTTCTGGCGGTATTTTCTATCATCGGGACGTTCATGTATCCGCTCAGACCGACGCAGGTCTCCCTGATATCGACCTTCAACATCGGTCTGCCGGCCTTTCTGCTTGCCCTTGAGCCGAATGAAAAAAAGCAGCATGGCAGCTTTATCCGGACGACCCTCTTCGGCGCAATGCCGCCTGCGCTGACCTCATTTTTCTCGATTGCGACGATGGTGCTGTTTGCACAGCTTTTCCACATCTCACAGGCGGATGTATCGACCGCCAGCACCTATCTGATGGCACTTGTCGGTTTCCTGATTCTGCTCAGAACAGCGCAGCCGCTGAACAGATGGCGGATTGCCGTGATCGTGGGATGTGTGCTCGGTTTTCTGGTGGCATCAGACTATTTCTCAGGCCTGTTTGAGATGAAGAGCCTGTCCCTGAAGGCATGGGCACTGTGCCTGGTCTTTGCACTGGCTCAGGTGACTGTCATGCGCTGGCTGACGCAGCTGTTCTCCTGGATCGAGACGCACACGGGTACAAAACGGAGATAGAACGACAATCGAAACAGTGATAGAAGCAACATATAGAGGCAATAGAGGCAGGAAAAGCAAAAAAGTAGGAAATGCAGGAAAAGCGAGAAAAGCAAGATAAGCAGAAAAGCGAAGCAGCAGAGGGAAAAGAAAAGGGGAAACAGCCGCCGCGGCTGTTTCCCCTTTTCTCAATCTTTGAAGATATATGTTACTTGATCTGAGCAATGGTCTCTGCGTCAAAACCGGAAGAGTGGATATTCTTGACGGTGCGCAGGACATAGTGCGTTCTGGTCAGCCGGACGCCCGGATAATCCTTGATCCGGTTGTGGATCTGCTCGAGATGGTCGGAGCTCTTGCAGCAGATCTTCAGCATGAAGTCAAACTCGCCGGTCAGATAGTAGCAGGCGATGATGTTCGGATCCTTGTTGATGTGATCGATGAACTCATCGTTGTACCTTGGGTGCTCCATCCCGATTTCCATGAGAACCGTGATGTCGTTGCCAAGCTTGGAATCGTCCGTGATCACCGTATAGGATTCGATCAGGCCGGACTTCTCCATCTTTTTGATGCGTTCGATGACGGTTGAGACCGAGAGATGGATGCTTTTACTGATATCGGACGCTGTCTGCCGTGCATTTTGTTTGAGTTCAGTCAGAATCTGATAATCCAAATTGTCCATACGAGTACCTCTTCCTTAAATTCTTTCGTATCTTCCATAGAATTTTGGAATTCTTACGATATTATAACATATTATTTTCAGGTGTGGTTGAAAAACATAAAAAAATATTTTACTATTGGGAAAATGTCGCCGCGATTCGTGCTTTCCATGCGAAAGAAGGCTGAAATTCAGCGGATGACGTGGCTGACATGGACTGCAGATAGAAAGGAACTGATACCAGACATGAGGGAATACAACATTGCAGTGATTGAAGGGGACGGAATCGGTCCGGAAATTGTCCGGGAGGCGGTGTCTGTCCTGGAGGCTGCAGGAAGAAAATACGGTTTTCATCTGAATCTGACCCCTGTTCTGCTTGGCGGCGCATCGATTGACCGCTACGGCGTCCCGCTGACACAGGAGACAATTGAGACCGCGAAGAAGTCCGATGCCGTTCTGATGGGATCGATCGGCGGGGATGCTAAGACGTCTCCCTGGTACAGACTGGAGCCTTCCAAACGACCGGAAGCAGGACTGCTCGGCATCCGCAAGGCGCTCGGACTGTTTGCAAACCTCAGGCCGGCGTGGCTGTACGATGAGCTGAAGGGAGCCTGCCCGCTGAAGGAGGAGGCCGCCGACAGAGGCTTTGACCTTCTGATCATGAGAGAGCTGACAGGCGGGCTTTATTTTGGAAAGCGGGAGACAGTGGAGAAGGACGGCGTCCTTGTCGCCACTGATACCCTGACGTACTCTGAGCCGGAGATCAGAAGGATCGCGGTCAAGGCTTTCGAGGTTGCGGGGAAGAGAAGAAAGAAGGTCACACTGGTTGACAAGGCGAACGTCCTGGATTCCTCCAGACTCTGGCGGAAGGTGACGGCGGAGGTTGCAGAGGATTATCCGGATGTCTCACTGGAGAATATGCTGGTGGACAACTGCGCGATGCAGCTTGTGCGGGATCCGTCTCAGTTCGACGTCGTGCTCACGGAGAACATGTTCGGCGACATCCTCTCTGATGAGGCGTCGATGATCACCGGTTCGATCGGAATGCTTCCGAGCGCATCGCTGAACGAGACATCATTCGGCCTCTATGAGCCAAGCCATGGCTCCGCGCCGGACATTGCGGGCAGGGACATCGCGAACCCGCTGGCAACCATTCTGTCGGCAGCGATGATGCTCCGCTATTCGCTCAGCGAGGATGAGGCGGCAGACGCGGTCGAGAATGCCGTAAGAAAGGTTCTGAAGGATGGCTACCGCACCGGCGATATCTACACAGAAGGGACCCGGAAGGTCGGTACCGCCAGGATGGGCAGCCTGGTCGCAGAGAGAGTCTGAGACAACAGAGTCATTTACGAGATATAGAGATATAAAAATATAGAAGGAGAAGAAGCACAATGAAGAGTGACGCAGTCAAGAAAGGCCTTCAGCAGGCACCACATAGATCTCTTTTCAATGCACTTGGCTTTACAGAGGAGGAGATGGAACGTCCGCTCGTCGGGATTGTCAGCTCCTACAATGAAATTGTTCCGGGACACATGAACCTTGACAAGATCGTGGAAGCTGTCAAGGAGGGCGTCCTGATGGCAGGCGGCGTGCCGCGCGTCTTCCCGGCGATTGCTGTCTGCGACGGAATCGCGATGGGGCACGAGGGGATGAAGTATTCTCTTGTCACCCGTGACCTGATCGCGGATTCGACCGAGTGCATGGCGAAGGCGCACCAGTTCGATGCCCTTGTCATGGTGCCGAACTGTGACAAGAATGTACCGGGACTTTTAATGGCAGCGGCCAGAGTCAATGTCCCGACCGTCTTCGTTTCCGGCGGCCCGATGCTGGCAGGTCATGTCGGCGGGAGAAAGCGCTCTCTGTCCTCGATGTTCGAGGCAGTCGGAGAGTACAGTGCCGGTCGGATCACAGCAGAGCAGCTGAAGGAATATGAACGCAAGGTCTGCCCGACCTGCGGCAGCTGCTCCGGTATGTACACCGCCAACAGCATGAACTGCCTGACAGAGGCCATCGGGATGGGACTTCGCGGCAACGGGACGATTCCGGCTGTCATGTCCGACCGCCTGCGCCTTGCAAAGCATGCCGGTATGCAGGTCATGGAGCTGCTGAAGAAGAATATCCGTCCGCGCGACATCATGACAAAGGAAGCCTTCATGAACGCTCTGACGGTCGATATGGCGCTCGGCTGTTCGACAAACACGATGCTTCATCTTCCGGCCATTGCACACGAAGCCGGCGTGGAGCTGAATGTCGATATCGCCAATGAGGTTTCGGAGCATACGCCGAACCTGTGCCATTTGGCACCGGCAGGCCCGACCTACATGGAAGATCTGAACGAGGCAGGCGGTGTCTATGCGGTCATGAAGGAGCTGACAAAGAGAAATCTGCTGAATCTTGACTGTCTGACCTGCACCGGAAAGACGGTCGGCGAGAATATTGCCGATGCGGAGAATCTGAATCCGGAGGTCATCCGTCCGATCGACCATCCGTATTCCGAGACGGGTGGTCTGGCAGCGCTCAAGGGCAACCTGGCGCCGGATTCCGGTATCGTCAAGCGCTCTGCTGTTGTCCCGGAGATGATGGTGCACGAGGGACCTGCCCGCGTCTTTGACTGTGAAGAGGACGCGATCCATGCAATCCTGGGCGGACAGATCCATGAGGGAGATGTGGTGGTCATCCGCTATGAAGGGCCAAAGGGCGGCCCGGGCATGAGAGAGATGCTGAACCCGACCTCCGCGATCGCTGGCATGGGCCTGGGATCGAGTGTCGCGCTGATCACGGACGGGCGCTTTTCCGGTGCATCCAGAGGGGCATCCATCGGCCATGTATCGCCGGAGGCGGCTGTCGGTGGTCCGATTGCACTGGTGCATGAGGGGGACCGGATCTTCATCGATATCCCGAACCACAAGCTGGAGCTGAAGGTCTCGGGTGAGGAGCTTGCAGCGCGCAGAAAGGCCTGGAAGCCAAGAAAGCCGAAGATCACGGACGGATACCTGGTCCGCTACGCGGCGATGGTCACGTCCGGAAACAAGGGCGCGATCCTGAAGACGCCCGGAGCGGAGGACGACGTATGAAACTGAACGGTTCCCAGATCCTGATTGAATGCCTGAAGGAGCAGGGCGTGGATACCGTTTTCGGGTATCCCGGCGGAGCGATTCTGAATGTTTACGACGAGCTTTACCGGCATGCAGATGAGATTCGCCATATCCTGACCTCACATGAGCAGGGTGCTGCTCATGCGGCGGACGGATATGCAAGGGCGAGCGGGAAGGTCGGTGTCTGCTTCGCGACATCCGGACCCGGCGCCACAAATCTTGTCACGGGCATTGCGACAGCCTACATGGATTCTGTCCCTGTCGTTGCGATCACCTGCAATGTCGGCATCAATCTTCTTGGCAAGGATTCCTTCCAGGAGATCGACATCCAGGGCATCACGATGCCGATCACAAAGCACAATTTCATCGTGAAGGATGTGCGGGATCTGGCGAAGACAATCCGGAGGGCCTTCTTTATCGCGAAGGATGGCCGTCCGGGTCCGGTTCTCGTGGATATCACGAAGAACGCGACAGCAGAGGAGTGTGAATTTACGCCGCAGAAAAGCCAGCCGGTCGTCCCAAGGATCAGTACAATCCATGAGGAAGATCTGAAGACCGCAGCAGATCTGATTAACGCTGCCAAAAAGCCCGTGATCTTCGTCGGCGGCGGCGCTGTCATTTCCGATGCGCAGAAGGAGCTGAAGGAACTTGTGTGCAGGCTCCAGGCACCCGTCGCCGATACGCTGATGGGGAAGGGGGCCTCCAACGGCAACGACCCGCTCTATCTCGGCATGCTGGGTATGCACGGGACGAAGGCTTCAAACCTGGCGGTCTCCGGCTGCGATCTTCTGCTCGCGATCGGAACCCGGTTCTCGGACCGTGTCATCGGCAATCCGAGGCTTTTTGCAAAGAATGCGAAGATCGTCCAGCTCGATATCGATCCGGCGGAGGTCAACAAGAACATCAAAGTCGATGCCTGTGTGATCGGAGATGTGCGGGAGATTCTGATCCGGCTCAACCCGCTGATCCAACAGGCGGACCATAAGGAATGGATCTGCCACTGTGAGGAGCTTGCGGCGAAATTTCCGCTCCATTACGATGAGGATCGCCTGACGGGTCCGTTCATCATGCAGCAGATTGAGAAGCTGACGGAGGACGACGCACGCATTGTCACGGAGGTCGGACAGAATCAGATGTGGGCGGCGCAGTACTTCCATTACAAGGAGCCGCATCAGCTCTTCACCTCCGGCGGACTCGGCACGATGGGATACGGACTGGGGGCGTCCCTCGGCGTCAAGTGCGCGATGCCGGACAAGACGGTGGTCAATGTCGCCGGGGACGGCTGCTTCCGCATGAATCTGAATGAGCTGGCGACCGCATCGCGGGCGAATATTCCGGTCATCGAGGTCATCATGAACAATCACGTGCTGGGCATGGTGCACCAGTGGCAGCAGCTTTTCTACAAGGAGCATTATTCGCAGACCATTCTGCGCGACAGTGTGGACTATGTGAAGGTTGCGGAGGCACTCGGCTGTCTGGGCTTCAGGGTCACAAAGCGGGAGGAGTTTGCACCCGCATTTCTCGAGGCAGTCAGATCCGGGAAGCCCTGCGTCATCGACTGCGTGATCGAGGAAAATGATAATGTCTATCCGATGGTTCCCGCCGGGAAGGCGATCTCGGAGGTCTTTGACCAGGATGACATGAAGAAGGAAAAGACCCAGTAGCGAATCAAAGCCGCGCTGGCCGCTGTAGGCCGGCGCGGCTTGTCATAGAGAAAATAGAGAAATCAGAAGCAAGGCTTGCGGTACACTACCGCGGTCAATCGTCCAGAGAAACACAGGAAAGAGGGGGAAAAGATATCATGTACAAGTATGCCTGCCTGAATGCGATCAGCCCGAAGGGGACAGACCAGTTTTCAGATGACTATCAGCGGACAGAGGATCTTCAGGAAGCGGACGCGATCCTGGTTCGCAGTGCGAAGATGGCGGATATAGAGCTTTCAGACAGAACGCTGGCTGTCGCCCGCGCCGGTGCAGGTGTCAACAATATCCCGCTTGAGAAATATGCAAAGCAGGGCGTCGTGGTCTTCAATACGCCGGGCGCCAACGCCAACAGCGTCAAGGAGCTGGTGCTGGCGGGCATGCTGAACGCCGCCCGCAATATGAGCCAGGGCATCCGGTGGGTGCTCGACAATGAATCCGATGAGAATATCTCCAAGGACATGGAGAAGGCCAAGAAAGCGTTCGTCGGTCACGAGCTCTTTGGGAAGAAGCTCGGTGTCATCGGTCTGGGCGCCATCGGATGCATGGTGGCAAATGCGGCAGTGGAGCTCGGCATGGATGTGTATGGATATGACCCGTATCTTTCTACAACGGCTGCCTGGAACATCAGCCGGCAGGTCCGGAACACGAAGAATGTCGACGAGATCTATGAGAACTGCGATTTCATCACGATTCACGTTCCGCTTCTGGATTCAACACGGGAGATGGTCAACGCGGAGGCGATCTCGAAGATGAAGGAGGGTGTTGTCTTTCTGAATTTTGCAAGGGATCTTCTTGTCGATGAGGATGCGATGCTCAGGGCCATCGGGGAAGGAAAGGTGTTCCGCTATGTCACCGACTTTCCGAATCAGAAGACAGCCGGAAAAGAGGGCGTCATCGCAACACCGCACCTTGGCGCTTCCACAGAGGAAGCGGAGGAGAACTGCGCGAAGATGGCAGTTGTTGAGCTGACGGACTTCCTTGAGAACGGCAATATCACGCATTCCGTCAACTATCCGGCCTGCAGCATGGGCGTCTGCAGAGCGAAGCACAGGATTGCTATCTATCACAAGAATATTCCGCAGATGATCAGCCAGATTACGCAGGTGCTGTCCTTCACGAACGTGGCAGGCATGTCCAACACCAGCCGCGGCGAATATGCCTACACGCTGGTTGACATCGATGCGGATCTTGAGGAGGAGACCGGGCGGCAGCTGTCGGCCATCGACGGCGTCATCCGCGTCAGAGTCGTGCGCTGACACGGACAGAGTCCCGGCTCAGGATGCCGCAGCCGTGTGTGCGCAGATTCGGAAAGTGATTGATCAAAAGAACAGGCAGAACATCTCTGCGGAGACAGACAGTCCGGTAATTCGTCAGAATGTCTGATGAAGATGCCGATTTTGCTGTCATACTTGTCGGAACCGACCATGAATGATAGAATGTCTTTGTTGGCAATTCAGATTTGGGAGGAGAACTCATGATGAATGAAAAGCTCTACGAAGAGATGGACTGGGCCCGGATCGAAGGACTTGTCTATTCCGAGGAAGATGACCCACACAGTTTTCTCGGCGCGACGAAGACGGAAGAGGGCATTCTGGTTCAGACGTATTGTCCGACAGCGAAGTCTGTGACGGTTCATGTGGCTTCAACAGACAGCCGCTATCCGATGGACATGGAGGACGAGTCGGGATTTTTCGCCGTTCTTCTGCCTGGGAAAAAGATACCGGATTATACACTTGAGGTAGAGTTTACAGACGGGAGCACGCATTCCTTCGCGGATCCTTATAATTTCGAGCCCCAGATTCCGGAGTCTGTTCTGAAGAAGTTCGCAGCCGGCAACTGTTGGGAGCTGTACCGGTATCTCGGCGCGCACCCGATGACCGTAAACGGGACGGAGGGTGTGTACTTTGCGGTCTGGGCGCCTCACGCTGTCCGCGTCTCCGTTGTCGGGGATTTCAATCTCTGGGACGGCAGACGGCTTCCGATGAGACGGCTGAAGGAATATGGCATTTTTGAATTGTTTGTTCCGGGGCTGACATCCGGAACACTGTACAAATATGAGATCAAGGCAAAGCATGGCCTGACGTATCTGAAGAGCGACCCGTTCAGCTTTCAGTCGGAGCTTCGGCCCAATACCGCCTCGATTGTAAAGGACCTCTCCGCCTACGAGTGGGGAGACCAGGTCTGGATGGAGGCGAGAACCGGATCGGACTCAAAGGCGCAGCCGGTCTCGGTCTATCAGGTCAGTCTGGCAACCTTCCGGGTCCCGGACGGGGAAGGCCATGTCCCCGGATACAGGGAGCTTGCAGAGGACCTGTCCACTTATGTCGCAAAGATGGGGTACACAACCGTCGAGCTGTTCCCGCTTCTTGAATATTCCGAGGATGAGACGATGGGTACGAGGCCGGAAGCGTTCTTTGCACCGACCTCCCGTTATGGGAGCAGCGAGGACTTCCGGTACTTTATCGATACACTTCATCAGAAGGGCATCGGCGTGATTCTCGACTGGGACCCCTCTCATTTCAGCAGAGACCTGAACGGACTGAGCGGATTCGACGGCACGGGGCTCTATGAGTCGGACGATCCGAGGCAGTCGCTCTACAAGCCGGATGGGAGCCTGTACTTCAATCTCAAAAGTCCGCAAGTCCGCAATTTCCTGATCGCCAGTGCTGTTTTCTGGCTGAAGGAATACCACATCGACGGCCTGCAGCTGGCGGATCTGTCCAAACTGCTGTACCTGGATTATGGAAAGACATACGGCGAGTGGGTGCCGAACATATATGGAGGAAATGAGAACCTGGAGGCTGTGTCATTTCTCCGCTCGCTGAGCACGGTGACGAAGAAAGTGTGCCCGGGGACGATTCTCGCGGCTGAGGACGCGTCCGACTGGCCGCAGGAGACCGGAACAGTTTCCGAGGGCGGGCTTGGACTGGACTATAAGTGGAACCGCGGCTTCAGAGATGCCCTGATTGAGTATATTCAGCTCGACCCGATCTTCAGAGGACCGCACCATCAGCAGCTGATCTTCAGCATGGTCTACAATTATTCGGAGCAGTTTATGCTGGCCTTGTCTTACGAGGATGTGAACGAGAAGTACGGTTCCATGTACTCGAAGGTGCCGGGGCGCAAGCGCTCAAAGTTTGCGAACCTCAGAGCCTGCTATGGATATATGTTCCTGCATCCGGGAAAGAAGCTTCTGGCGATGGGGAACGATATCGGCCAGAAGATGCCGCTGTCTGAGAAGACAGGTGTAGACTGGAGTGCCCTTGACCATGAGGAGAATGTTCAGTTCCAGGGCTACATGGCAGCGCTCCTTGATCTGTATCGCAGCCATCCGGCGCTCTACAGTCTGGACTACAGCCCGGAGGGTTTTGAGTGGATCAACAACATCTCCGCGAATGAGAACATGCTGGTCTTTCTGCGCAAGTCGGAGAAAGAGGAGGAGACGCTTCTCTGCGTGGTGAACTTTTCCGCACTCGCATACGAAGACCATAAGATCGGCGTTCCATTTGCCGGAAAGTACAAGGAAATCTTCAATTCCGATGACATCGCATTCGGAGGGGACGGCAACGTCAATCCGCGGGCGAAGAGCTCGAAGGAGGAAGAGTGCGACGAGCTGCCGGATTCCATCCGTGTGCTCGTGCCCCCGATGGGAATCAGCATCTTCTCCTGTACGAAGGTGGAGAAGAAAGCTTCCGGAAACGAGCAGGCGAAGGCAGCCGTGAGGAAGAGACGGACAGCGAAGAAGGCTGCCGAGGAAAAAACTGCAGAACCGAAGGCAGAACAAAAACCAAAGCCGCAGGCTGAAGAGGCGAAGGCGGAAGAACCAAAGGCAGAACAGAAACCGCAGGCTGAAGAGGCGAAGGCGGAAGAACCAAAGGCAGAACAGAAACCGCAGGCTGAAGAGGCGAAGGCGGAAAAACCAAAGGCAGAACAAAAACCGCAGGCTGAAGAGGCAAAGGCTGCAAAGCCAAAGCAAGAAAAAAAGCCGCAGGCAAAGGCTGCGGGGGCGAGGACGGGTCGCAGGCCGGCTGCCGGAAAAAGAAGGGCTGCGGAGAAAAGCCTCAAGGAGGAGAAGGAATGAAGCAGATTCAGAGCTTCTGTGTGGATCATACAAAACTGAAGAGGGGGGTCTATCTCTCCAGGGAAGACGGCGATGTCAGAACCTGGGACGTGCGGATGAAGGAGCCTAACCACGGCAGCTATCTGTCGAACGGTTCCATCCACACGATGGAGCACCTGTTCGCAACCTATGCGCGCAACAGCCAGTACAAGGACGGCGTGATCTATGTCGGACCGATGGGCTGCCGGACCGGGATGTACTTTCTGACGAGAGGACTGACGGACGCGGAGGTACTGGACTGTATCGTGAACTCCTTCCGCTTCATGCGGGATTTTGAGGGAGAGATACCCGGGGCGAAGATCGAGGAGTGCGGGAACTACCTGGATCATGACCTTCAGGCCTGCAAAAAGGATGCGGCGGAATACCTTGAGGTGCTGGAAAAGCTGAAACCGGAAGATATGAGGTATCAGTATTTCCTGAGTACGGAAGGCGCGTGAAGAAACAGAGCAAAGGGGCTGTGCGGCAGATGCTGCGCAGCCCCTTTTTATGATAAAAACAAGCAGAAAATTCGATATGCTTCCAAAATAAATTTCAGTTATTGTGTGCTGACTATACCAATCATGTGCCAAAAGATGTATAATCAAGTCAGCAACATCAACAAAAGTCAGTCAGTCTGCTGTTTGGCTTCGTCGAGGTAACTATACAGCGTGTATTTGGAGATGTTGAAGACCTGGCAGATCTTCGGACCGGACTTGGTAACCAGAAAAGCGCCGCTGTCGTTGAGGAAGCGGATGGCACGGATCTTATCCGTCTTGTCCATAAGGGCAGCCGGTTTGCCGGCAATCCGGATACTTTCCTGGATCAGCGTGTCGAGCAGATCAGAGACATTCGTGGTGATCTGCTGAGGCTCTGACTCCCGGTCAGCGCTGGTGTTAAAAGAATGGAGCGCGTTCTCTGCGGCAAGAGAGAGAGACAGGTCGGTATTGAGACCGAGAATTCCGACGATACGGCCGTCATCATCACGGATGAAGAGGCTGGTCGATTTCAGAATCTTTCCATCGTGGGTTCTGGTCAGATAGGAGAGACGGTCCTCGTGTACTTTGTTTAGTTCTTCCATCGCCTCCGCTGCAATCAGGGAGGAGCCGTCACCGACCTTGCGTCCGGAGATCTGACCGTTCTCGATGGCGATGATGGTGTGACTGGGGTCGCCGCCGGTGAGGTCGTGCAGAACGACCTCACACATGGATCCGTACTGCATGGCAAGCGCCTTGACGAGGCGTTTCCAGTTGTCAAAATTGTAAGGCTGACTCATATAAGCTCCATTCTGCCGCAGCATGTCGGCGGCGGTTGCAGGCTCAAATTCAATAAACAAGATCGGATTTATTGTAAGGCAGACAGAATGTTTTTTCAATCATAGATGAAATCGTTGCAGCAGCACACCGAATTTGAAGAAGAAAAGGAGGAAGGGACGATGCTGATTGTCAAGAATGGCCGTGTGATTACCAGGGACGCAGCGCATCCGTACTATAAGGACGGTGCGGTCGTGATAGACGGGGAGCAGATTCTGGAAGTCGGAGCCTGCCAGGATCTGGAGAAAAAGTATCCGAAGGCGGAGACCATCGATGCAAAAGGCGGTCTCATCATGCCGGGCTTTATCAATGCCCATACCCATATCTACTCGGGGCTTGCAAGAGGGCTGTCAGTCAAGGGCTACAATCCGACGAACTTCTATGAGATCCTCGACGGCATGTGGTGGGCGATTGACCGGAAGCTGGATCTTGATCTGACAAGGGCGAGCGCCTATGTGACGATCCTCGAGTGCATCCGGGACGGTGTGACGACGATCTTCGATCACCATGCATCTTTTTGTGAAATTCCAGGTTCTCTGTTTGCGATCAAGGATGTCGCAAAGGAGCTCGGCATGCGCGCCTGCCTCTGCTATGAAGTCTCGGAACGTGACGGGGAGGAGAAGTGTCTTCAGAGCATCCAGGAGAACGCCGACTTCCTCACATGGTGTGAGAAGGAAAACAGTGACATGATCAAGGCAATGTTCGGCGGCCATGCGCTGTTTACCATATCTGATAAGACGTTTGAAAAGATGGTGGAGGCCAACGATGGCCGGACCGGTTTCCACATCCATGTGGCGGAGGGCATGAACGATGTCTGGGACAGCCTCCAGAACTACGGCACGAGACCGGTTGAGCGGCTTCTGAACAACAATATCCTCGGAAAAAAGACGCTGCTTGGACACTGCATCCACCTGAGCGGCAGCGAGATGGACATCATCCGGGAGACCGGGACGATGGTCGTCAACAATCCGGAATCAAACATGGGCAACGCAGTCGGCTGCGCGCCGGTTCTTCAGATGATGAAGAAGGGCATCCTTGTGGGTATGGGGACAGATGCCTACACGCACGATATGCTCGAGTCCCTGAAGGTTTTCCTGATCATCCAGCGGCACAACGCGGAGATGCCGAATGTTGCCTGGGGCGAGGACATGAAGATGCTCTTTGAGAACAACCGGGAGATTGCAGGCAGGTATTTCAAGAAGCCGGTCGGTATTCTGAAGGCAGGAGCAGCCGCAGACGTCATTGTCATGGACTATGATCCATTTACCCCGATCTCAAATGAGAACATCGATGGCCATCTGCTGTTCGGCATGAACGGTCACAACTGTCGTACGACCATCATCAACGGGAAGGTGCTCTACAAGGATCGCGCATTTGTCGGGATCGACGAAGAGAAGATCAACGCGTTCTCGATGGAGCAGGCATGCAGGCTCTGGGGCTCCTTGAATGAGACTTCGTACAATCCGAAGGATTATCTATAACAGAAAAACAGAAACAGGAGGGTTCAGATTATGAGCGATATTATGCGTCCGATCCCATTCAGGGATCTTCTGGACTGGGTGCTGACAGAGTACAAGAAGAACAGAAGCATCTTCGGTGTCCGCAAGGTTGTACAGCGGGACGAGGAGAAACGGTTCCCGATCTTCGGGCAGACAATCGAGACAGTCTACGGGCCGGCGGCAGGGCCGAACACGCAGCTGGCGCAGAACCTGATTGTCGCCTATGCGGGCGGCTCATCCTGGTTTGAACTTAAGACGGTCCAGAAGATGGACGGCCGCGAGCTTGCGAAGTGTGTTCCGAAGCCCTGCATCGAGATGCGGGATGAGGGCTACAATTGCGAGTGGTCGACAGAGCTGACCGTGGAGGAGGCGCTGCACGAGTACATCAAGGCCTGGTTCATCATTCACATCATTGCGAAGGAATTCGACCTGGGCGATCCGGACGGCATCGTTTTCAACATGTCGGTCGGATACGACCTCGACGGCATCCGGCAGCCGAAGGTCAACCACTTTATCGATACCATGATCGACGCGTCGAAGGATGAGGTTTTCCAGGACTGTGTGGAAACTTCGCTGGAGGCAGTCCGGAGCAAGAAGCTTCATCATGTGACCATCCGCGATATCCGTCGGATCCCGTCAAGGATCTCGGATTCCGTGACGGAGTCGACCCTGCACGGCTGTCCGCCGGCAGAGATCGAAGCCATCGCCTCCTACATGCTGAAGACGAAGAAGCTGAACACGTTCGTCAAGTGCAATCCGACGCTTCTGGGCTACGAGTATGCGCGCAGGACGCTGGACGGGCTCGGTTTTGACTATATTGCGTTCGATGATCATCACTTCACGACAGACCTGCAGTGGAAGGATGCTGTCCCGATGCTGGAGCGTCTGCAGGGCGAGGCGGATGAGCTCGGCCTGTCCTTCGGCGTGAAGCTGACGAACACCTTCCCGGTTGACGTGAAGGCGCACGAGCTTCCGAGCGAGGAAATGTACATGTCGGGGCGTGCCCTGTTCCCGCTGACGATTGAGCTGGTCCGCCGGCTTTCGGAGCAGTTTAACGGAAAGCTCCGGATCTCATACTGCGGCGGAGCGGATTATTTCAACATCCATGACCTTGTCTCAGCGGGCGTCTGGCCGGTGACTGTGGCCTCCACGATCCTCAAGCCGGGCGGGTATGAGCGGCTGTCACAGTTCTACGAGGTGCTCTCGGATATTCCGGGCAAGGCGTTCACGAAGGTCGATGTCTCCGCTGTCACAAAGCTGGAGAAGAGGGCGCTTGAGAGCGGGCGTTACAACAAGCCCGTGAAGCCGCTGCCGTCGATGAAGGTGGAGGAAAGTCTGCCGCTGATGAACTGCTTCCTATCGCCCTGCACAACGTCCTGCCCAATCCATCAGGATATTCCGGCATATCTGCAGGCGATGGAGGAAGGCCGCCCGTACGATGCTTTCCGGATCATTGTCGAGAAGAACGCCCTTCCATTCATCACAGGAACGCTCTGTCCGCATACCTGCGCGGACCGGTGCATGCGCAATCACTACGAGGAGGGACTGCACATCCGTGAGGTGAAGCTGCAGGCGGCGGAAAGCGCCTACGACACCTACATGAGCGAGCCGAAGCGCCCGGCACCAAAGGCTTCCGGCAAGAAGGCAGCCGTGATCGGCGCGGGGCCTGCCGGACTTGCGTCTGCCTTCTTCCTTTCGAGAGCCGGCGTCGAGACGGTCGTGTTCGAAAAGAGGCCGGAAGCCGGCGGAATTGTGAAATACGCGATCCCTCATTTCCGGATCGAAGACCGGAAGATTGAGAAAGACATCAAGCTCTGCCAGCGTTTCGGAGCCCGGATTATCACTGGCAAGGAAATCACAGACCTTGAGCAGCTGAAAAAGGACGGCTTCACGGACTTTGTCCTCGCGACAGGCGCCTGGAAGGGATCCGCTCCGGTGCTGAAGGAAGGAAAGTCCATGGATGCGCTCGACTTCCTGACAGCCGTCAAGTATGGGCAGGATTCGCTGAACCTTGGGAAGGACGTGGTCGTGATCGGCGGAGGCAACACCGCGATGGATGTGGCCAGGGCAGCGGTCCGCCAGAGAGGTGTCCATACCGTCCGCCTCGTCTACCGCAGAACGAAGCGCTATATGCCGGCGGATGAGGAAGAGCTGAGGATGGCACTCGAGGATGGCGTGATCTTCGAAGAGCTGCTGGCACCGGTCAGCCTGAAGGATGGAACGCTTGTCTGCTCAGTCATGAAGCTCGGCGAGCCGGACGAGAGCGGGAGAAGAAGACCGGTTGATACCGGTGAGAAGAAGCTGCTTCCGGCGGATACGGTCATCACAGCCGTCGGGGAAAGAATCGATGCTGCCCTGTATGAGAAACTGTCCGTCAAGCTCGATGAAAAGGGACGTCCGGTGGTCGATGAGCAGCTTCAGACCTCAAGGCCCCACATCTATGCGGTCGGCGACGGCAGGAGAGGTCCGGCAACGGTCGTCAAGGCCATTGCGGATGCCGCACGGTGCGCACAGGCCATTGCAGGCGCGCATTTCGACCGGTATGAGGAGGAGAATGCCGCCGGGGACGAGGCAGCGCTTCTGAGAAAGAAGGGGCAGCTGACTGCCGAGCTCTCGCAGCAGCCCGATCCGAGATGTCTGGGCTGCGCGACCGTCTGCGAGGTCTGCACGGATGTCTGCCCGAATCGCGCGAACATCGCGATCAAGGTTCCGGGGCTGAAGATGGATCAGATTCTTCACATGGACGGGATGTGCAACGAGTGCGGCAACTGTGCGGTCTTCTGCCCGTACAGTGGCAGGCCGTACAAGGACAAGCTGACGCTGTTCTGGTCAAAGGAGGACATGGACAGCAGCGAGAACCAGGGCTTTTTGGTGCTGAAGGGGACAAATGTGCGTCTTCGCTTTGCCGGAAAGGTGCAGGAGGTCGATGTGGCTGAAAAGTCCGACTTGTATGAACCGCTGAGAAAGTTCATACTGGAAGTCATCCAGCATCACAGCTATCTGTTTGCTCCGGGCGCCGGAGAACATGCTGAATTGTAACTGAAAATCGCAGGATCATGACCGGCTCCGCTCTTTTCTGAGCGACCGGTCATGCCGTGTCCGGATTTCTGCCGGGCACGAGAAAAGAAGCACATTGGGTTGACCAATTGGCAAGAAGGAGCCGCCATGGCTGAGCAGTATACATTCACGGTTAACGGGAAACGCGTATCGACATCGAAGCAGACGTCGATGCTTCGTTTTCTTCGGGACGAACTTCATCTTCATTCTGTCAAGGATGGGTGCAGCGAGGGCGCCTGCGGGGCCTGCATGATCCTGGTGGACGGAAAACCGACGAGAGCCTGTGTCCTGAAGACACAGAGAGCCGCCGGAAAGGAAATCGTCACGGTGGAAGGACTGACAGACTTCGAGAAGGAGGCGTTTGTCTACGCGTTCGGGGTCAGCGGATCTGTCCAGTGCGGCTTCTGCACACCGGGGATGGTCATCAGCGCAGCCGGACTGCTCAGGCAAAACCCGGATCCGACGGATGAGGAGATCAAGACGGCGATCCGGGGCAACCTCTGCCGCTGCACCGGATACAGGAAGATCATCGAGGGCATCCGTCTTGCAGGACAGGTGCTTCGGGGCGAGAAAAAGATCGATTATGAGCCGGAGCAGGAGGATTACGGGCGTGTCGGGACAAGAACCTTCCGCGTGGATGTGCGCAAGAAGGTCCTTGGAACCGGCAAGTACCCGGATGATATCGAGATCGAGGATGTATGGCAGAATCTCAATCGCGCCTACGGGCTCGAGGAGGATGTCCCGTACCGCAGAAGAAGCTGTGAGCTCAGCCAGCCGGAGGAACTGAGAAAAGCCGGCAGCCAGGGGACTGATGCGTGCGCAGCCGGTGCTCATGAAGACGATGCGTGCATAGCGATTGGACGGACGCAGGAGGAAGGTCAGCCGCAGGGACTGGAGAGGAGCCGGGCGCGGACAGCCTTGGCGCGCCGGGATGGAAGCATTTACGACGGCAATGCGGAAAACCGAAGCGATGTCTATGGCTTTGATGCGTCCGCAATGGCCTATGCCTCCTGTGTACGGGCGGCATATCCGAGAGCGGTTGTCAGAAAGATCGACTTGTCGGAGGCCAGGCAGGTTCCGGGCGTGATCGGCATCCTGACGGCGGCGGATGTTCCACACAACAAGGTCGGCCACATCCAGCAGGACTGGGACGTTATGATCGCCGAGGGTGACACGACAAGGATGGTCGGAGACGCGATCTGTCTGGTGGTTGCGGAAAACCGGGATGCGCTGGAAGAAGCGAAGAAGCTTGTGCACGTCGACTATGAGGTGCTCGAGCCGGTGCGGAACATCAACGAGGCAAGGCGGCCGGACGCCCCGAAGATTCATGAGGCGGGCAATCTCTGCCAGAGTCGCCACGTGACGAGAGGGGATGCCAGACGGGCGCTTCAGACTTCGAAATACACTGTGACGGAAACCTTCGAGACGCCATTTACGGAGCATGCTTTTCTGGAGCCGGAGTGCGCGGTGGCATTTCCGTATAAAGATGGTGTCAAGATCCTTTCAACCGACCAGGGCGCCTACGACACAAGGCGCGAGGTTGCGATCATGTTCGGCTGGAATCCGGAGCGGGTGGTTGTCGAGAATCAGCTCATTGGCGGAGGTTTCGGCGGAAAGGAGGATGTCTCCGCGCAGCACATCGCGGCGCTCGCAGCCTGGACGTACAAAAGAGCTGTGAAGGTTCATTTTTCCAGGCAGGAGTCCATCAATTTCCATCCCAAGCGCCACGCCATGAAGGCCACCTTCACGCTCGGCTGCGATGAACACGGGAAGTTTACCGGTCTTGACTGCGAGATCTTCTTTGATACAGGGGCCTATGCCTCCCTCTGCGGGCCGGTTCTGGAGCGTGCCTGCACGCACGCGGTCGGACCGTACACCTACCAGAATACGGACATTCGCGGGTACGGGTACTATACGAACAATCCGCCGGCAGGCGCATTCCGCGGTTTCGGGGTCACACAGAGTGAGTTCGCGCTTGAGTGCGTGATCGACCTGCTGGCGAAGAAGGCCGGGCTCTCCCCGTGGGAGATCCGCTTCCGGAATGCGATTGAGCCGGGACTTGTCCTGCCGAACGGGCAGATCGCGGACGGCTCGACAGCGCTCAGGGAGACCCTTCTGGCGGTGCGGGATGTTTTTGAAAAGAACCCCGGACATGCCGGAATCGCCTGCGCAATGAAGAATGCGGGTGTCGGTGTCGGTCTGCCGGACAAGGGCCGGGCAAGGCTGCAGGTGGAGAAGGGGGATGTCGTCATCTACTCGGCGGCCTCCGATATCGGACAGGGCTGCCTGACCGTTTTCTGTCAGGATGTTGCGGAGATCACCGGCCTTCCGATGTCGCATATCCGCAATGCGGTCAGCAACACCGAGAATGCCCCGGACTCCGGCACAACCTCCGGGTCGAGGCAGACGCTTCTGACAGGGGAAGCTGTCCGGGGAGCCGGCCGGAAGCTGAAGGAGGCGCTGGACGTGGCAGGAGGCGAGCTGTCAAGGCTTGAGGGTCAGGCATTCTCCTATGTCTACTTTGAGCCGACCGACAAGCTCGGTGCGGCGAAGCCGAACCCGAAGAGCCACATTGCCTACGCTTACGCGACAAATGTCGCCGTCCTCGACGATGAGGGGCGCGTCACAGACATCTATGCCGCCTACGACGCAGGACGGGTCATCAACCCCCTCTCGATCGAGGGGCAGATCGAGGGCGGCGTCCTGATGTCGATGGGCTACGGCGTGACGGAGGACTTTCCGCTGAAGGACTGCGTCCCGAAGGCCAGATTCGGGACACTCGGACTGCTTCGGGCCACCCAGATTCCGGAGATCCATGCGATCATGGTGCACCATGAGCCGGAGGAGGGAGCAATCGAGACGGCCTTCGGTGCGAAGGGCATCGGGGAGATCACGGCCATTCCGGCCGCGCCAGCCATCGCAGGCGCTTACTACGAGCTGGATGGAAAGCTCCGGACGAAGCTTCCGCTGGAGGATACCTACTACCGGAAGAAACAGAAGTAAGCAGAAGGAACACTGAAGGCTTCAAAAGGGCCATCGAAAGGGTTCCGGAATGAAATCAGAAGGCATTGACAAGCGATTAAGATATGCTATAGTGATAGTGCCAAACAAAAAGTTTGTTTAAAAAACATATTGTCATATACCGCGGCGGCCTCAGGCCGGGGCGGGAAGAAGGAAGATGGAGACGGAGATGGATGAACTGGAAATGCGCTGGGCGATGAATCACATGCCGCCCAGTGACGACAAGAATCTTCAGATAATGTCTCTGGAGAACGTGGCGAAGGCGAGGGCTTTTCACAGAAGTTTTCCCCAGTACGATGTGACAGCACTAGCGGATCTTTCGCACATGGCAAAGTACCTCGGACTTGGCGGACTCTATGTCAAGGACGAGCGATGGAGATTCGGACTGAACGCCTTCAAGGTGCTTGGGGCTTCCTATGCGATGGGACGCTTCATCGCACAGGAGATCGGCAAGGATATCTCGGAGGTCAATTACGACTTCCTTACAAGCCCGGAGCTGGAGAAGGACTTCGGACACGCGACCTTCTTCACCGCGACAGACGGAAACCATGGGCGCGGCGTCGCCTGGGCAGCGCACAGGCTGCACCAGAAGGCGGTCGTCCACATGCCGAAGGGCTCCTCAAAGAGCCGCTACGACAACATCGCAAAGGAAGGCGCAACCGTCACGATCGAGGACGTCAATTACGATGACTGCGTCCGAATCGCCGCGAAGGAGGCCTCCGAGACAAAGCACGGTGTCATCGTGCAGGATACCGCATGGGAAGGGTATACGGACATCCCGTCCTGGATCATGCAGGGCTACGGCACCATATCCAGCGAGGCGGCTGAACAGCTGAAGGAAGTGGAGGTCAACCGGCCGACCCACGTATTCGTACAGGCCGGCGTCGGCTCCCTTGCTTCCTCTGTCGTCGGATATTTCACGAATCTGTATCCGCACAACCCTCCCAAGTTCATTATCGTGGAGGCCAGCGCGGCGGCCTGCCTGTACAAGGGTGCCGTGAAGGGAACCGGAGAGCCAGCCGTTGTAAAGGGCGACCTGAAGACGATCATGGCAGGGCTGGCCTGCGGCGAGCCGAACATCATCGGCTGGGACATCCTCAGAAACCATGCGGACTGCTTCATCTCAGCGGTTGACTGGGTGGCCGCGAAGGGCATGCGAATGCTTGCTGTACCGCTCCATGGAGACCCGGTCGTCATTTCCGGCGAGTCCGGCGCCGTCGGCATGGGGGCCGTGGCGCAGATCATGATGGACGACCGCTTAAAGCCGCTGCGGGATGAGCTGGAGCTTGGAAGTGACTCACAGGTTCTGATCTTTTCGACAGAAGGAAATACCGATCCGGACTATTTCAGGAGGGTCGTCTGGGATGGTGCCTACGGCATCGAGCCCGGTCAGAAACAGTTTATCGGCCATGGCCATCTGGCCTGAAGGGGCAGTGTGTGGTAAAGTGTCAATGACGCAAAACGCCCATAGCACAGGATGGAGCAAGGCTGTGTGGATGCATGCAGATCGTCTTATGGAGGGTATGTACATGAGTCTCGATTACGAACAGATCAAAAAGGCAGCAGAAGGATACCGCAGCGACCTTACGCGGTTTCTCAGGGCGATGATTTCCCACCCGAGCGAGAGCACGGAGGAGAAGGAGGTCGTCGCCTGCATCAAGGCAGAGATGGAGAAGGTCGGGTTCGACAAGGTTGAGATCGACGGACTGGGCAACATCATCGGCTGGATGGGCAGACACGGAGACATCGGCGATGACAAGAAGATCATCGCAATCGACAGTCATATCGACACCGTCGGCATCGGCAACCGGGACAACTGGACGAACGATCCGTACGAGGGATATGAGACAGATGACATCATCTACGGAAGAGGCGCTTCCGATCAGGAAGGCGGCATGGCCTCCGCGCTCTACGGCACGAAGATCATGAAAGACCTGGATCTGATCCCGGAGGGGTACAAGATCATGGTTGTCGGCTCCGTCATGGAGGAGGACTGCGACGGACTGTGCTGGCAGTACATCGTCAACAAGGACAAGATCAGACCGGAGTTTGTCATTTCCACGGAACCGACAGACGGCGGCGTCTACAGAGGACAGCGCGGCCGCATGGAAATCCGTGTCGATGTCAAGGGGGTTTCCTGCCATGGCTCCGCGCCGGAGCGCGGCGACAACGCTATTTACAAGATGGCGGACATCATCAGCGACGTCCGGGCTCTGAACAACAACGACTGCACAGACAGCACTGTGATCCGCGGTTTGTCCAAGATGCTCGATCCGAAGTACAATCCCGAGAATTATGAGGATGCAAGATTCCTTGGAAGAGGAACCTGCACGGTTTCCCAGATTTTCTACACGTCTCCGAGCCGCTGCGCTGTCGCGGACAGCTGCGCGATCTCAATCGACCGCCGCATGACGGCGGGCGAGACCTACGAGACCTGTCTGGAGGAAATCCGCAATCTGCCGGCGGTGAAGAAGTATGGCGATGACGTGAAGGTTTCGATGTACATGTACGCCCGCCCGGCATGGACCGGCGAGGTCTACGAGACAGAAGCATACTTCCCGACCTGGATCAGCAAGGAGAGCGCGGCACATGTCAAGGCCCTCACGGATGCCCACAAGGCACTGTTCGGCGACAAGAGAATTGCGCCGAAGGGACAGGAGGCGCTCCGTGACCGTCCGTTGACAGACAAGTGGACGTTCTCCACGAACGGTGTCTCGATCATGGGCCGCTACGGCATTCCGTGTGTCGGCTTTGGGCCGGGCGCAGAGAGCCAGGCGCATGCACCGAATGAGATCACCTGGAAGGATGATCTGGTGAGGGCGGCTGCGCTGTACGCGGCGGCAATCCCGCTGTATCCGACCGAGGAGAAGACCTCCGATATCGAGGAATACAGAGGCGGAAAGACGAACAACAACATTCTGTAATGCATTCTGTAATGGAACAACTGGCCGGCTGCCGGATATTCGCCAGGCAGCCGGCCTTCAAGAGGACGAGAGGAGATCATAGCCATGGACGCTGAGCTGAAGCAGTTTATCGGGAAACTGGACACACTGGATTTCAAAAAGATGTACAACGACAACTTCTTCTGGACCTGGGACAAGACGGACGATGAGCTTGCCGCTGTATTTACCGTAGCGGACGCACTGAGACACCTGAGAGAAAACAACATTTCCACCAGAATCTTTGATTCCGGTCTCGGGATCTCGATCTTCCGCGATAACTCGACCAGAACCAGATTCTCATTTGCATCCGCCTGCAACCTGCTGGGACTGACCCCGCAGGATCTGGACGAGAAGAAGAGCCAGATCGCACACGGCGAGACGGTCCGCGAGACCGCCAACATGGTTTCCTTCATGGCGGACGTCATCGGAATCCGTGACGACATGTACATCGGCAAGGGCCACACCTATCAGAAGACGGTTGCGGACGCTGTCGAGAAGGGATACAGAGACGGGATCCTCGAGCAGAAGCCGACGCTCGTCAACCTGCAGTGCGATGTCGACCATCCGACGCAGTGCATGGCGGACATGGAGGAGGTCATCCACTACTTCGGCGGAGTTGAGAACCTGAAGGGCAAGAAGCTCGTCATGAGCTGGGCTTACTCACCAAGCTACGGAAAGCCGCTCTCCGTTCCGCAGGGTGTCATCGGCCTGATGACCCGTTTCGGGATGGATGTCGTGCTGGCGCATCCGGACGGATATGACGTGATGCCGGAGACGGAGGAGATCGCGCGCAAGAACGCGGCAAAGAGCGGCGGATCTTTCACCAAGACCAACAACATGGCGGAGGCGTTCGAGGGGGCGGACATTGTCTACCCGAAGAGCTGGGCGCCGTTTGCAATGATGGAGACCCGCACGAACCTGTACGGAGAGGGCGACTTCGAGGGCATCGACAGGCTTGAGAAGCAGATGCTTGAGCACAACAAGGAATACATGGACTGGTGCTGCACCGAGAAGCTCATGAAGACCACCAACAACGGCAAGGCCCTGTATCTGCATTGCCTGCCGGCGGATATCGAGGGCGTCTCCTGCGAGAGAGGCGAGGTCGAGGCACCGGTCTTCAACGCGGCGCTTGATACCCTGTACAAGGAAGCCTCCTACAAGCCGTATATCATCGCGGCGATGATCTTCCTTGCAAAGGAGAAGAATCCGCAGGCAGCTCTGGAGAAACTTGCAGCAAGAAATATGCCGAGATTCTTCTGCTGATCAGGAAGCAGACTGCCCTGGGCAGCGCATCATTCTCCCGTCTTTTCCCGGTGGAAAGGGCGGGAGAATCCTTTTTCAGCAATCCGCTGCGCAGCAGGCAGAAGACGAAGCACTCAAAGGAGCCGGATGCCCGTATTTCGTGACGGCCTGGCCCTGAGAGAAGGGAGAAGGTATGGCAGAGAAGAAAAAGAGAAGAGTGGTCATTGCTCTTGGCGGAAATGCTCTCGGGAAGAACCTTCCCGAACAGATGGTGGCAAGTCACCGGACAGCCAAAGCCATCTGCGACTTGATTGAGGAGGGCTGTGAGGTCGTCATTGCCCACGGCAACGGCCCGCAGGTCGGGATGATCCAGAATGCGATGAATGCGCTGGTCAGGACGGATCCGGAGCGCTATATCACGGTACCGCTTTCCGTCTGTGTCGCGATGAGTCAGGGGTACATCGGCTATGATCTTCAGAATGCAATGCGTGAGGAAATGCTTGACAGAGGTATTGATCTTGGGGTTGCGACGGTGCTGACACAGATTGAGGTCGATCCGTCCGATCCGGCATTTCAGCATCCGACCAAGCCGATCGGGCCGTTTCTGACGAAGGAGGAGGCAGACAAGCTCATCCGCGAGCGCCACTATGATGTTGTCGAGGATTCCGGAAGAGGCTACCGCCGTGTGGTCGCGTCCCCGGCGCCCAGGTCGATCATCGAGATCGGCACCATCCGATCGCTTGTCGACACGAACCACGTTGTCATTGCCTGCGGAGGCGGCGGTATCCCGGTTTTCCGGACAGAGGGCCATCACCTGAAGGGCGCGGCAGCCGTCATCGACAAGGACTTTGCGGCAGAGCGGCTCGCCGAGGAAGTCGACGCCGACACACTGATCATCCTCACAGCGGTCGAGAAGGTCGCGGTTCATTTCGGGAAGCCGGATCAGAGGAACCTGGACAGCCTTACCGTCGGGGAAGCGCAGCGCTACTGCGAAGAGGGCGAGTTTGCGCCGGGCTCCATGCTGCCGAAAGTACAGGCCTGCATGAAGTTCGCATCCTCAAAGGCGGGCAGAACCGCGCTGATCACCCTGCTTGAAAAAGCCAGGGACGGCATCTCCGGAAAGACCGGAACCCGGATTACCGCATAAACGACTAACAGATAATACGCATTATGCACATAGAAAGCAGCCGTTGCTCCAGATAGAGCAGTGGCTGCTTTCTTTTACTTTTCTGTCCTGCTTTCAGTATGTTCCTCTTTACCAACGCTGTACATGGAATTTACAACATAATCCGTTATTTTTACTACGGGGATGGGATTCAGCATCCAAATAAGTAAAAAAAACACCGTTTAGGTAATGTTTGTAGATTAATAAATGCTGTTTTTATATACTAAATTTATATAAATGTTAAATGTCATACCGGGGGATGGACTTGGGATGGATAAGACTGGAATTTAACTTGGGAATGGGATTACAGAAAAAGGAGGGGAAACACATGAAAACACAGAGGAAACGTCTCGCTGCTGTATTGCTTTCGGCAACATTGACGCTGTCAAACCTTGCAGGAATCCTTCCGCAGAGCAATGTACTTGCAGCGGAAGAAAGCGTGCAGACAGAGATAGCGCAGGCAGAATCAGCTTCTTCAGAAGCACAGCCAGCACCTGCTGCAGCTGAAGCAGCACAACAACCCGCGCCCGCTCCAGCAGCTGAGGCAGCACAACAACCCGCGCCCGCTCCAGCAGCTGAGGCGGCACAACCCTCGCCAGCTGCAGCAGCTGAGTCAGCACAGCCCGCGCCCGCTCCAGCAGCTGAGGCAGCACAACCCGCACTCGCTCAGGCGGAAACACCGACCACCGCAGCGCCGGCAGAGAGCGTCAGCACGCCGGAACCGGCATCAGCAGAAACGCCGGAGGCTCCGCAGCAGGAGAGTTCAGCACCGGCTGAAAGTCAGTCAGCAGAGAGCTCCGCCGCGGATACTCAGCAGAGTGCATCCAATGGAAAGTTAACGCAGAAAGAAGGACAGACGGCTGGAAAGGCCGAGACAGTTACAGTCTATTATGCAGCGGCTGAAGGCGGTAGTGTCTCTTCCGCATCGGAAGTCGTCCAGGCCTCTTCAGACGCTCAGACTGCGGGTTCGGAAGCAAAGGCGGCAGAAGGCTTTGTGTTCAAGAACTGGACAGCGCCAGATGGAACCGTTGTCAGCACTAGCGCATTCTTTGCTCCGCAGATCTCGTCCGCAACGAGCGACGGAAACTATACGTATACTGCGCATTTTGAAAAAGCAGTAGAAGCGCCTGTCACAAAGACGGTCACGGTGGAATACGTTGCAGGGAATGGCGGAACGGTAGACCGTGGTTCCGAGACGGTTGATGTCCTTTCCGCAGACGCGGCGCTGCTTGGTTCCACTGCGACAGCCCAGGAGGGTTATCAGTTCGTAGACTGGACCGCATCGGATGATTTCATTGTCAGCAGCAATGCGTCCTTTGTTCCTGCCCTCTCAGCAGATATGCCGGAGAAGACAGTTTACACCGCCAACTTTAAGAAAACCGATATCATGCCGGCCCAGGATTTTGAAGGATCTGTGTCAGGCGTCCAGGTAAGCGTTCATGCAGAAGAAGGCAGGTTCCCGGAAGGCACGACCATGCATCTGGCACCGGTACCCAAGGCCAGCATCCTTAATAATGATAGCGTGCAGGATGCGGTCGGTGAGGACAGGGAAGTTGTCGATGCCATTGCGGTCGACATTACATTCCGGAATAAAAACGGCGATGAGATCGAGCCTGACGGCGCGATTTCCGTCAGCATGTCTACATCAAGAAGTGTGAGCGGCGAGAGCCATCAGGTGCTGCATATCGACGACAGCGGCAATGCGAGTCAGGTCGCAGGCGCTTCCGCGGACGGCGCGAGCTTTGAGGCGGGCGAGTTCTCGATTTATGTTATTACAGGTTCGGATGAGAATCAGAAGCCGGCGATCGCTACGTATATCTTCCATGACGCGGATGGAAATGTGATTTCCACGCAGAAGGTGAAGGACGGTGAAACGGTTTATGCGCCCACAACACCGGAAAAAGGGGGAAGCAAGTTCATTGGATGGTCCTATAAGAAGGATGCTACTGAGCTTCAGGACGGAGATCCGGGTGTAGTTGACAAGTTCAATGCAACTGTAAGCAGCACCGAAGAGGTGAAACTTTATCCGGTATTCCAGCAGG